>Ga0206842_1038_pt1 | contig 34705 bp, 31 predicted proteins | sample Alteio_BWOrgCont_23_FD_152861 | JGI IMG/M metagenome (GOLD analysis project Ga0206842, IMG submission 152861) | Enriched cells from forest soil in Barre Woods Harvard Forest LTER site, Petersham, Massachusetts, United States -... | ecosystem: Environmental > Terrestrial > Soil > Temperate forest >...
GGGTTTCCGATCCGGCACGCAGCGCCTTTACAAACGCGGCGGAGCCTTTTTCAAGTTCGGGATGATCTTCCGATTTCCAGCAGCCGGCGGCTTCATCGAGCGCGCGCAGCAGTTTCCGCTTGCGAACTTCACGTTCGACAATCTCGGTCAGGAACGCACTGCGCTTTCCTTTGCCGACCAGCTGGTCGATGTCACACAGCAAGGCCTCCGGGATAAAGATATGGGCGCGCTTCTGTACCATGGGTGCTACATCATTGTGAGTGGGTCAGAACACACTAGCTGAGCCCACCTCCCCGGTCAAGCCCAAAGAGCATATCACCACCCATAACCTCTTTTATGGGAGGTAAGCCTGCTAGCATCAAGATCGTTGCGGTTCGGCCACATTTGCTTCATGGATCGGTTCCTATGCTGAATTTTGATGGTTCCTGGCGCTTCGACAGTCCCGGTCCTATTCCGGACGAAGTTAGCAATGCGTTTTTCGAGCTGATCGGACGAATAGCAACCCCGGATAACCGGAAGACGATTCTTGAGCACTTCAAAGATTATTTTGCCAGCGCCGCTGGTACGAGTTCCAGCTACAGCTCCAGCACAAGCTGGGCTGAATCAGACCTGCTGGGGTACATGAGCCAGGCCGCTACAAACGCTCCACTGTTTATTGAGGCGTTCTACGACGGATGCCAGTCACTTGCTAATGAAACCCCTCCGATTGCCGTTCCAGACCTAAACAGAATCAATCGCATCCTTAGCGACGCGCAATCCGGTTATCAGATCGAGCCTCCCAACCTCATCTCCACGAATGTTCACTTAGCTATTCCGGTCCCGGATCGTCCGCTTTCTCTGGACGCTCAAGCGCAGGAGATGGTTCAGAGATCACTGAAGGATTCGGAGCAATTCCTTGCTGAAGGTCGCGATCGGCAGGCCGTCCAGGAAATTCTGTGGCTCATGGAGACCGTCTCCACCGCCTTCCAGGGGCTCGACACCGGCTCCGGAACGATTCAGGGCAAGTACTTCAACAAAATTGCAGACGACCTGCGCAAACAGCACAAAGGTAAAACGCTGGAACAAGTTCTTGATTGGGCGAAAGCGCTTCATGGTTATCTCTCATCTCCGACCGGAGGAGGAGTTCGTCATGGAACGGATCTCAAAGCCGGACTGGCGATCCACCCAAACGAGGCCAGATTGTTCTGCAACCTCATCCGGAGCTACATCACCTTCCTTCTGGCCGAGCATGAACGGCTGAGCTAGCTAAGCCGACGTCACGAAACCCCGAAAGCAATGTAAGGCCAACGCTACTGTTAGGGACACATTATGAATGACCTGGATTCGTCGCCCCATATCGCCATTCTCGATCTCGGTGTTAACCAATGGAATGATTGGAGGCGAAGGAATCCAGCAGTACAGCCGCAGCTTTCCTCAACGGATCTCACCAGTAGACAGCTTCCGGGCATAGACCTGAGCGGAGCAGATCTGAAAGGTACAGATCTCCGGTATGCAGACCTATCAGCTGCAAATCTCTTTAGGGCGGACCTCTACCAGGCGAGACTATGGAGAGCCAATTTGAGCGAGGCTAATCTGACGGAAGCCGACCTAAGCAGCTCGAATCTCAATAGAGTCGTCTTTCGGAATGCTGATCTAAGTGGAGCGATTCTGAGATTTGCTCGGATGGTGGCGGCTGACGTAACCGGGGCAAATTTTTCGGGGGCCTTCGTTTACGGGTGTTCATTCTGGAATCTGGTAGGCACACCGAAAGAGCAACTGAATGTCGTCATTACGCCAAGAAACGAGCCGGCGATAACGGTCGACAATATCGAAGTCGCGCAATTCATCTTCATGCTCCTCAAAAATCACAAAATTCGAGAGGTGATTGACACTATGACGTCCAAGGTCGTCTTGATTCTTGGACGATTTACCCCTGAACGCAAACGCGTCCTTGATGGGATAAGGGAAGAACTCCGGCGGTTGAATTACCTGCCGATCTTGTTTGACTTTGAGAAGCCGGGGAGCAGGGACTTAACCGAGACTGTTTCAATGTTGGCCCATATGGCTCGGTTTGTGATCGCCGACATCACAGACGCGAAAAGCATACCCCAGGAGCTGAGTACGATCGTTCCGCATCTTCCTTCCACTCCGATTCAGCCGTTGCTACTAGCTACGCAGGCCGAGTACGGCATGTTTGAGCACTTCCGACGCTATCCCTGGGTTATGGAGCCTATCCTATATGAGAACGAACAGACTCTCTTGGCTGATCTCGCGAACAAAGTGATAGCCCCAGCTGCGGCGAAAGCAAGAGAACAGAGCGGCAGGTAAATTGCCCCATCTTTCTGACGCGATAATGGATTTTATCGGGTTAGGAATTCAAGCTAAGAAGAGCTGTACAGGTTGCGCGCCGCTTTCCATCCGACCGGCACCGACCGCTATGATTTGTTCGACGCATCTTCCACGCCTGCGTCACGCCGCGAGGATGCAGAAATAAGAAAGCCGCCCCGAAGGACGGCTCCCCCTATTTGGCAGAGAGTTACTTTATGACTCCGAGTTGTTTAGCCCTTCCCGGTTGCACGCATACATCTGTGAATTCCGGATGGCCGCACAAATCAAGTCTCTTCTCCGGGCTGTCATCACCACCATCAGCGCCCGCCAGAATTCCACGAAGCAGTGGCCATGGGTTTATTTGCTGTTGCTGGGCACGCACCCCGTCCTGTTGCTGGATTCTCACGACGAGAGCGCGGCCTTCATCGCTTTGCGTCAAATGATCCATCCACCACACGGCGTTGCCTACATCCTTTTGAGTTCCAATGCCGTCCGTATATGCGAGTGAAAGAAGATATTCAGCCTGTACGTCGCCTTTATCGGCAGCCCACAAAAAATATCGGAAAGCTACTTTCTGGTTGTAACCGGTAAACTCTGGCTTGGAATAGAATATGCCGAGCAACCTCAGTGCGCGTCGATCTCCCTGCCTAGCGCCAAGCCTGGCCCAGCAAACGGACATCGCATAGTCCTTGCTACTGAGACCATCCACGCCCAACTTATAGAAGTCATCTGTGGTCATGAGATTTTCCGGCCAAAATGGATCTGGGCAATTGGGCGCCTGATTTCCCAAATTTTCACGCTCGAACGCAGCCAACGCCTCCTTATCTGTAGGTTCTTCTTTCTGTGGCTGCGGTTCTCTAGCCGCGAAGCTCCTGCCTTCAGAATCGATGCACCAGAGCTTGCCGTTATCGTCCTTATGTTCGCGCTGCCCAGTGGGGCATTTTGCGGTCTGAGCCAAGGCTGAGGGGAGAAGAATGGCGGCTCCTATTGCAGCCAGGAGAATCCGGGGAAAATGCATGCTACACCTCCGACTGATCTGATCGTTGATCAACTTTTGCTGCTGCGCAAGATCAAGAGGGCAAAATATCGAAGTTTATTTTTTGCTTTTGCGCTTGGAAAACCACTGCGCCTTCCGCGTCTTAAACGACCTCAATGATCTGTGCACAGCGAGCGCTTATCAGCCCCCCGCCGTGTTTCCCCGATCTGATTTTCCGTAAGGCTCAATAGGGGAGCTTCTGCAGATCGCGCAATATCTGTTCTTCGATCTCAGCGCCCCATTTCTCCAGCGCCTCATCGCGCGGGCGTCCCCTTAGCGTTTCATCATGCTCGCGCTTGAGCACATCGCGCAGCGGCGGAACGGCACATCGTTCCAGAGCTGCTTCAATGGCCGCTTCCTCGTCGTATAGTGCAGGGCTTGTCTTGCTGGTCATATCCGTCCCCTCGCCTTGTCGGGCTTCATCCCCGCGATAGTACCCACTCCCACGCTGATGTAAACCGCCGATTTGGAATGCCAGCCGGCGCCAACGGTTCCCGCACGCTCGTTTCCCGTGGGCCCGAGTTCCGAGCACTCCAAAGCGCCCGAGATTCTCTCCTGGTGCCGCGTCCTGTCCCGCGTTCAGTGCGGCCTGTTCCTTGAATCCGGTCACGCCGAACCGTATTGCCTCGACCTTTGGCCGTGCGCGACGTCCCGTCAACGGCGCTGCCCGCTCCATTCGCCCCACACAGACATGGGGCTCCCGTGTTGGCCGTTTCCCTTTCAGGTGACGGGCCGCCTCTATTCGCCCGGCCTTTTGGTCCTCGGCGGTTCGGATGACCGGACCCAAAAGGAGAACAGGCCATGAACAACGAAAGACAGGACGTTTACACTCGTATCACCGACAAAATCATCGCGGACCTGGAGCAAGGCGTCCGCACCTGGATGAAACCGTGGAATGCAGGAAACACGGCGGGGCGCATCACTCGGCCACTGCGCCATAACGGCATTCCCTACTCAGGTATCAATATCCTGATGCTCTGGGCTGAGGCCATCGACCAAGGCTTTGCCGCTCCCATTTGGATGACGTTCAAGCAGGCAACAGAACTCAATGCCCATGTCCGCAAGGGCGAGAAGGGCTCGCTCGTCGTCTATGCGAATTCCATCACCCGCACGGAAGAGGACGACAAGGGCGAAGAAACCGAGCGCGAGATTCACTATATGAAGGGCTATACCGTCTTCAACGTCGATCAGATTGAAGGCCTGCCTGAACATTACTACGGGAAACCCGAAGTGCAGACCACGCCCGCCCTGCGTATCGCCCACGCCGAAGCATTCTTTACCGCGACCAAGGCCGATATCCGCTATCGTGGCGACCGTGCCTTCTACAGCAATGATGGCGACTATATCCAGATGCCGGTGATTGAGGCATTCCGCGACGCCGAGAGCTTTTATGCGACGCTGGCGCACGAATCCGCCCATTGGACCAAGCACCCTGCCCGCCTTGATCGCAGCTTTGGCCGTAAAGCATGGGGCGACGAAGGCTATGCCCGCGAGGAACTGGTTGCCGAACTGGCGAGCGCTTTTCTTTGCGCCGATCTTGGCATCACTCCCGAAGTGCGCGACGACCACGCCTCCTACATCGCAAACTGGCTGACCGTCCTCAAAAACGACAAGCGCGCCATCTTCAGCGCCGCAGCGCATGCCCAGAAGGCCGTGGATTTTCTCCACGGCCTTCTGGCCAAGATAGAGGCGCGTGCCGCGTGAATGGCTTGACAAGCTTTACTCCGACTGATCTGGGTACGCGAGAAGGCCCGGCGCCCCGGTAGTGGGGGCGCTGGTCTGCTTACTTTTCCTCGTCTAGTGTCCCCCGCGCGGTACAGGCTCTTACGGCTTGATTATCAGCCCTTGGCCCGTGGGAAGCTCAAATATGGGAACGTTACGGCTGGCGGCGAAGTTATCCATCTCTTCTTTTTGCAAGTGGTGGCGGGCAAAGCCGTAGTCATCCAGCACCACTATCGCCCCGGTCACCAGCCTGTCCCAGAAATATTCCATCGCGTCGCGTTCAGGCTTAGCGATATTCATGTCGATGGAAAGATAAGACACGCGCGGGATGTCAACAGAAGACAGCGTATCGGGTACCATGCCGCGCACAAGCTGCGCCTTGGGATAAGGCCGGAAATTGGCCTGCACCTGTTCCCAGCAGTCGGGATACCAGACGTTTTCCTTGCTGCGGCCAAGTTCATGCTCGCGCTCCGATATCTGCTCCAGCGGAATGCCGCAGAACGTATCGAAAAGAAAAAATCGCTTATCCAGCGCGTTAAAGTCCACATAGCGACATATGGCCAGCGAAAATATGCCGGTATTGGTGCCGCATTCGACGAAATCGCCGGGAAGGCGACTGGCATGGTGGCCGGCCCAGCAGTTCACCGCTGTGCGCCATTCAATATGAAGGTCGTCGCCTCTGCCCGTATGTTTACCGAAAACGTGCCCTGAATGTATGCCCGCGTTGTAAGCCTCGAGAAACTTGGGATCCTTCATGAATCCCACAGTCCTGGCCCATACTGCAAAAGAGTCACCTTCATAGCTCGGCGTGCCCTGGGCGTTCAGGATGGCGAGCACCTTGCGAAGCTCTGCCCTTTCGGCAGCGGCCAGGTTATATTCAGCGGTTACCCGCTCCAGCTCCCCCCGAAGCTCTGCTCTTTCGGTGGCGGCTAAGTTATATTCAGCGGTCAGCCGCTCCAACTCCTGCCTCAGATGGTCGGACTCCGGCTCCTTTCGCGCTCTGGCAAACATGCTGAATTCCTCATTTGAATGATGCAGGCTCACAAGTTCTATAGCTTTCTAGAACTACGTCAAGCCAAGTCAAAAGCCGGTCGGAAGAATACTCGTCCATCCGGATTCTTCTCCTCGTGTGCTTTGCCGGCTCACGTGAAGAAGTTTTCTGGATGGACTCTCTGAAATGTCAAACTGCGACTGCCTCCCCGGCAGAGTCTGGGAAACTCCCGATTGAACTAGCCTAGCAGGGCTTTCATGCCTGCGTAATCCGAGGGTTTCTCCAGGCATGACCAGAGCAAGTCATCCAGCGCGCAGTACTGCAACGATGGTTGAACAGCGGCGCGGGCAGCAGTCGCGGCATCATATTCAAGGCTAACGGCAATCCGTGCTACGTCAGTTTCAGGCAGGGCCGTCAGAGGCAAAGAGAGGAGCGAGGCGTGGGGAACCAGCGCCTTCAGCTGCTGCGCCAGTATGGGTGCGGCGGAGCATTCCTGGATTGCAATTTCTTGAGTGCCGGATGCGCGAAACATTTCAGCCAGCCAATAGGCAAGGCGCTCGAACAGGACTGTCGAAGGATCTAAAGTGGGATAATCAGTCGTATCATAATCGTAGATGGCGGCTTTCTGGGCATAATGTAATGCGATAAGCGCCTTACCCTGCGCATGTGCGGTGAGCCGTGCATCCGACGAATAACGCACCGTCCGCATGCGCATGGCATGATAAAGTGCCTCGCGGTTTTCAGGCAGTGTTTGCGGCAAAGTGAGCGCCGCGAAATATTCCGAGTCGGAACGCGCAAAATCCTGAAGCTGTATCAGGTAGTTACGTTGACCCAACCGCGATGGGTCATTGTCTTTGTAGATAAGCGCCGGCGGCTCCAGCGCAATTGTGCCCTCGCGCAGACAGCAGTGGAGCATCTTCCATCCGAGCGGATAGCTGAGCCCCTCATTATAAAAATAACGCTGCAGCGGCTCACGCCGCGCAATCACATATTCATAAAAATAACTCTTTGCGAATAACGCGGCTGCCGTGGTGATGTCATGCCGTTCGGATGCCGTTACATGGGGTATTATGCCCTCGGACATCTCTGTGTCGAAATTGAACCTCTCCTGATTGCCTATAAGCGCCTGAAGTCTGGGTTCTCTGTCGAAGAAGGCAAGTGCGTTGACTACGTTGTCTGCGATGATGCAATCGTCATCTCCCATCACAAGGAGGTGATCAAATGTTACATTACGCAGCACAGCGTAAAAATTGAGTACAGGGCTGATTAAACGCGTCTGCCGCGTATAGTGAAAGCTCGCAAACGAGGAGCGGAATTGCTCCGCCACATCGCGCGTATGGTCGGTGGAGGCATTGTCGGAAAGCACAATCTCGATTTCCAGCTTATCCTGCATCGCGGCCATGCGCTTGAGACGCTCAGCCAATACTGACGCGCGGTTATAAGTAGGAATACAGACGGAAAGGCGGGGCATTATTTTTCTCGGCAAAATACGTTACGTATGTATGCAGGATGGCGCAGCGCTCACAAGCACCGCCCATCTCTGGGTCGAACTGATCTTTCTCAGCGCTCATTGGGCCCCCCGCCATTCTCTCTCTTCGCCGCTCCCTAGCTACGTATACAAAGCGTTATTCCTATAATCAACTTCCGTCTGGTCAAGACCGGCAGTGAGCAAAGATACACCCTCTAGTAGGAGCGTGTCCGCTCGGACAGCGGTGAATACCTCCACCCCACGGGGCGGCCCGAAAGGTCGCCCCTTAGCGTTCGTTACTGCCGCGTGTGTTGTATATTGTCATTGGCTTTGTTACGCCCTATACGTCTCTCATGGGAATAATTCGTTTGATCCTTGCGACGACAGTCTTGCTGTGGCATTGCCCCGTCGGGGTCGTAAGCCGTATTCTTCACCCCGCATTGGCAGTCCAGTGCTTCTATGCTATTTCGGGCTTCCTGATTCAGATGGTCCTTTGGTCATCCGATACAACCGCGCCTGGTTGGAAAGGCCGTTTTTATTTGAGCCGGTGGCTTAGAATCTACCCGCTATATGCGCTGTTTCTGATGTTAACGCTTGCGCTCGTGAGCTCCGGTTCCTTTTTTGATCTCGTACATAAGCATGAGCTGTGGGCTTCAGCAGTGTGGCTTCTTAACAATTTCCTGATTCTAGGGCAGGATGTCCTCCGATTCCTTTACTTCAACTACAACACGGGTCAGTTCCTTGCTCTGCCTTCTACCCAGGAAGCCCGCACCGCTGTACAAGCCGTCAGCGGCCAGATGACCATGATGGGGCAAAGTTGGACACTTGCCATCGAATTCTATTTCTATCTCCTAGCGCCATTCCTGCTCCTCTCCCGGAGCACGCTGCTAGCCGGCTTGATCTGCCTTACGACCGCCATTCGTGTCTATTTGGGCTATCAAGGCCACTATCTCAGCGAATGGGTCTATGGGTTTTTCCCCTCCGAACTCGCCATATTCTTAGCGGGGTCGCTCGCGTACCGGGCATACCGTTCCTTTTTCGGTTCTGGCCGGCTCGCGCGCCTTATAGGAGAACGCACGCTTCTTCTTATATGCAGCTTGGTAGTCGCGGCACTCTGCTGGGTGTATATGACGGTGGATCTCAACTTTGCTGGCGGTTCATCGCAATGGGGTGCGCCGCCCCTTGGCGTAGCACCCGGATACTGGCTGATTCTGTTGATGACGATAATGAGCCTGCCATGCGCATTCTACTTTAGCACGCGGCTAAAATGGGACCGGTTCATCGGAGAGTTGTCTTATCCCATCTATATAAGCCATTTTGTCATCTTGCAGCTGTTGTCAGCGCGGCTTCAACCTTCAAACGATGGACAACGCTACGTTGTCGCTGCCGTCCTAATAACGAGCCTTCTGGTATCTGCCGCAGCGATTCAATGGATTGAGATGCCCCTCGATCGGTTGCGTCACCGGATATTTTCACGCAAGAAAGCCCCCGTCGTTTAGGGATAGCAAATCACGGTGATCGTTCTTCAAGCCTCGCTTGACGATGCAAATAGCGGATTGCTCGAAACATTTTGCTTGTTTTGGGGGGTGGCTCCGCCTATACATTCCTCGCAGACACCCACACTCATCAACCCCCTTCTTTGCACCATAGGCTGGTCATGGACTTACGGCCCTTTATTACCCGCAAAGAGCAGCTGAGAACCGGTGTTAAGTTCATCCGTGATGGTCATCTCTTTTATCAGCCTTTCATCTTGGCGGATGATGTCGAGGTCGGTGAGGGACAGAACCTCCATGATGAATACGACAAGGTAACCGGGATCAGTGATTTCAACGTATATGCTCCACAGCAGGACGTCGGCGACCGAAAGCAACCGACAGATCTTGGCCATTTCCGCAAATGCAACCAGGAATACCGGGAAATCTATGACTATATCGCCGATCAGATTTGCATGCATGCAGGTGGTAAGCTGAGCGATTTAACCTTTGCGGAGATTGGCTGCAACACTGGTCTCAATCTGTTCAATCTGGCGCTTCGTGGTGCTAAATCTTGTCGCGGTTACGATTGGAACGATTTATCCAACCTCTTCAGATGGATGAATAACTTATTAGGCACAGATGTCAGGTTCACGCGCGGTATTTACGACAATCTTTACCATCGATTTAAAGACGAGGTACAGGTTCCGGAAGTCGATATCATGATAAATACCGTATTCACTAACCATCAGTGCGACCCGCTTCAATTCCTCGCCTTTCTGTGTGACCGCGCCCGGAAGGGCGTGTTTCTGTGGGCACTCATTCATCCGGGACTGAGCGACCCTTGCGTGGTGTATACGGCGGAGATGCGGGGGGATATATTGGAAAAAGACAAATTATTCCCTCTATCCTTCAATAACGGCGTTGTCATCAGCGAGAAGCTGCTGAAAATATCTTTACAATACCTTGGCTTCGATGAGGTGACGGCTATTGATAAATTTGTTCCATCGCCATCCTGGGATCGTTTCCAGGAAGGATTTCGGATGTATTACGCTCGCCGCACACGCGACGTGAAGAGCGCCTATTGGACACCATCCGATCAGAAGCATGGAAATAGACGAAAAACGTTTGACCGCCTTCGCCGTAGACTTTGGAAATGAATACTGGCATAGATCTAGTTTCAACTATGGTCGAACTAGGACAATATGGACGAGTTTAAGGTATTAGATCGCTTGATGATGTCGTCTCACGACGGGGTTCCTACGGACCGGCAGCTGCTCGCTGTTCTAACACTATGCGCGGCCGTTGTAGCCTATTTTGTGTATAGATAACCGAAGCCCCGTCATCACATTGGTCTGGGCTGAAATCGCTTGCCAAAAGTCGGAATTCCTTTAAATTCGCCGTCAAAAGCCATATTCGAGCACACCAACCCCATGACAGACTCCGAAGAAACATATCAGTTGATTGAGCTTGGCGCCGCTGCGTCGCAGCTAGTGGATGAATCGGTCTCCACGATGAGGAAGGCCATCGAATCTCAAAGGGAATTGTCACAACGAACTGGGCAAAGCAATGAACCTACCCTGGCCGTGATGACCCAATATGTCGATGACTTCGAGAACCATCTTCACGCGCTTCGCAGGGCTAAGGCGAATGGTTTGTCGCTCCCTGAATCTCCCTCGTTTCCAGAGATACCGCCGTCTTATAAATCAAGTTAGGCACACCGGTTTAAAGTGCCCTTTTTCTCGATACAACTCAATAGCAATCGCCCCAAGCAGATCGTCGTTCTATTCGACAATATAGAAGCGACGGCGGATCGTCCGTCTGACATCGAAGTGTTGCTGCACATCGATAAAGGCGATTCGGTGATGGAGGAACTGGTCGCCAGGGAGCAATCGCGCCGCTCATTTCACCTGCGCATCCTTCAAACGGATCTTGTCAAGGGATACGCCACATTATGGAAGCCCCTAAACCCGTTATGGAAAATGACGAGTCCCGATGTGTATTTCGTCATCAACATAAGTGACGAGATGCTCTTCGAGACCAAGGGCTGGGACAAGATTGTCCGCCGGTATGAAGGATATTATCCCGATCATATCTTCCGGTTGCGAGGGTCAAAGTACAGATTCAGGAACTACAGCGACTTCTGGGAGTGCGGCTTTGCACCCGACAGCCTGGCCTTCTATACGCGTCGGTGGCTTGAGTTGAGCGGAGACTGGAACCCGTGCCTTGGCCCGGACTCCTTCCAACAATGCGTCGCATTTTACCTCGTGACGTCCGACCCTTTTTCGCGTGTTCAGTTCAACCGCGACATTCCGCTGACGGAGCTTCGGTTCATTGGCGAGGGGGCAGGGATCGGACTGGAAGGCAGGGCCAGATACAAGCAAATTATCATAAACAACCGCGCCTGGTTCATCCTTATGTCACACCGCATGCAGCAGGAGGCTCGCCGCCGGGCCATGCGCATGAAGGCCCATATGATCGCCTATGCGGCAGGGGGCCAAGGGAAATGTGAAGTGAAAGAGTCGGCCTGGCGGCGACACTTCACTATTCTTTCCCTCCCAGATCGTTTGGAGATTGCCCGGGTTAAATATAGTCTGTCTTGGCTTCGCATTAGCTTGACAAATCTCACACGCATGCGGCATGTGCTGTATTACGCAGGCGGCGGAAAACGGGCACTGAACTACCCTGCCTTCGGGCTGTTTCTCATGTTGACCACCTATCTCCCCAAAGGGGTCGACATGCTTACCTGGATCATGGATACCCGATGCGCCCGTGATCGCTTCAAAACACGTTTACGTCTTATCCTGAGATATCCGGTTCGCCGGTGCGCGGAATTCTGGACTAGATGCGCGAGGTGCTGGGCCAGAAGTGCACTATATCTCAACCGACTGCGGGATATCATCCATAGGCAAATGGCCCGTGACGAACCGCAATATTCCATGAACCACTTCGTCCTAAGGATCTCGGTTGGCCGGGCCATGCTATATATCGCAACCGGCGTCTATGCTGTCCTGTTGCGCGCGCGTCGTCTGATTTCACCTTTTGCGCGGCACGTTTTAATGCCGGTAAGACCGCTTACCAGAACCTGGACCGGTCGCTTCCGGAAGTTCATCGGAAAGCATGTCAAAGCCATTCCCAACATACGCATTTCCGTTCCCTATCCGCAAAGGATGGCCCATCGTTTCAAACGTGGCTTGATTCGCCCGATAGCCGTAGTGATCAATGGATGTTTTACAGGTGTTGAGGGGGTTGCTGCATATTTGAGTAAGGTTAGATGCACCCTGCCCGTTTGGTTGCGGCAAGACACAATCCGACGCTGGCAACCAGTTGATTGTGGCGCGCCATCCGGCGGCCCAACAACGCAGGCCACAGGAACGGTCTTCTCGATACAACTCAGCAGCAATCGACCGCACACCATTCTTGATACGCTAAACAGCATCGAGCTGATGGCGGATGAGCCTAGCCGAATTGAAGTAATCATTCGCATTACTGAAGGTGATGTGGCAATGAAAACTCTTATCAAGCGTGAACAAAGCACCCGACGCATCAAATTGCGCTACTTGGCAACCTATCCCGTGAATGATTTTGAGGACCAATGGAAGGTGGCGAACGTCATGTTTCAGATGTCGGATCGGGATGCATATTTTGTCGCGTTTATCAGCGACGAGACACGTTTCGAGACGAAAGGGTGGGATACGCTTTTGATGCAATATATCGGATATTATCCGGACCACATCTTCAGGGTGCGTGCGTCGAAATACCGCTTTCGGAATTACAGGGACTATTGGGAGTGCGGCTTTGCTCCCGACAGCCTTACCTTCCATACCCGGCGCTGGTTGGCCATACAGGGCGGCTCGAATACCTGCCCTGAACCCGCAGCCCTCCAGCAATGTGTCTCGTATTACCTGTTTCGATCGGATCCGTTTTCCCATGTACAGTATCACCGTGATCTTGTCGCACCATTTATTGCCTTCTCTGGCGATGGGGCTGGCGTAACTCTCGAACGTGACGCCAGGGAGCCGCGATTGCTAAAGAACCGTCGCGAATGGCTTTTTCTTATGTCGCACGCGATGCAAGAGGACGCTAAGCGAAGGGCGATGCATCTGAAGGCGGCCATCATGCGGCAGGCCCCTCGTGATGAGAATGGCCCAGTATCACTCGTCTTTCTCGAAAGCCAGAGATTGAGGCAAATCAGGATAGAGCATGAGGATGGAACGCTAGTGGAAGTACTTTCCTACCGACTGTCCCGACGTGCTATTCGTCTCACCACGTTCTTTCGGGTACTGTTTTTCCATTATTATTCTGGTGGCGGCAATAGTTTCCGCTACTCAAGGCATAGTGCCCTAGTCAGGCGGGATTCCAAGGGCTTTCTGCCAAAATATACGGCTATTAATCCACCGCTGTCAGTCGCAGAAAGGTCCAGGAGCCTCCGGAACCAACTTTGAATATAGCTGTTATCTAATGGACTCTTTTGTGGCCAAAGGAATGTTACCAATCCCAGCCAAACCGGGAGTCTCCTTCACTAATTCCTCTTGTAGGAGCATGATCGTCAATGCTACAAAGACCGCCTTATGAAAGAATCGGGCTGTTTTTTCGTTACTTCATATGGACGCACAGCTACTCTATGGCTGACACGTGCGATGGATCTGCACACCGACATTGTGTGCACTCACGGACCCTCCTTGTATCGATTTGAGGGCGAAGAAGACTTTGTACAAGTGCAGAAAACAGCATCTCTGTTCTACGGGCTGAGCCTGAAAGATATACTGATTTCGATCAGCACCAACAGCAATAGCAATAAGAAGTGGGTAGGCAATGTACACGCCTATACAGCATTAAACCTGTCCACCAAGCAAAAGGCAGAGTCAGATGCGCCACTCATACGCACCGTAAACCTGCTGCGTCATCCCGTCACACGTATCGACTCGTTCTGGCGGCGCTTTCAATTTGAGTACACTCTTCGCTCGCCTACTGCGCAATGGATTAACGAAGGACCTATGAAGCAGCCGCGTTACCAGGAAGTATTAAAGGAATTGCAGTGTCACCACGATGTGTCGATAGAGAGCTTTGACGAACGCGCGTTCTTTCACGCCGTCATGCAAACGTCCACCGATGCAGGCGACTTACAAATTAATGTGCCACATATAGCGAGTGAGCGGCTCGTAGCCGACATTGATTACTTTTGCTATGTTTTTGATCTTCTGACTGGGAGTGATATTTCCATCTCGAAGGAATATCTCTCAAGCGTTTCTGACTTGGGAAAGATAAACGAGGCGAAGGGAGGAGGTCGCTCAGCAATTCACGTTTTTGAGGAGTGGCAACCGTGGCAGCGCACTCTCTTTCTGCTGTTTCTACGCGACCATCCGTCGTTGCAAGCAGCATATCCCTCTCTTGGATATCGTTTGCCGCATCTCTCCGTTATATAGCGGCTGATCGATCTTCCGTTTGGTCCTTTTCACTTTCGCCACCTATCTCTTGAGCGGCACAATGCGTAATGGCATTGTGCCGCTCAGTCCTCGGCCCAAGCCAAAAAACGGAATTCAACCCTGTCTCTGATTGACAGAGCCCTCGTCCTCCCTTAATACACAACTTGTATGTAGAAGAGACAAGCAATATGTGGTTCAACCACCAATAAACAAATGCCGGATTCCACCGGTTCTTTAGGAACATTTAAAACACCTGGCAGCAATGGCATCAGACAAGCAGCGTAATGGAAACCGTGCAGGCAGCGGCGATGCGAAAAGGAAACGCCTCTCCCCCATCGGCTTTCGCGCAACGGCTGAGGAGCGCGCGGTGATTGAGGCGGCTGCAGACCGGGCCGGCCTCACCGTAGGTTCTTACATCCGCTCGCGCGCCTTGAGTAAGCCTACGACTCGCGCCGTGCGTCGTCCGCCGGTGCGGACGGCGCAGCTGGCCCAGTTACTGGGCCAGCTCGGAAAAGCGGGCGGAGATCTCCGCACTATTGCGGAACGGCTGGATGTTTCGGACCATGCGTCACGCGAAGAGGTGCAGGCTTGCCTGCACCTCTTTCGCCAGACGGCGGGCGCAATCATGCAACTCCTGGGAAAGCGTCCACATGATCATTAACGGTGGATCGCGCAAGGACGGAGCATTCTTTGCCAAGCACCTCACCAACGGCGAAAAGAACGAGCGCGTCACGCTGTGCGAGATTCGCAATCTCGCAGCCGTGACTGTCCCAGACGCTTTACGGGAAATGCAGGCCGTCGCCATGGGAACGCTGTGCGAGAACTACTTCTACCATGCCAATATCAATCCCCGGATAGAAGAGCAGCTCACGGTCCAGCAATGGCAGACCGCCGCCGATAGGTTGGAGCACAACCTTGGACTCAAGGGACAAGCACGGTTTGTCGTGGAGCATCAGAAAGAGGGGCGGACCCACCGGCATGTGCTCTGGTCGCGCATCGACGTCTCGTCCATGCGCGCCATCGTGATGATGAATGATTACGAAAAGCACCAGGCGACGGCACGTGAGCTGGAGCAACTCTTCGGTCTTGACGGCGTATCCAGCGTGCTTGGCGGGACGCGGGCCTCCGGCCCGCGTCCCGCCCGCCGGGCTAAGACCTGGGAAAGCTTTCGGGGCCATGAGAGTGGCATTGATCCCTTCGAGATGAAGCGGCTCGTCACGGACCTGTTCCGCGCCAGTAACAATGCCGCTGAATTTGCCTCCCGCCTTTCCACTCATGATTTCCAGCTCGTGAAAGGCGACCGAACCGGCTTCTGCCTACGCGATAAGGCCGGACATCTTCACAGCCTTGCACGCCGCCTCGATGGTATCTCAGCTGCACAGCTGCTGAATTTTATGCAGGGCCTTCCCACGCCTGCATAGGCCACCAGTGGTGGGTCCGTGTGCAAATTTCTACTATTCCTTGTGTCTAATGCTTGCCAAACAGAGGTAATGGCGCTACTGTCACGCCGTTATGCTCGCAAAGACCTAGGCAATGTACCACTCTTCGCACACAGAACGACTCAAGGAACAAGCCTACCGAAGCCACGAGGATCACTCGGAGGCGCACAAGCACCACCAGGCATTTTGCAAGTCGCATACATCCATGGGCGCGGTGGCACACTGGATCAGAACCGCTGGCATACTGGCCCCGCTCATCATTGGCGAATTCATCAAAGACCCGGATAAGAAATGGCGTGCCGTGCGAATCGCTACCGTCGCAACCACACTGATTTCCGAGGGGCTTTATACGAATAAAGTTAGGCATGACCGCCAGCGTTCGTGCGAGCAAGAGCTAGCCAGCGGGATCGACTGAATCCCAAGATTCATCCGGCGCCGGCCAGAAAAGCAATCTCGTTTATCAGCGTCGTGGTGTCTTTGCTTTTCAATTCTGCTTACTTTGAGGCGGGCGAGTGCGGAAGGAATCCGCGCTACTTCTTAGTCACAAAATTTGCGTTTAGACGCCATGTGCCAGATCGGCCTACTTTCGGTCCCGCGATCACGATGCCTTTCTCCTGAAGCTTCCTGATCGAACGGGATATATGCGACGGATGGCGGTTGAGCATCACAGATATTTCGATCTGTGGGGCGCGCAGGTAATTTTCGAAATCTAGATTCGAAAGCAGGTAGAAAAGCACGCGTAGATCGACCCCATCCAAATCGGGATCGATTGCGACGGCTTCAAATAATCTTTTCCAGATTGAACCAAGTTTTGCGTGCACGTTTCCGCCTAGACAAGTCGCCTATTGTCCTTTGGACATAAAGCATAGGGTCGGCTCCGCCGTAGGACGCCGCCATCTAAAGCATACCAGGACAGGTACATATGGCTTGCACGAACAATTATGAATGTATCATCTCGTCGACCACATTCTCTCGGTGTCTGGCCGGAACATGGGATTGTGCCCCCCAGAGATTGTCAAATAATCTTACCATATACGGTAATATTCGTGAGATGATCTAAATCGCCATGAAGCCCCGTCGTTTCGGGCCATGAGCAGCAAAAGGAGCGTTACAATGAGCAATACCCTGTGCAGGATCATCCTCCGAATGGTAGTCTGTTTCACACTCACGCTGTTGCCCGGAATCGGCCACGCCGATCAATATGCCTATGTACCCGTATTGTTAGGTACGCAAGTCAACGTAATCGATGTGACCACCAAGTCGGTTGTCACCGGGACTGGATATCCCATTACTGTTGGTACAGATCCTGGCGCCCTGGTCGCGTCTCCGGATGGCAAAAAAGTCTATGTTGCCAACCAAAGCGGGGCAGGCTCAGTGTCTGTGATTGACACGACCACTGCCCCGCCTTCAGTTGTTGCCACGATCACGCATTCAAGCTTCAACACTCTCGTAAGTCTCGCGATCTCTCCCGATGGAACGACGGTCTATGCGCTCAATCAGGGAAGCGGAGTTGTGTCGGTCATTAGCACGGCGAGCAATTCGGTCACTGGAACAGTCACCGTAGGCACGAGTTCTAGTAACGCCGAGCAGATTGCCGTTACTCCGGACGGTAGTAAAGTCTATGTGACCTTGGCGAGTGACCCCGCAGTTGCAGAGTTTAATACCTCTGGCACCCCTGTAGTAAACACCATTGCTTTCGGCACCTTTCCTGCTCCATACGGGATAGCTATTACACCGGATGGTACCCGAGCCTACGTGACGCTTGAGGCCACTAATGCTGTTGCGATTCTTGATACAGCGACGAACTTCCTTCATCCGACAACAATTTCGACGGGCGCATATGGCAACCCGTTCGCCATTACGATTACTCCAGACGGCACAATGGCGTACGTGGTGGCTGGAACCTCACAGGCAGTGGTTATTGACCTTACCACTAACAAGCCGCTTTCGGCCATTACTTTGGGCAGCAGTGGTGTGTCCGACATCGAGGTAACGGCGGATGGTTCTGAGGTATTTGCAACAAGTGGAGGTTGCAATTGCCTTTATTATTTCCCGACGAATAGCGTAACCCCCACCGTCAGCTCGATCTCTGTAAGCGAGGGGCTTGCGATAGCAATGGCACAGCCAGGACAGCATCCATATGCCTATGTAACGAATTATGGCGCTGGAACGGTCTCAAAGGTGGATGTCGCTTCGGGCTCGGTCATCGGTTCTGCCATTAGTGTAGGCACCAGCAGTAGCCAGCCTTTCGGGTTGGCGGTCACCCCGGACCACACCAAAGCATATGTGGTTAATTACCATGATAGTGACGTTGCGGTGATAAATGTCGCCTCGAACACCTTGGTTTCACCGACGATTCCCTTAGGAAGCGGCTCGTTCAATGTCGCGGTGACACCAAACGGAACTACGGCGTACGTACCCAACTTTACCGCAAATACCGTATCCGCGATTAACACGGTCTCGAATTCGGTCACCTCAATTTCCGTAAGCGGTGATCCCTTCGCCGTCGCAGTCTCTCCGGACAGCACGAAAGCCTATGTTGCCGATGCCGGTGACGGCACCATCGCGGTGATTAAGACTTCCACAAATGCGCTGTGTACCACGAGTACATGTTCCAGCACGGGAACCTACCCGATGTCCACCGGGTCCACCGCCACGCCGTCAGGGATTGCGGTATTACCCAACGGAACAAAGGCGTATGTGGCCCTTCAAGGAACTGACAGAGTCTCGGTAATCAATACAACCACCGACAACATCTGCACCACCAGTACATGCGCGAGCGGCGGGACATACCCCATTGTCCTCGCTTCTGGCGCAGGTCCGCGCAGCGTTGCCGTGACTCCCACTGGAGCTAAAGTCTACATTGTCAATCAGGGGCTTGGCACCGTCTCTGTAATCAATGCGGTTACGGACAATCTTTGTACCACGCTCACCTGTTCAAGTTCTGGCAGCTATCCGATGTCTGTCGGCTCTGGACCTTGGGGAATCTCGATGTCACCGGATGGAACCACAGCCTATGTAGTCAATCAGAGCGGGGGCACAATTTCCGTTATCAATACGGTGACCGATACGGTCTCTCCAACGACGATTAGCGGCCTAGGTAGCACTCCCAGCGTTGTGGCGATGTTTACACCGCCGAAGCCTTCATTCGGATATGTGACGAACTATGGCACTAACTCCGTTACTTACTTCAGCAGCTTAACCAATCTTACGTTCGGGTCCAACGTGACGGTCGGCGCCAGCGGCAGTAATCCATTCGGTGTCGCCGTGTCTCCGGACCGCACGAAGGCGTATGTTGCTAATTCCGGTGCGGCACAAGTTGCAGTAATTAATACTGCGACCAACGCATTGTGCACCACGAGCACCTGTTCCAGTACAGCCACCTACCCTATTTCCGTAGGAACGACTCCATTCAATGTCGCTTTCATGCCAAATGGAAGCAAAGCCTATGTGGCAAACTTTGGTGACAATACCGTTTCGGTTATTGACGCAAGTACCGACAAACCGTGCGTAACAAGCAGCACCTGTGCGAGCGGAGCTACCTATCCCGTCTCACTCACTACTGGCAACCCATTCGCACTGGCCATCACTCCTGATAGCAGCAAGGTATATGTCGCCAATGCGGGTACGGGCACCGTTGCTGTGATAAAGACAGGAACTGACAAGCTATGCACGACAAGTACCTGTTTTAGCGGTGCTACTTATCCAATCTCGATTGGTGGAAGTGGATATGTCCCTTCTGGGATCGCGATTCTTCCGACCGGTAAGAAGGCCTATGTTGCAGACCAAGGACAAGACAAGGTCTCAGTTATCGATCTTACGTCCGATACTTTATGCACGACTGGCACATGCTCAAGCAGCGGTAGCTACCCAATCGGCTTGGCTTCCAGCTCCGGTCCACGGAGCGTGGCGATCACTCCGGACGGCACGAAGGCGTATGTGGTGAACCAGACCGCTGGCACAGTGGCGGTCATCAACACCGCTACGGATAATTTGTGCAACACGAGCACTTGTTCCAGCAGCGCCACTTATCCCATTCCGGTTGGCTCTGGTCCGTGGGGCATTTCGATTTCTGCTGACGGAACCCAAGCCTACGTCACGAATCAGAGCGGAAGTACGGTCTCGATCATCAACACCGCAACCGACAGCGTCTCAACCGCCAGTGGTATTACTGGTCTGAGTTCGCCGAGTGGCGTCGGTACCTTTATCCCTATCCAGTAATTCGGTTCCACGAAGCGGGGGAGTGTAATTCCCCCGCTTTTCTTTGTTGGAAACGGATTTTGCTGGTCTGCCTCTTGTTCCCGCAATCTTAACCTCAACGTCGACGGATCGTGCCAGTTCGCGGAAAGCTTTTGGCGTTTTGATGAAACTGAAACACGGCGGCGGGGCGATATTCGCTGGCGTCATGCCGCTCGTCCTCCGTGAAGTTTCCTTGCATCACATTTCCTTTAGCCTTCTGTTCTGTCATCACCCGACCACTAAATCTAGCGGTACGACCACCAGAAACTCCACAACAAATAGAAGCAATTAAGCGTATAGACAAGTCCCCTATGCCAGCTTAGGCGGCTTTTTGGCTGAAATTGCTCTCCTAGAATTAGTAGCAAAATCAGCCGCCTTTTTTGTGTTATTGACGCAACAGGCGGGCCTGCAGAAATGTCACGATTGACCAAAAGCCAAGCCCTCCGCGATGAGAGGGGAGATGATTTAAGAGGCGGGATCGCAGAACGTGATTTCGGTTCCGTGCAGTCTGCTGACTGTTCGGTTTCGCATGGAGAGGAAAGGTGTTCTTTTAGAACTGTTAAACTTTGCGAGGTCCGGGAGGGATATAAAACCGACCGTAACAATGCCTGAGTTCACCCGCGCCGAATCCGGAATGACCGGCGCGGATATCGCCCGATCGATTGCAATGAAAGAAGCGGCGTTAATTACGCCGCCGCATTCTTCTTTGCCGCCTGCCTCATTCTGACCGGCCGATAACATCCGTTTGACGCCCATAACTTCAAGGGCTAAGGTCTGCCACGAACAACAGTCAGAAGAAACTTCATGCCGAAACCATCCCGAAGCGCTGCATTATCGCGACCACCTGGTCGTCCCCACCACCACAAAGAAGTGCTCACGTGTCGCGCTGGGTTGTGGAACAGGCGTTCACAGATGTCATTCCGAATTTTGCATTGGCTCAACTTGTTACGATGTGCGCGAGACGGTTCGTCAGCCCGTTTCAGGGTCCATATTCATGACTACCCTTTTTGTTATCAATGGGAATGGAATGCCACATAAAATTCACTACGCAAAGCCGTCGATAACGGAGCGGGAAGTACGGTATGTAATGGACGCGGCGGCCAACGGCTGGGCCGAGCATTGCTTTGATTATATTGAGAAGTTCAGCAAGGCGCTGTGCGACTATTTAAAAGTTCCCCATGCGATCCCCACATCGAGCTGCACAGGCGCACTTCATCTCGCCCTTGCAGCCCTGGACGTTGGCCCGGACGACGAGGTAATCATACCCGATATTACCTGGACAGCCACGGCGGCGCCGGTAACGTATTTGGGCGCCACTCCCATATTCGTGGACATACTCCCTGACACATGGTGCATAGACCCCAGCGCCTTTGAGAAGGCGATAACACCAAAGACTAAAGCCGTTATACCCGTGCATCTTTACGGCAATCTGTGTGAAATGGACGAAATCAACGCCATCGCCCATAAGCACGGCATCGCGGTCATTGAAGATGCGGCCGAGGCGCTGGGCTCGTCCTACAAAGGTAGGAACGCCGGTGCGCTGGGCGATTTTGCGGCATTCTCTTTCCACGGCACAAAAACCGTAACTACCGGTGAAGGGGGAGCGCTTATCGTGCGGTCACCGAAGTATTATGAAAAACTCCTCACGCTGGAAAGCCATGGCCGCGATCGCAAAGTGGCTAAGCAGTTCTGGTGCGAGACAATAGGGTACAAATACAAGATGTCTAATCTTGAAGCGGCGCTTGGAGTCGCGCAACTTGAGCGCATCAACGAGCTAGTTACCCGCAAGCGGGAGATTTTCAATCTCTACAAAAGCAGGCTTGGGGATATCGAGGGACTCTCATTTAATCCCGAAAGAGCAAATACATTCAATTCTTACTGGATGACAACGGTTCTATTCGGCCCTGAACTGGATTTCAATCGTCCGGAACTGCTGAAGCAGTTCGCCGAAAACAATATCGATGCAAGAGTTTTTTTCTATCCCTTGAGCATGATGCCGGCCTTCAAGGCATTCTCTGCCTATCAGCCCGTCAACAGCGTAAGCTACCGGCTATTCGAACGCGGAATAAACCTGCCTTCCTATCATGACATGCGGGAGGATGACATTGACCGTGTATGTGCCGTGGTGCGCCGGCATGTAACGCGCGTCGTCGCATGAAACTCGTTTGGGCGTGCGGCTTTCCGGTTGGCGTTTCCCAGCAGAATCTGTCCACGAACCGCTTTCAGGCACCGAAAACTGCTGCCTGAGGTCCTCATAAGAAAAATGTTGGCTAGCTAGGGTAGGCCATTTGTAAAAGCGGTTTCAAGCGGCCTTTTGTGAAGGAAAGGGTTCCCCCAGCACGACGACCCTGCCCTTGGTAAACTCGGGAATACGGGCAAGTATCTCTTTCTTATAGTTTTCATTCATGATCCACAGACAGGTTTCCTCCCCCAATGTCTCCCAGGGAATTTGTTCCGGCGCCAGGCAGGGATGAGCGGTAAGCGGCAGGAAACGGCCTTGCTTCTCGGAGTTAATATCGATCACTGCCTGGATATACTTCGCTTGCGGATCCAGAATATTAGCAAATATATTTCCCTTGGCCCCAGCACCCCAGACATAGTTTCGTGCATGACTTTTTATTTTCTGCCGGTAGGAGGCGATATCCGTATCCAGCGCTTTTGGATATCTTTCTGCGTCATCCTTTTCCAAGAATGTGGATATGAGGTCACCCAACCGGGCTTTCACAATCATATATTGGTTTGAGAACGTGCGATGCATCACGGCTTTTCCGGAAAATACCCGGAGAAAGAAATTTTGAGAGAAATAGCTGCAGATCTCGTAGGAAATACCCCAGAACGCTTTCTTTTCGAGAATCCATTCCCATCGTGGAGATTCGATGAAAACAAGTGTATCCGCCGGCAGATTAGTCTTCAGGTCCTGAAGGAAATCCAGGGGCTTCGCGATATGGTCGAGCGTATGCCGGATGACGACTGCGCGTGCCTGTATTTTGTCGGCGGCGGCACGATCAAAGAAAGTCGGAGTAATCCGTGCGTTGCCGCCCCGGTAGACTGGATCGAATCCGACGATGTCGACGCCCCTGTCGAGCAGCATGTTTAGAAAATAAGCTTCCTTGCCGCAGCCAATCTCGACAATTTTGTCACGCCGTGTGTCGATGTCCTGAAGGAGTAGGTCCAGAACGTCCAGCGTGTAGCGCTGAAAGCTCGCGGCATGGCCCTGCGACTGCACATAATCCTCGTTATAATCCATTTTTGCGCTCTCGAACTGGGCATTGAAGACCAGCCCGCACCGGCAACAGCCCCTGAGGTTGATGGCTGCTGCGGGACTGGATCTCGCTGCCTCCCGGTTGGGATAATGCTTGTTCAGAAAGACCGGTATTCGTTCGATCTCATAGAGGGGATAAGTGTCCGTTGAGCCGCAGGCGCTGCACGGTGTTTCCATCGCTTGCTATTTTCCCCTCAGATAAAAGGTGATACTCGACTCAAATCTCGCAGGATCTCCGCCATTTTGGTTGGCGCTTACCTTTCCTTCGTTAATCGTCTTGAATTTCTCTCGCTTCTACTTCGTTGACGAACCTTTGGGCATCTTCCCAAGCATTGCGGCTCAACACCAGCATTGCTTTACGAACAGACGGGAGTGTAAGCGCCTTGTCTCCGAGAGCTTTCCTTAGCTCCTTTATAAGGCCGCCTAGGGCTTCAATTACTTCGTCATCCAGCGGCATCCTGTCTCCTCCTCGAAAGTCTTCTCTTACCAGATTCACCATTAACAGCAAGTGCCCGCGTGCGGATGACTTCTCCGGGCCGGAAGCTTTCTTGCGTTTGAGCTTGCCCGCGAGCAACTGATGCACGCCATGGCCAAGTCGGTTGATGCCTATCCCGCAGCCATACTTGCGAACGATGTTTCGATAAACAAAGCCGGGACGCACCTCACCGTTGACATTCCTCCTGTTTTGCAAGAGTATCCGGCAACTTTGGCAAAGCGGAATTAACCATGCAGATTGAATCACTCGGTAAAGGTAACGTCACTATCGATCTGGAGGCCGCCACCGTCACGTACCGCTGCGACGGAACCGAAGTGACCTATCCGCTGGCTTCCGATTCAGGCTTTTCCCTCGTGTCCGATGCTTGGCTGCGCGCTGGTTATGACTGCAAGTATTCCTATGGATTCACGTGGTTCGGCCGTCCGGTCATCCAGCTCCCGGAAGACATGATCCGTGTCCAGGAAATCGTGTGGCAGTTGAAGCCGGATGTGATCGTCGAAACCGGCGTGGCGCACGGCGGCGGGCAGACTTTCTTCGCCAGCCTCTGCGAGGCCATGGGCAGGGGCCGCGTCATTGGCGTGGAGCTTGAGCTTCGCCCGGATAACCGCGCCGCGCTCGACGCCCATCCGCTGCGCCCCCTCATCACCCTCATTGATGGCAGCTCGACCGCGCCAGACGTCGTGGCGAAGGTGCGCGGGGAGATAAAAAAAGGCGAGACCGTGCTCATCGTGCTCGATTCCAACCACACGGCGGATCACGTGCTTAAGGAACTGGAAGTCTATGGGCCGATGGTGACGCCGGGTTCCTATATCATCGCGACCGACGGCGTCATGCATCGCCTGGCGGGCACGCCGCACAGCCGCCCGGACTGGCAGCACAACAATCCTTTCCGGGCCATCGGGGAGTTTCTTAAAGCCCATCCCGAATTCGAATCCATCAATCCTCCCCCTCCCTTCAATAAAGGCTGCGTGACGACGCCCATCACCTATTGGCCGAGCGGTTACCTGAGAAGAAAATAGGCACGGCTTGATTGTCAGCGCCTTAATCTTGGCGATGGCCTCCTGCTTGCGCTGTTCCGTTCGTGTTTTGATTTCGTCCTGTTCCCAGGTAATTACCTGTGCGAGTTCCGCATCCGAAAGCGCTTTGACCGCTTCCTGTGTCATGGCTTTTAGTCCTCTTTTCTCTCAATCTCAATCCGCTCGACATACGGAGTATCGTGCCTCCGCAACCCTTCCGCCGCTTCGCTGCCTTCCTGGATAAATCGTGCCCGCTGGTCGAGGAGCTTCTCATACAGGTCGCCCAGCGCCTGTCCGCCGACTGTCACCTTCGCATGGCTAAACCGGAGCGTTATCGTCTCCCCATCCTGGCCCGGATCGAAATCGCTTTCCGTCAGTCCGACATAACTAAATCCCGACCGCCTGCCGTCGGCGAACCGGAGTTCCAGCGTGAGGCTATCCCGGCTCCGCACACGCGCTTCGTCATAGGCCTCGATTGCATCCTCCACTTCCGGCTCGTGCCGCAAGGCGGGATGATTGAGGATCTTCTGCAAGGTCGCAGATCTCTTTATTTCCGTGTCGCTATCTTTCAAGGCCCCTGCCCTCCTGTTGGCGGTGAACTCTGTCCCATGCGGCTATCCGCGCGCGTTTATCCATCCACAGCCGGTGGGTCTCCTGCATCTTGGCCATGCGGTCACCGAGGCTGATTCTGTGTTCGGGTTTCGCTTGTTCGGCTTGCATTAATTCCGTGGCGGAGAGACGTGCTCCGCTGGCCTGCACGGCCTCCATCATTGCCGCCTTATCGTCGGTATAAAGCCGTACCGATTCACGGCCACGCGACACGGAGACATAGAATTGCTCCCGGCTTGCGGCGGAGAGGGATTCATGCCCCATTGCGATCAGCACCGCGTCCACCGTTTTGCCCTGGGACGCATGCGAGGTCACGACATAGCCATGCGTAATGCCGCCGTAATCCTTGGGCAGGACGTAGCCGTTACTGAGCTTGATATCCCCGTCGCGCGTGAAGCCTTCCACCTCGTAAATCTGCCCGTTATTGACCTTATTCTTGGTCTTGCCGAGCAGGCCTTTGCTTTCGCGGGCCTGCCCGCCGTAAGTGAGGCGGAGTTTATCGCCCTTGGCGAGCGCCACGTCGCCGGGGGTGAAGATCTGAAACTTCTTTGCCTCCTGCAGCGGCAGGAAGTCCTCGCTGCCATTCTCCCGCCGGACGCTCACCCTGCCCGCCTTCGCGCCCACGACCGTGACGCGCTCACCGCTTTTGAATCCCTTCGTGTCCTGGTGGAAGCGGATGACCGTTCCCTCCGAATATTCCCGCGCATCGGCGCGTTGGGCTTCCGTCAGATTGAGCGAACGCAGCGACAGGAAATGATGCTCCGCACCGGACACCCTACCCGTCTCTTTCATTGACTCGCGGATGAATTCTGTGACCTTGTCTCCCTCGCGGTGCGTCGGAGATACGACCAAAGCCGTCTTGAGCTTGTTGCCCTTATATTCCGAAGTGACCTTCGCATAGTCATCGGCAATGGCTTTGTAGCGGTCATCGCCTTCCGCCTCGACGATCGCGCCCATCTTATCCAGCATTTCGATCCCGGACTGCAGCGCCGTCCTGCCGTCCTTGCCCACCGTGCCGCCCTTGCTGATGGCTCTGACGGCGTCGCGGTAATTCTCATTGGTCTGCCTGCGAATCTCCGACAGGCGGCCCACGCGCAGGCCCGCGTTGTTTTCCAGAATCCGCAGCGCGTCGCCACGGTTAACAGCGCTGTGCTGATTCGAGTCGCCCGAAAGCACCACGCGCGCATCCTGCTCCTTCGCTACCTCGAAAAGGCGCTTCATGTCCTTGGCCGACAGCAGCCCGGCCTCGTCGACCCAGAGCACCTGGCCTTTGACCTGCTCCTGCATCTTGGGATCAATCAAAAGCCGCTCCACCGTTTCGGCATTCTCGAATCCTTCGCTGCGCAGCACGCCGCGCGACGCCTCGGCCGAGGGCGCAAAGGTGAATACTTTCTTTCCCGCCTGCTCTATGGCCTTGACCGTCGCCTGCATCATGCGAGTCTTGCCTGTGCCGGCACCGCCCTGCAGCGCCGTCACGATGTCGGTGGAATTCAGGATGACCATTGCCGCCTTGCGCTGCTCCGCGCTCAGCTCCGGGTCGAGGTCGGGCTTTCCTGTTAGCCCGCCAAGCTTATGTCGCCGGCAACGCCCGTTCCGCACGAAATCCGTCATGCCAATTTCTTCGCGCAGCACTTCCTCCGTGGTGACCCAGCGCTGCCCCAGGCGCTGGCGGCCGATGATATTGTCACGGGCCAGCTGCGCCTTCACCTCATCCACGCTTGCCGTTCCGACGCTCCGCGTCAGCGCCATGCGCAGGAGCTGCTTTTCCGGGATGGCGGAGCCGCGCTCAAAGCAATGCGACAGTGCGAAATCCATGGCCTGGTCTGCAGTTAAGGTAGTCGTCTCCTGCCCCCGTCGTGCTTCTGATATTCCTGTTTTTTCGTCATCCGAAAGCCGTGCCGCCCATTCCTTGCGCAATTCGGCCAGCGAGAGTTCGTGATCGTTCTTCTTCTCGCGGGTGCGCCGGCCAAGCTTCTCCTTGGCCTTTTCTTCCGTGATCCCGAGGCGTTCGGCTTCGGCTTCAATCAATTGCGTGCGCCGCGAGAACTTGTCCGTGGTTGCGCGCTCAATGCCGACGAGACGAAAGCTGTTCTTATCCTGCTCGATGCCATAGCCAAGTTCTTTCAACCGCTCAGCGAACCTGCTGTGAAACGCCGTCTGGTAGTAGCCCTTGTCTCGGACAATATTCCCGAACTGCGCCGCCTTCCACCGCTCTTCCTCCGGGTCCCAGGTTGCGTTGAAAGCCACTGCGTGACAATGCAAGTGCGGGTCTGGCACGCCGTCCACCGGCCGCGTGGTGCGATGGATGAATTCGCCCCAGAGCATGTTGGCGCTGGGGCGGTCCTCGCTGCGTCCGTTAGAGCGCACGCGCGCCATCATTGCGCCTTCCATCTCATCCATCGTGTCCTTGACCGCCGCGCGGAAGGCGTCGAGGATGCGCTCATCGCCGCCCAGCTCGAAGGCAAGCGTCACCGATTTCGGCGCATCGAATGTGAAATCGTAGAGCACGCGGCGTTCTGCCTTGGTGCGCGCTGTGAGTGGTTCACCTGTCCTCGGGTTGATGTTGTCGCAGAGCTTAAAGTAACTCTCTTTGTCGATGGTTCCCGATAACCCGAGCAGCTCGGCGCCGAGGCCATGCCATTCGCCCGCGAATTCAGCGGCGTCGCGCATGTAGTAGTCCGAGGTGGACATATGGCGCGTGAAATAGTCCTTCGCCTCTTTTGCGCCCCTGGCTGGCGTGACGAACAGCATCCGATGCCTTTCTCCATCTCGCGTGGAAATTCACAACATCTAGTGGAATACTTGCGCGACCTTGTCAACTGCTAGTGTGATGACCCGCTCACTTTGCTAACGCGCACACCAATTCACTTGGCATGAGCGTTTCGTTTTTGGCATGATCCGGTCACGGAAACAGGAAAGAATCGCCGCTCCCTGCGATAATATTTATCAATGGATACTTCTAAGCTCGTCGCAGATATCGACGCAGAAATTGAACGCCTTCAACAAGCCCGAGCGCTTCTTAACGGCGCGGAAGCCAAACGCAAGCCCGGCAGAGCCGCTAACTCAACCTCTCCGAAGAAGCGCACCATGTCCGCCGAGGGCAGAGCCCGAATCGCCGCCGCACAAAAGGCACGCTGGGCCAAGGCGAAGAAGGCCGCGAAGTAGAGCGTCATTGATATATACGTGCACGATTGCTCTTAGGCGGATTTTGCCTGAAACAGCTTGTCGCTGTAATACCGCGCCTGCTTGCAGCGCGTTAGCTTGCCCTCAATCAGGAGAAACTGCTCCTCCGCGCCAAGGCTCATAATCTGCTCGCCGGCTACGCCGCCGATGATGTTTGCAAGGTCTTGGGCCATCCGCAGGTTCCTTGCGCCGAAGATTTGAATCACACCCGCATTGTCCACCAGCGTGTTTGCCTGTGAGCCGTATACCTGCAATTGAGCGACGTTTTGCCAGAGCGTCCAAAGGGTCACACCCCACGATCGCATTAGCGTCGCAGCCGTGAACAGAGCGTCTATCCTCCCGATATTCCCGGCTTCGTCGCAAAGCAAAAGCGTACGGTCTTTCGGTGCTTGCGTCCGCTGAGTCATCGCGAGAATCAATCCTGAGAGCCAAACGCGGAGCAACGGGCCATACGCCCTCAACCGCGTCGGCGGCACGATGATGTAAAGCGACATCGGCTTACCCGCCACCAGCGCAGCGACATCCAGACTGCTTGTATCCGTCAACCTCCGCACCAACTCGCTGTCGAGGAGCCTGATATGCGTCTGTGTCGACCCGAGTACGCTTGGCCGCGTGCTGTTATCGCAGAGCTGCAGGTAGGAAGCAAACGCCACTTTTGCCGCCCTGTTCATGGTCTTTCCCTTGGTATCCAGAATCGTCGCAATCTCATAGTCCACGTTGTCGTTATTAAACAGGTCGAAGAGGGCGCTCAGACACCGCTTCTCCGGCGGGCAATCAGACAGCAGCCACGTAATGCCGCCAGCGAGCATCGTCTCCGCCCAATCGTTCCAAAATCTGTCGCGCTCATTGACGCCGCGCTCGATAATCTCCGCCGCCATGCTCCGCGCCATCGCCGCGTGATCGGTTCCACCTAACGTCATAAGGTCGAGCGGATTCAGCGAGCCGGGAATGCCATCGTCCCTTAAGTCGAGAACATGCACTTCCTGACCCATGTCACGGCGCGCCTGCGCTGTGGCCTTGTAAATCTCGCCCTTGATGTCTAGCGCTATCAACTGCCCTTTGTGCCTCAGTGCGTTGCAAATAACCGGGCCTGACGTTTTCCCCGTCCCTGTCGGAGCAAAGGTCATGAGGTGCCCATCTCCCGAATAGGTGACGAGCTTTCCGCTTCCGCCCCCCACTCGCCCTGCGAACCCCACGGCGCGCGCAGGCGTACCTGTCCGCCCCAGGATTATCTCGAAAGGCATCCCGTCCTCGATTCAGATGCGGCTTGGCGACAGCCATGCGTACAGAAGCAACCCCACTACAATCACAGGCCCTAGGAAAATCGCTACCCCGAACACCGCCGGAGCAAACACAAGAAGGGCCGCGAATATCGAGATGAAACCAAGCGCTTTCAACATGACGATTTCCCCCTTTGATCCATTGTTGATCGGATCTCGTTTTCTGACCAGATCAAACACCCCGCTAAGGCGTGCAGGTCGCGCAAGGCCGCAAATGGTTCCGAAAGATTTCCCCGCAAATTACTTCGGTATTAGCCCCCCCGCCGTCCTTCGTTCGGTTTTTTTTACCGAAGGCCAATCTCTCTATTGGCCAGTTGCGACGGAATCTGAGGCCACATCGCACTTGTCCAACCACAGCCCATATACATTTATATTTTTAGGATTTTTCCCCTCATGGCCTTTTACGTCAAGAGGAAATCCTAGTATCGGATCAAGCTTTTTCTTCAGAATGTCCGCACCGTTCTTGTCTCCATTAAAATAGTCAACCCTAGAAGCACCGGTATGTTCAGGTTGTTGCTCGACCCGAGCTACTATCCCCTGGAGTCGAACTTTTTCCGCCACTCTGGACGCACAAGCCTCTGTCGCTTGCTCTGAATAGTGAATGAAGAGCACCACAGGGGCAGCCACATTCTTATCCGTATAACTTTGTTGTGCGGTTATTACTTCAGCGTCGCCCTTGGGTCCTGGTGGAGATGCGGCCTGTAGCATATATTCCATCGATTTTCGGGCTTCAGATTCTGGTAAACCAGCATCAATCTGTCGGAACACCGTCCTAAGATCCTCAGAAGCCTTCAGCTCGCTCCATTTATCGAGCGCAAGTCTTAACATGTCCCTATCAAATTCAGCCTTGCTAAGCTGCGTATCCTGCTCGTTCTTTTGCGATGAAGCGCGGGAGTTAACGAAAGCAATCAACAACTGGCCAAGCGTCAATACTGTCGCGATGATGGTCACCGCTTTCATAATTGGGCTATCTTTCGCGTCCAGGCCACGTGTTTTCGTTTCCTTGATATCGCTGCCGACGTCAGCACTTGTTTCTCCTGGCGCCCCCAATTTGGTCTGCTGCCCACGTTCGCCCGTAGTTGACATCCGCCCTCCGTATCGTCGTATCGATTGTCGCACGTATCGTACTCTGGGGCGTCCGTGAGTCTTCAATTGAAACGCTGATCAGCCATATCTCCTCTTCCTCGCTCAGTACCAGTGCCACCTACTCTCTCGACAGGCACAATGCCTGCGGCGATCGCTAGGGATCAATAGACGGATTTTCCTCTGCGCTGGTGGACGCGCATTCATCGCGAAACAAGATCCTATGACCCGCTCTCTGGCCTCCGGCGAAGGTGTGCCATCGAGAGGTGGCATGGTGCTTCCTTTGATATGCCGATGTCACGGCTGAGAATGCCATGGCTGCTACTGAGAGGCAGCGCAGAAGCCGCGCCTGACTTTCTGACTCACCTTGACCTGGTTAACCAGCGGGGAACAAAATAGCGGCCATCCCTCCTGCAGATGCCCCAATCAGACGTAAAATCTAATCATGGAATTCTGCCACAGATCGAGTCGCACACGATACCAGGCAGCGGGCCTTATTCCGGACGCCTTTCCGGAGAAGATTAGTTCCCGCTTCTTGGGCTATATGAATGTGCAAAATTCCTTAGATTTCCCCTTTTCTCCACTCATCATTCTCGAATATCCCGAAATCGCCGGCCCTGTTCCAAATACTTACGAAACGCTAATGGCGGTTCCCATGACCAGCCATTACGCCGCCAGCGGCCAATACCTCAACAATCTAGAGAATCTTCTCGCCTTTCCGAAGCCAATTCATGAGCAACTAGCGATCGTTCCATTCTCCCTGGCGGAATACCCGTACACCAGCGCTGTAAACCGGTCCACTGCGCAACCACTTCCCGCCATCACGTTCGAAGTCGTGATGGAACAAGTATCTGAGGACGTTAAATACCGGATATTTACTGGTTATCTTAGAGCGCGCCGCACTGTGTCGCGGGCTGAGCGACTGCGTCGCCTTATTAGAAGACTCCTGATTGTGCGTCGGCTTGTACACCGTTCCGTCTCACGATATTGCAGTCTTAACTGGTCGCGAAGACTTTGGTTCCTCCTGCACGGGAGTCACCCCCCGAAGGCCGAAGGATGCCCAGCCTTCGGGTGTGCCTAGCTCACAAGACACCGTCCGGGCACGCTCCAAGATCCACTTCATACCAATCTTGGAGAAATTATGGAAACTGCAGGTAATCATGGCGTCGTAACGCCTCCCAAGACCCTTTTTGTCCACCACGCCGCGCGCCGGATCGGATGTTCCGTACGCACGGTACGACGTTTCATCCAACAAGGCAAGTTGCCTGCCCAGAGGCAAGGGCGCCGTTCATGGGCCATTTCTCCCACCGATGTCGACCACTTTCTCTCGCGGAGGTGGTCATCATGGTAGAGCTGAACCTTTCATTTCGATGTTCGGACCTCTGCGTGACAACGGCCACGATCAAGATTCAGGCTGGTGTTGCCGCTGGAATGCTAGTTTTCTGCGCACGCGTCCTTCGGCAAGCCCTACTGCATGCACTGTAACCATCAATCTGGGGTCGGTGCGCACGGCATCGACCTCAGCCCCTTTATTGCATCTGCCGTCCGCTTATCATCGTCCCCGTTCCTGCTTCTCTGAATATCGTCAAATCCGCAGGTGTGACGATTTCGAAATGCCCGATGTTCAGCAGGTGCTGGCGAGCTGGACCAAAACGTCAAGGTAGCCCAGCCTTTTCGCTCTTTTTAGCTTTGATTCTCTTCTTCCTGGCTGGCGTGCGTTGGCGCATTCCCTCCACCTTCTCCTCGGCTAGAACCGTCTGATGAATCAGACTTTCAAGGACCGAGAAAATCAGGATCAAATCATAGTGCGGCACCTTGTACGCTCGGTGTTGAGCAGCGCTTCCGGCATCGACTACGGCTCGAAGACTCTCCTTCTGACGTTTACTGATATGGCCGTCTACAAAGAGTGCATCGAGTTTGTCTTCGAATGAGCCTGCATCCCGCTGCAGTAGCTGCTCGGCCAATAGATCGAAAATAATGCGTGTTCCCGCCGCTGCCAGAATAGGCATGTTATCGTTGAACGCTTTGTAGGTCTGAGCCAGTGTATCGGCCATTGTCTTGTTCTTGATTTCCCACAGCCATTCGGGCAATTTCCGGGTCATCACGCCAGGCCAGTAGTCATACACTGTGCGGCCTTCGGAATCATCGACATCACGTCCCCAGCCCTCTTCCGGATATACCGTGGCCGGGTCGCTACAAAAATCCTCCCGGCGCACAGACACTGAATCGCATCCTCGGCACCGCACAAGATCGTATGTCGTCCTGAGTGTCACGCCTGAAGAATCGTCGTCCTCTGACGCAGAGGCGATGACCAGATGGTTGCGATGCCCCGCGCATTGGCGACAGTAGGAAGACGTGATCTTTGAGGGTTCCATCTGCGGGTCAATTGGCTCGGTTGAATCCATGCAATTATCATCTCACTGCCCCCCCCGCCGTGCTTCGTTCGGCTATGAACCGATAGCCAGCCCTATTCAACCGGCCCTTCTCGTAACGACACGCACGTCCTGTCTATCTCTCTCCCGGCAAGATGCGTCATCGGCTCGCTATGCCTTCAATCCAGATTCCACCCAGCTTCCGCGCTGCGCTTGTGCAGCAGGGTCCCTGTGAACAGGAGTTGAAGGCGCTCCCCGCCGCCGCTGAAGGGCCGTACAAGAGACAGCACGGTGCGGTCTCAAACACGAAAAGGAGAAGGTTATGGCTTACAACATCGGATTTTTTAAAACCACTGATAACGGCTTCACGGGCAAGATTGAAACGCTCGCAGTCAAGGCCCAGGCCGAATTCCACCGGCTACTGGACCGCACGAACGAAAACGCGCCCGCATTCGAAATCTTCTCTGGCGACCTCAGAATCGGAGCCGCATGGGAACGCCAGGGCAATAAGGGCAAATACCTTTCGGTGAGCTTTGAAGATCCCAGCTTCGCACCCGGTTATTACAACCTCTACAAGAGCGGCATCGAGCATGGGTACACGCTCACATTCGAGCGCCCTCGCGCCAAACGTGAGGCCCACAAACAGGCCGCATAAACAATCCGGGCGACCCGCAAGGGTCGCCCATCCTCTCCCTCTCAAATTGAAAGGTCAATCCCATGGCTCCCTGCAATTACGTTCCCTTGGAATTCAACGGCTCTGACGCTCCTGCCCTCTATCTTGATGAACTCTTCGACCTCGACGTGCTTTGCACCGAAGAGGGCATCCTCATCAACACGCCAACGGAGTAAAGCCCATGTCATTCCTCCACAACAAGCTGATCAACGGCGACTGCACGCGCGTGATGACCATGCTGGCTACCGAAAGCATCGACTTCATCCTTACCGATCCACCATACCTTGTGCGCTACCGTTCGCGTGACGGCCGCTCAGTCCCGAATGACGACAACGACGCATGGCTCAAGCCAGCCTTTGCCGAGATGTATCGGGTACTGAAGAGGGATTCTTTCGCGGTTTCCTTCTACGGGTGGCCGGCCGCAGACAAGTTCCTCGCCGCCTACCGTGAAGCGGGCTTCCGACCTGTAGGCCACCTCACGTTTCCCAAAGGCTACGCATCATACAGAGGATATTTACGCAGCGAGCATGAGAATGCCCACCTGCTGGTGAAGGGCAATCCGTGGCGATGCGACGGCACCATCGCGGATGTGTTGCCGTGGAAATACACGGGCAATCGACTGCATCCGACC
>Ga0206842_1039_pt1 | contig 32768 bp, 27 predicted proteins | sample Alteio_BWOrgCont_23_FD_152861 | JGI IMG/M metagenome (GOLD analysis project Ga0206842, IMG submission 152861) | Enriched cells from forest soil in Barre Woods Harvard Forest LTER site, Petersham, Massachusetts, United States -... | ecosystem: Environmental > Terrestrial > Soil > Temperate forest >...
GACTTCCGGCGTATGCCAGGAAGCCTCCGGCGAAGGAGGTATCACGGAGGACGACTGCCCAAGAGATGCGGTCATGCGGGTTGGCAACAACTCGCGGGATGTGCAAATTAAGGACGAAGATAAAAAGCATGACTGCGAGCAGTGTCGAGGAGAGCTTCGTGTAGCGGTTCCAGGCGAGGCTGAGGGCCCCGGCGAAGAGCGCAAGACCGACGAAGACGATCCAGAAGGGATGAAAGGGTATCCAGTCAGGGACGCCGGGGGAAAACGCCTTTACATTGAGGAGATGCTCGGCTCCGAAGGTGGCCAGAGCCGAGGCGGCGAAGACGCGCCCAAGGACGATGATCTTGTCCAGACCGAGGGCCGCTGCGTACTCCTTACGCGCGGAGTACAGACCCATGGCGAGGAAAACAATCCCCGCAAACCACGGCCAGAATATGAAGTGTGAGAACACCTAAAACCTCTTACCCGCGAAGATGAATTGTCGGCGAAATGACGGTCCGACTGGACAAACGACAGAATTTATCGATGGTAATTGCCGGGTGATCTCGTGGCAATTGCCACTTTCGTGCCTGCACACATGTACACTTTGGGACGCGGTTATTTCAGTTCATAGGAAGAATGATGTCACGATTTTTTTGCTCGGGCACAAAGTCCGGATGGTCTCGTTTTGTCTTAACGGCGTTCTTTGTCAGCGCCTGCAGCTTCGCGGTCTTCGCGCAGCAGACGGCTGCGCCTGCTCCGGTGCAGCGTTCCGCGGCTCCTGTGCCGCTGGTGCCCGCTCCGGTCGCAAGTCCGCAGGTTGACGCGGACGGAAGCGCCACGTTCAGGCTGGCAATGCCGAATGCCATGAAGGTAGAGCTACATCTGGAGGGGGTGGCGAAGCCTTATCCCATGACCAAAGCTCCGGATGGCGCGTGGACCGTCACGGTTCCCAAGCTTGCTCCCGAGTATTACAGCTATGCGTATGACGTGGATGGCACGAGCGTGATCGACCCGCATAATACGACGCTGAAGACGAGCTTCTTCTCCACGCAGAACGTGTTCCTGGTTCCGGGGCAGCCGCCAATGCCATGGGAGACGGCGGATGTTCCGCGCGGCACTGTGCATCACCACTTCTACCACTCGAATATTGTGGGCGTGAACAGCGAGTACTACGTGTATACGCCGCCGGGATTCGATGCGAAGAGCGGGAAGAAGTATCCGGTGCTGTATCTGCTGCACGGATACAGTGACGATCCCAGCGCGTGGACGTGGATGGGCAAGGCGAACGTGATTCTGGACAACCTGATCGCGCAGGGCAAGGCGAAGCCCATGATCGTGGTGATGCCGCTGGGCTACGGCACAATGGACATGATCACCAAAGGATGGGCGGTGTGGCGCGATCCCGAGACGACGGCTCGCAACTTCAGAGACTTCGGGCGTGTGCTGTATGAGGAGGTAATGCCGCGAGTAAAGGCGCAGTATCCGCTATCGGAGAAGCGCGAAGAGCATGCAATTGCCGGGCTCTCGATGGGAGGCGCGCAGACCTTGCTGGTAGGACTGAATGATACAGATGACTTTGCGTATATCGGGGCCTTCAGCGCGGGCGGCCTGGGCGAGGGGAACTTTACGCCGCTGTTTCCGGCGATCACTCCGCAGACGGGTGCGGCGATCCAGGCAAAGCTGCGGCTGCTGTGGATCGCCTGCGGGACGGAGGACGGACTTTTTCCGGCGAATCAGAAGCTGATCGCATGGCTGAAAGAACAGGGAATGCAGCCCACCGCCATCAAAACTCCGGGTATGCATGTGTGGATGGTGTGGCGGGATAATCTGAGTAATTTTGTTCCGTTGATCTTTCAGTCAAAGCAATGACGACGTGGGTGCTGTTGGCTGGACTGCCCGGCACTGGGAAGAGCACACTGGCACGGGCAGTGGCGGCGCAGTTGGACGGGGTAGTTCTCGATAAGGACCGGGTGCGGGAGGCGCTGTTTCCGAACGCGATGACGGACTACTCACGCGAGCAGGATGATCTTTGCGTGAGGGACATGCTGGAGGCAGCGGCGTATCTGACGCAGAAGCAGCGAGTGGCCTTTATCTTTATCGACGGCAGGACGTTTTCGTGGCGCGGGCAGATCGATGAGGTCGTGCAAGCGGCCGAGCAGGCTGGGGCGGCGTGGCGGATTCTGCATGTGACATGTTTGGACGCGGTCGCTGAGGATCGATTGAGTCGTCAGGACCCGGAGAATCCTGCGAGAAATCGCAATGCTGATCTTTATCGGGATATTAAGAATCGTTTCGAGACGATTGCCTATCCTAAGCTCGAAGTGGACACTACGAAAGGGGTTGAGCCGGTGGTGAACGAGGTTTGCCGCTTTTTGGCTCAGCCACATTTGACATGATGCAGCCCATAAGGAGAGATAGCGATGGCGGCTGAAACGAAGACGGGCAGGTATGTGCAGGTGGTCAAGAAGGGTGGTCCGCTGGAACTCGTGACGCGTGAGGTTCCGGAGCCGGCAGCGAATCAGGTGCGCGTGCGGGTGCAGGCGTGCGGGGTTTGCCACAGCGATGCGGTGACGATGTATGGAATCTTTCCGATCCAGTATCCGCGTGTGCCGGGGCATGAGGTGGTTGGCATGGTGGATGCGGTCGGCGAGGGCGTGACGCAGTGGAAGGCGGGGCAACGCGTAGGGATCGGCTGGTATGGCGGCCATTGCGGCAAGTGCGAGCCGTGCCGGAGGGGTGACCACATTGCGTGCGCGATATTGCAGATCCCCGGCATAACTTATGACGGCGGGTATGCCGACTATGTAGTGGCTCCGGCGATGGCGCTGGCGGCGGTGCCGGATTCGCTCTCGGGCGCGGAGGCCGGTCCGCTGCTGTGCGCGGGGATCACGACCTTCAATGCGATACGCAACAGCGGGGCGCGGCCTCCGGATGTGGTGGCGGTTCTGGGCATGGGCGGGCTAGGGCATCTGGGCGTGCAGTATTCGGCGAAGATGGGTTTTACTACTGTGGCGATTGCTCGCGGCGCAGACAAGGCGAAGTTCGCGCATGAGCTGGGCGCGCACCATTACATCGACAACGCGGCTCAGGATGTTGCCGCGGAGCTGCAGAAGCTGGGCGGGGCCCGGACAATCATCGCGACGGTGACGGATGCGGACGCGATGTCGGCGTCGATTGGCGGGCTGGGCCATCAGGGTAAGCTGGTGATTTTGGGTGTACCCGGCGATCTACTGAAGGTTCCGGCCCTTCCGCTGATAATGCAGAAGCGGGCGGTAGTGGGATGGCCGAGCGGGACATCGATTGACTCCGAAGACACGCTGAAGTTCAGCGTGCTCACCGGAGTGAAAGCGCTGATCGAGAAGTATCCACTGGACAAGGCACCCGAGGCGTTCGATCGGATGATGAGCGGGAAGGCACGGTTCAGGGTGGTGCTGGAGACGGGGGCTTAGCGGTCAGGATCAGCGTTCAGTGATCGGTGTTCAGGAAGCGAGCCGTTTGGATTCGGCTCGCTTTCCTTTATGCTCCGAACCATGGATATTCCGGCGATTTCCACTCGGGGCCTGACGCGGCGGTTTGGCGACTTCACTGCTGTGGATGACGTTACGTTCAGCGTTGCTCCGGGGCAGTTTTTTGGATTTCTCGGGCCGAATGGAGCAGGGAAGTCGACCACCATCAAGATGCTTACAGGGCTGCTGGAGCCGACTTCGGGGCAGATCGAAATTCTGGGACAGGCGTTTATTGCAGGGTCGCTGGAGTTGAAGCGGCAGATGGGCGTAGTGCCGGAGGGGATGGCTCTGCTGGGCCGGCTGACGGCTTCGGAGTATCTGCGGTTTGTGGGCCGGATGTATGGGTTGGATCGCGAGACGACGAATCGCCGGACGCAGGAGCTGCTGGATTTTATGCAGCTCGCGAATGAGCCGAAGAAGCTGGTCACGGACTTCTCGCACGGCATGCAGAAGAAGCTAGCGCTGGCAGCGTCGGTGATTCACGGGCCGAAAGTGCTGTTTCTGGATGAGCCATTCGAGGGCGTGGACGCAATTGCGGCGGGCACACTGAAGGCGATGCTGCAAGGAATGATTCATCGTGGGGCCACGATTTTTCTCACCTCGCATGTGCTGGAAATTGTGGAGCGGCTTTGCAGCCATGTGGCCATCATCCATAAAGGACGGCTGGTGGCGAATGGATCGCTCGAAGAACTACGCGCGGGCGTGGAGACAACGCTGGCGGGTGCGGGACTGCCCGAATTATCTGTTTCTGGCTCGCCTATCAAAGAGAAGCTCACGCTGGAAGAGATTTTTCTCAATGTCGTAGGCGCAGGAACAGGCGAGTCCGCTCAGGAGTTGTCGTGGTTATAACTACGGGGCTTACATGATATCGGCGATGGTTCGCGGTCAGTACGCGGCGCTGGCGGAGATGCGCTGGCGAATGCTGATGAATTCGCTACGGACGCGGCGCGGCAATTTCGAGCTGGCGGCGCGTATCTTCAGGGTGGGATTCTTTTCGCTGGTGGGGCTGGCGGTGGGCGTGGGGATGGGGTTCGGCGCCGGGGACATGGCTTCGAATGGTGAGCTCGAATTTCTGCCCTTCCTGTTGTGGCCGGTGCTGTTCTTGTGGCAGCTGACTCCGGTGACGCTGGCGTCGTTTCAGGAGCACGTAGACCTGAGTGTGCTGCTGCGATTTCCGGTGAGCTTCGGTTCGTACCTGTTGCAGTATCTTGTCTTTGGTCTCTTCGATATTTCGTCCATCCTGGGCGGGATTTGCCTGGCGGGCATCTGGATCGGGCTGGTGTGGGCACGACCGCATCTGGTGCTGTGGGCGACGCTTGCACTGATGGGATTTGCCGCGTTCAATCTTCTGCTCACACGGATGATTTTTGCGTGGCTCGACCGCTGGTTGGCGCAGAGGCGGACGCGGGAGATTCTGGGGATGGTTTTTCTATTCCTGCTCCTTGGAGCTCAGTTGCTAAACCCGGCTCTGTACATGCATTCAGGTCATCGGTCACGAATGACACGGTCCGCTACAGTGCACGCCCTGCATACAGCGGATCGAGTTCAGAGCGTGTTTCCGCCGGGCTTGGCGGCGGGTGCAATCCACGCGGCTGAGAGCAAAGACGTGATCGGTGCGGCGGCATCGCTGAGCGGGCTTGCTTTATATGTATGCGCGGCGGGATCGATGCTTGCGATTCGGCTGCGCGCGGAGTATCGCGGAGAGAGCCTGGGTGAAGCGCCGCAGCAAGCGGTAAAGGCGGGAGAAGAAGCGCGCCGGGCGGGCTTCGATCTGTCTGGTCCAATTGGCGCAGTGGTGGAGAAGGAGCTTCGCTATCTGGCGCGCAGCGGGGTGATGCTGTACAGCCTTGTCGTCCCGCTCATCATGTTGTTTGTGCTTGGCCGCGGCAGGAATAGCGCGGGTTTTGCGTCCCTCTACGCTTTGCCGCTGGGAGTGGCCTACAGTTTTCTTGGCCTCACACGGTTGGTCTACAACAGCCTGGGCGGAGAGGGCGCTGGCATCCAGCTCTATTTCATAGCGCCGACGCGCATGCGAACAGTCATGCTGGCGAAGAACCTGGTGCAGCTCACGCTCTTTTCGCTTGAACTGGTAATCGTCTGCTCAATTGTTGCGCTCCGCTTTGGCATGCCGGGCAGGGAGATGCTCGCGGCCACCTTTTGCTGGCTTCTGTTTGCGCTGCCGGTGCAGTTATCGGCGGGGAACGTGCTCTCCATCACCATGGCTTATCGGATGACGTTGACGCGGATGAGCCGGGAGCAAGGGTCAGCGGGGAACGGGCTGCTGAGCCTGTTGATTCAGTTGGTGGTGTTTGGAGTGGGGGCGGCGGTGTTTCTTCCGCTGGCGCGCTTTGGGCACGCGGAACTGGCAGTGCCTATATTTCTGGTGCTGGCAGCGGGCGGAGTGATTGCATGGCTCCGGGTGCTGTCGAGCGCGGATCGGATGGTGGCAAACCGCAGAGAGGCGCTGATTCAGAGTCTGGCGCGCGCGGCTTGATTATCCAAAATCTCCAGTAACCAAAGGCCACGGTACTAAATGGTTACGAAAGGGCGACAAAAGTGGCAGAGTCACTTCGGGTTGCAAGTGGGAGAATTGGGAATGATTTAACCCGAGGAGGGGAAAGAATCTCCCCCGGGGATAGCGATGAGCGTCACGATCTTCCAGACATCGATATTCCAGACATGAAGTGGAATCGACGAGTCTCCTCTGGAGCAAATTTCCCTGGGCTCATACGCACAGAATATGGAGATCCTTCGAATGGCTTGTACCGCCACTAGTCTTCTGCTTGGTTTCTCTCTGGCAACAGCCTGCTCCATCGCCGCTCAGGCGCAGCAGGCTGTGCCCTCCAGCCAGGGGGTCCCAGTCGCACAGCCTGTCACAGCGCAGTCCGCTCCGGTTGGGTCCGCTCCCGCGTCCGCCAATCAAACGACCTTCGTCGTACCGGCGGGAACCACGATTCCTCTCACATTGCGCACCGCGCTCAGCACCAAGACAGCGAAGCCGGGCGATGCGGTCTATCTCAGCAGCAGTTTTCCCGTCGTGGTTGGAGGAAGGGTAGTGATTCCCGCAGGCGTCTATGTCCAGGGCTATGTGGATGGCCTGCAGCGGGGCGGCAAAGTTAAGGGACGCGCACAACTGATGATGCACTTTGTTTCGATGGCCTTCCCGAATGGCGTGGTGATTGCGTTGCCGGGTGCGGTAGATAAAGTTCCTGGAACAAATGGGGCCGAGGTGAAGGACAAAGAAGGTCTGATTGAGCAGTCGAGCAACAAAGGCGCGGATGCTACGACGATTGCAGGAACCACGTTAACTGGAACCGGCGTAGGAAGCCTGGCCGGTTATGCCGGCGGCAGCCCCGGGGTGGGCGCGGGCATTGGTGCGGGAGTTGGTGCGGCGGCAGGAATCATTGAGACCATGATGAAGCATGGAGATGACATTGTTTTTCCCGAGGGTTCGTCCGTGGTAATGGTGATGCAGCGCCCCCTCCAAGTACAGGAGCAGCAGCTGGCCGGCATGAAGAATTTGACCGGCTACGATAGTCCGGCGATGACTCCGGTGAATGCGGAGCAAATGCCGATGCCCAAGCCAAAGCCGCAGGCGCAGACAAACTAGATTTGCCTTGGTTTCTCGTTGGGCCGGGTGAGGGCGGAGCTTTCCGCTCTCCCCGGCTTTGACAATCGATGCCCGCCTCGGCGGGCATTTCCTTTTTTGGGCGAATGAAAAGAAGAGGATTGACATGCCCCAAGCCTGTCCCTATGCTGGCCGCTTCCGGGTTACAGCGGTTCCAGCCGCTCGTTGAAACGGGGACAATTATGTTCGGGTCAGTCATTCTCGACGTGGCGATTGGCATGGTGTACATCTACCTGCTGCTCAGCCTCGTCGCATCGGTGATTAACGAGGTGCTAGCCGGACTAGTTCAGTCACGCGCCGCGAACCTGCAGCGTGGATTGCGCAGTTTGCTCTCGGGCGACTCGATTGAGGCTGGCGCGCCCACGCTGGTAGACAATATCTACAATCACGGGCTGATCCGCGGCCTCTACCAGGACCCGGCCAAGGACTATGGCGGTAAGGTGCTGAGTCTGTGGAGCGGTTTTCGACTGACTCTTCAGCGCTGGGCACGCATTGCGCCGCCAAGGGCAATTGACGGCGTATCAGACCAGTTACTGCTGCCTTCTTATATTCCGGCGCGGACCTTTGCACTGGCGATGATCGACATCCTGAACAAAGACAAGTTCAAAGGCCAAACTCCGATTGAAAGCATCGAGAATTTTCTAAGGGACCATCATCAGCAGTTCGAGAAAAACAAGGCGGTCGAGGCTCTGCTGACGCTGCTGATCGATGCCAAGAGCGACGCGAAAGAGGATTACCAGAAGCTGCAGCAATTCCAGACCAATCTCGAGAACTGGTACAACGACGCGATGGACCGGGTCTCCGGCTGGTACAAGCGATATACCCAAAATGTACTGATGATTATCGGCCTGGGTCTGGCGGTCGCGTTCAACGTGAGCTCACTTCGTATTGCGCATACTCTTTGGGTAGATCGCGACGCCCGCCAGGGAATGGCGAATGCGGCTAACGATTATCTGCAGAAGCACAAGAACGTTTCCCCGACCGACAGCCTCGCCGATCAGATGAAATCTTCAGTCAAGGCGGTCAATGACGTGAGTGCGGAATTCCTTCTGCCGTTAGGATGGCGGCATACGCCGGCTCAGTATAAGGGCTGGTGGAAAGACCACACCTATAAGATGGCCGGCGATGCACTCGTGGTTTTGATTGGCTGGCTGATTACCGCCGGGGCGCTCTCGCTGGGAGCCTCCTTCTGGTTCGATATGCTGAACAAGATCATGGTGATTCGCAACACCGTAAAGCCCCAGGAGAAGAGCCAGATCGAGGGTTCAAAAGACAACTGAGATTTCCGATCAGGAGTGTACCTTACCACTATGAGAAAGATGACACTCGCAGTTTTCGCCTTCATTTGTTGCGCCCTCACCCTACACACGCAGGCTCGGGCGCAGGATTGGGCCAAGGAGAGGCTGGAGAAGTCTCCGCGGCACCAGGAGTGGGTCGACATCAAGTACGGCAATCGCGTGGTGCATGCGTTTGTCGTCTATCCAGAGGTCAAGTCGAAGACACCGGCGGTGCTGGTGATTCACGAAATCTTCGGCCTGACCGATTGGGCGCGCAGCGCGGCGGATCAGGTGGCCGCGGCAGGGTATGTGGCGATTGCTCCCGATCTGCTTTCAGGTTTTGGCCCCAAAGGGGGCGGCACGGGCGATTTCGCCAGCACCGACGATGCGGTGAAGGCTGTGTCGGCGCTCGACCCCGACGTGGTGACCGCCGATCTGAATGCAACCGCCGAATACGTGAAGAAGCTTCCAGCGGTGAACGGCAAGCTGGCCGTGGCGGGATTCTGCTGGGGCGGGGGGCAGTCGTTCCGGTTCGCGACCAATCGCCACGATCTGAGCGCGGCATTCGTGTTCTATGGGCCGCCTCCGAAGGACGTGAGCGGAATTACTGCACCGGTCTATGGTTTCTATGCTGGGAATGATGCCCGGATTGGTGCAACTATTCCTGATACGATTGCGGCGATGAAGAAGGCTGGCAAGAAGTTCGAGCCTGTGACGTATGACGGTGCAGGACACGGCTTTATGCGAGCGGGTGAGGATCCCACGAAGACCACTGGGAACGAGGCAAATGTGAAGGCTCGTGAAGAGGCGTGGGTACGCTGGAAAGCGCTGCTTAAGGGGATGTGAGAGCGAGGCGCCCTAGCGCAGAATGCGCTCGTCAACGTACTGCCTCGGTGTTAGAATTCGGCAACTCTCATAACTCCCAAGCGTTAGAAGATCGTTGTCTCCTGAAATCAGAATGTCGGCGTGAGCCTTCGAAGCGCATTCAGTCGCGAAATCATCGCCGGGATCTCGGGAAATGCCGGTAGCCTCGCCGGTTTTTCCGACCCGGATTGCACCGTTCCAGTGAGGAGCTATTCGGGTGCGTATCGTTTCTGGATCGCGTTTGAGTTCTGCTCCAAAATGCGGAAGACTTCTTGCTCCATCCCTGAGCAGATGGCGAGGTCGTCCATCTGTATAACAGGTTCCAAGGCTTCCGCAGGAACTCCTCCGAAGTGAATGGCCGAGATCCAGATGCCGGAATCGATGACAACCATCAAGCGGATCGCTTCGACCTGGCAGCGGCGCGTGACTCGTGAACTAGACGCTCCACATTCTGAGGCTTATTGCCCTTGGGATTTGTCGAGTGCCCCAGCTCGTTTAGCTCTCGTAAGATCTTACGCATCTGCGGGGCACGATAGGCGCGAAAGGCTTCACGGAAAAGCTCGCTGGTCGTGCGTGATTCCTGTGCGGCAAGCTGCTCGACCTTGCAGCGAGCTCCGGCGGAAAGCTTATGGTAAAGGTGCGACGGATGGGCACAGTCATCGACCTCGCGCCTTATTGCGTTTGCTTTTGCTTAAAGTAGAGGATCAGCTCCAGGTCTTGTTGCGCGGCTTCATAGTTGCCCCCGCTGCGCTTCACGATATCAATTGCCCGGCGCTGGAAGAACTCTGCTGCATCGAGTTCGCGTTCGAACATCAAAATGCTGCCCAGGCCATTGAGGGCGCTGGGGTCGGAGGGATCGACGCAGAGCGCGTCGAAGAAGTGACGCTCTCCCTGATTGAGCAGCGGGTCTTTGGGCGCGCGTCCGGCCTGAATTTCATCCCAGTGCGCGAACATATAGTCGTTCTTGCATTGGTAGCCGGCCAGGTTCAGGATCATTGGATCAAACGGGGCTAACTGCTTAGCGCTCTTTAAGGCGTCGCTGGTGTGGACATTGGCTTCAGCAGCCTTTTGAAAATCTTCCGTCATGGCCATGAAGGTGGCAATCTGCGCCGCGCCGATTCCGTTGACGAGAGATTGGACGACCTGGCTCCGGCTGCCAAGCCACGGAGCGACTTTGTTTGCGGTGGATGGAGACGCTTTGATGGCGAGGGCCAACTTTGTGCCGATGTCCGTCTGATCGCGCTGCCGGTTGAGGTAGGCTGTGTTCTGGAGAAACTGCGGCAATGGGGTTGCGTCGAGCACGCAGGGAATGATGAAGCGGTTGAGATGAAAGGCGGTGAAGATCTCGGCCATCACCCAGCGCGACTCCAATGCAGGTTGCGACCACAGGAGCACCATCGCGCGACTGTCTCCGATCGCGGACTGGAGCTCGTCACGCAACAGGCTGCCAAAGGCAAGGTTGGAGTTATCGACCCAAGGCTTAAGCCGGTTCTGGCCGAGAGAGTGTGCGACGGAGTTGGCGAAGTCGACGTCCTGTGAAGCGTGGCTGAGGAAGGCGTCAAACCTATAGCGGCGGACCTTGGAGTTGGCGGTCTTAGTGGTCATGGCGTCGGTGAACCTTCGTTCCTCTTTCACCGCAGGATCAGCACCAGAGGGGATTCGTCGTCTAGTATGCGCTCTTTCGGATTGGTTATGCAGCATGCTGCTTCATAAGGTGAGGTAGCAATATCGGTTGCCGCTTGTTCGTTCTAGTCAGCATCTCGGACAAGTGCCCATCCACGAATCGGATTAGAATTGGGTTGGCTTCAGCCGTGCTCGATTTGGGTACGTCTGCGGCGAAATGGTTGCATTATGAGTCCAAAACAAGCAGCAACGCTCGAAGTAGCCTGCCCCGAATGCGGCGCTACGCTCAAAATCGACGTCGCCACCAGCGCCGTCATTGCCCACACGCCCGCCCCGCGCAAGCGCACCTTCGAAGACTTTGAAACCGCCGCCCGAGCCATGCGTGAGCAGGACGAGCGCCGCGAGAGCCTCTTCCGCCAGTCCGTCGACGCCGAAAAGAACAAGGACGATCTTCTAGCCAAGAAGTTCGCCGAAGCCCTGCGTAAGGCGAAGGAGACTCCCGACGAGGGCAAACCGCTCCGCGACTTCGATCTCGACTGATTTTGCATCACATCCAGTAAGCTACACGGGATATACAAATGACACTGATGAAATTGCCCAAGCAAATCGAAGCCAAACTCCCCAACTCTGTCCCTGAAGTTCACTGGACGCGCGTCGTCGGCGCCGGATCGCTGATTGTGAGCGCCTGGCTGCTCCTAACCGGCAGGCGGAAGGCGGCTCTTGCCGTTGCCGCGGGCGGAGCCGCTGTTACCCTTCTTGAAAATCCGGAGGTCGCGCAAGAATTGTGGAAGGGTATGCCCGGCTATCTGCATTCCGCAAAGGACATGCTGGTTCGCGTGGAAGAGTTTGTCGAGGACATCGCCGAAAAAGGCAACAAGTTGCGCAAGACGCTCACAGACTCGTAGGCCCGCTTTCGAGACGGTTGGCTATTCGATACCCAGTTGCTGCCGCGCCGCGAGGCTGATGCGCTGCGGACCCCACGCGGGCTCCCACACCAAGTTCACCGCCGCCGCGCTGATTTCCCGCACGCCCGCCAGCCGGTTGCGCACCTGCTCGATGATCCGCTCATGCGATGGACATCCCTTCGATGTCATCGTAATGTCGATCTCCACCCTCTGCCGCGGAACCATCCCCGGCGCATCCGGGTCCGGCGCAACCGCTACGCGATACACCAGGCCCAAATCCACTATGTTCACCGGCAGCTCCGGATCGTAGACATCGCGGAGCACCGTCAGCACATCTTCCTCGGTCAAGAAAAATCTCCTACAAACGCCTGGGTGCCCCACGTCCGGATTCTCGGACGCCGGCTCTACACCCTAATCCCCTTCACGCTGCCCTTAATGCGTTCGTTCCACCAGGTACCGCGCGACCGCCTTCAATCCCTCGGCCGTGTCTCCGTACGGAGAGAGTATGGCAAAGGCCTCAGCAATCAGCGTGTTCGCATAGGTTCGCGAAGCTTCGATACCAAACACGGCGGGCCATGTCGCCTTGTCGCTCGCCAAATCCTTCCCCGCCGTCTTGCCCAGGTGCTGCGAGTCCTGCGTCACGTCGAGCACATCGTCCACGATCTGGAACGCGAGACCCGCTTTGCGTCCAAATTCAGTGAGCCTGCGAACATCTTCCGCGTCACCGCCCGCATAGACTCCGCCCGCCGCCAGGCTCACGCGAATCAGCGCGCCCGTCTTCGCGCGATGGATCGCAGCCACGCTTTCGGCGGTCGGCTTCGAATGTTCGCCTTCGAGGTCCAGCACCTGTCCGCCAATCATCCCCTCGACCGTGCCCGTCGCCTCTGCAATCAGCCGGATAATTTCCACCGTCGCCGAAGCCGGGCAGCGCAACCCCGCCAGCGTCCGGTAGGCCAGTGTTTGCAGAGCATCTCCCGCCAGAATCGCGATCGCTTCGCCGAAGACCACGTGGCAAGTTGGCTTGCCGCGTCGCATATCGTCGTTGTCGAGCGCCGGCAGATCGTCATGGATCAGCGAATACGTATGCAGCATCTCGATCGCCGCGCTCAACTCCTCCACGCCGGCCGGAAGCTCGCCGCTGCCAATCATCCGTGCCGCTTCCATCGCCAGAATCGGCCGTAGCCGCTTTCCCCCGGCGAACGTGCTGTGCCGCATCGCGCGATGGATCGACGAAGGTACTTCCTCGCCATGAGGCAGCAATCTCTCAAGAGCGCGGTCGGTCAACTCCGCGCCGGTGTGCAAAATTTCTTTTACCTGAACTTCAGCTTGCATTCGCTCTATGATATCCGCTGGCGTCGCCGCAGTGCAGCCGACCCTAACCATAAGACTGCCGCCGTGAGTGAAAGGACGCGCCCCAGCCAGACATCGCGCGTCGTCCCATATTGAACGTCAATCTCCGACGTCCCCGCCAGGATAGGAATCGTCATCAGCCCATCGCTGCGCCTCGGCTTCGCGTCCACACGTACGCCATTCACGCGCACCTGCCACGCCGGATAATCCATCAGACGAAGCACAGCGAAACCCGCGTCCGAGCGCACTGCCGCGCTCATGCGCTCCACATCCCAGCGCCGAATGTATACCTCCGACGATGCCAAATCCGCATTGCCCGTCTGCCACTCCGGATTCTCGGCCACCGAACTGTCGGCCTCGTCGCCGCCCACGCTTCGCAGCACCCGAATCTGCGGGAGTTCACGCTGTATTGCGCCATTGTCCGCCGGAGCCGCCGTATACTCATCCGTGCCCTCAAATCCGCCATCTCGAAAAGTAGCCTGCTGCGCGCCCGCATTGTCCTCCTCATCGCACGGCTGCCAGAAGTACACCCACGCAATGGCCGACATCATGCCAGCCAGCACAACAACCACCGCCGTGCGAAGGAAGATATCTTGCCGTGTAACCGCGTCGCCTCGCAGCGCCAGCCCCGTCAACGCCGCCAGAACCAGGCTAAGCATCAGCAGCCACCGCCACGGAAACTGCAGAAACGCAAGCTCCGGGGAATGCCGCCACACAACGTCGGAGAAGGGAAACAGCAGATACGTCATCACAATTGCGAGCACGATCATCGGCATCCGAATCGTGCGCGGCCTTCTCGCGCGATACGAAAACGCCGCGGCCAGCGCTGTTGCCGCTATCAACGCGACCGCAATCCAAGACGCCGTCATCAGCACCTGGTCGTGGTACGCCTCGCCCGTATGTTCGAACAAAAAGCTGTCTTCGATGCGCATCCCCTGCGCAACCGCGCGCTGGATCTCCACCCAACGCTGCTCATAAATCGCCGGAACCAGATAGAATCCCGCCAGTCCCAGCCCCAGCGCTGTCCCACCCGCGGCGCGCCCGATCAACACCCAACGCCGCTCAGAAATCGCAGCCACAGCGACGATCACGGCCAGCGCGTAGCAGCCCATTACCGCCGCTGGAGCATTCGTGAGCCAGAGACCCGCGATCACCACGGCCAACTCCAGCATCGCCGGTTTCTCGCGGAGCGCGAACAGCACCAGCAGAGGCATCCACGCCGCGGCCAGTAACTCACCGTAAGCCGCCCGTTCATAGGCAACAAACAGCACGTAAGGGTTCACCACATACAGACACGCCGCCAGCGCGGCATTATCCTCCGGCATCCATTCGCGTGCCATGTGGAAGAAGCTCGCGCCCATCGCTGCGAGTGCAATCAACGTGAAGGCCAGCGGAGTCCACGTCCACGGCAGCACGACGCCAAGCAGCGCGCCCAGCACCCACGACAGCGGCGGGTAGAACACAAATCGCGGCTCGCCTGCGCCGTAGTTAGCCGATGCCGCCCAGTGCGGATAGGCCACACCCTGGCGCCATTGCCGCAGCACCTCCATCCAGGACTCCAAATGAAAATCGAAGTCGTGGCCGCAGGAAGTTCCCCGCCACGCCAGCGGCAAAACCGCAATCCCGACCGATGCCAGGATAAGCGACCACCGCCGCCGTCTCGCATGGCTCGCCGCAGTCGATGGCAGGCATCGCAAAATCTTCACGGTACAAGCCGCAGCGTGTGCGATGTCTGTGCTGCCACCGCCTCTCCGCTGAACGGCAGGGCGAACGTCTGGCCCCCATACCAGTACGGCCACTGATCGCGGTAGTAGGCACTTAAAGGATCGCCCGATTCGCCCATCACAATGTTCTCCGTCGCCTGATCCACGTTGCTCCAGTCGATCGTGAACCGCTGCGATGGCCCGAACGTCCGGCCTGCCTGCTTCACCGTTGACGTATCCCCGGATTGCGGCTGGACGCCCGTTCCTGTCCAGTCCTTGAACCAGGGCAGCAGACTAAAGAGTGGATGTTCCAGATGAACGGTATGCATTTGCCCATAGTGCCACTTCGCCAGATCCATCGGCGCATGTTCGGTCTCAAGCCCTTGTCGCACTACATCGGCAAGAAAGTCGTCCCACGTCGCGTATCGTTCCGGCAGCCACCCCACCGGAGCGTGCATCACCAGCTCCTCGCGCGCAAAGCCGCTCTCCGGCCACTGGTAGAGCTTCCAGTCATCGCCGACTTTCGGCTTCAGCAGCATTGGCCAGAAGGCCGTTTTGGCTGCGGCCACAATCGCCGCCGGAGCCGAGTTCATCCCGACCGCGCCATTCCACGATCGCATCAGGTCCGCAGCTTGCTTTAGCTTGGCGCCCGGATCCTTCGCATGATCGATGGCATAAGCAAACCGTTGCGCCAGTTCCTGATCGACCTCCGAATACACATCCGTCTGCAGCGTCAGCATATCCGCCGGAGTCAGCTTGTCCTTGCCCGCCAGCCACTTCCATATCCGCTCATTGCGATACGGATCGGCCCACCCCAGGGTCAGCTCAAAGGGATATCCATCTGGGGTAATGCGCGCGTTCGCCGTGGCAATCACGCCATTCGCCGGATCGAGCGTCGACGGTAGTTGCTCAAACGGGACAAGGCCCTGCCACTCGTGATTCGCATCGGCAATCGGCACTCCCAAAATCCCCGCCGGACGATACGGAATGTATCCCACCGCCTGGTAGCCGATGTGACCCTGATCGTCGGCATACACCACATTCTGCGATGGCCCCCACCATTTGCTCAGTGCGGTGCGAAAATCCTGCCAGTTCGCTGCGGCGTCCACGTCGAACAATGGAATCCCGGCAGACTTAGGATCGTACGCGCTCCACCGCATCGCCAGCACGCGCTTCTCATGCGGCAGGAGCGGAGTAATCACCGGCCCATGCGCCGTACGCGCCACGTCGAGTACGACATCCTCGCCAAACCGCACATGGATCGTCTCACGTCCGTGCTCGATCGGATGCCAGCCATCCGCTTCTTTGTATTCGTCCAGCCCATTCGTCTGCTCGACGTAAAGGTCCTGCATATCGCCGTACAGCGCTGTGAATCCCCACGCAATATGCCCGTTGTGTCCGGCAATAATGTACGGAATCCCCGGCACCGTTACGCCGGCGACATGAAAATCCCCGGCCTTCAGGTCGCCCTCATACCAGATGTTCGGGATCCCATGCTCCAGGTGCATGTCGTTCGACAACACCGGCTTGCCGGAAGCAGTGTGCGCACCCGAAACTGCCCACTCGTTTGACCCCGGCGTACAGCCCTCGCAGACCGCGCGCGAACCCTGCAACAGCTCTCTCAGACGCAGCAATTCCTCAATGCTGGTCTGCGTTTCATCCAGGGGTATGTCGGGAATATTCTGCTGTGGCGCCGTCAGGTCGGGGGGAGCCTGTGTCGGTGGGTGGTCGCGCCACGAACCCGTCGGATAGAGCGCCACCGCCAGTGTCGGACCCAGCCTCGCCGTCACCTGTTCGCGCTCAAGCTTCGTGTTCCAGTCCTCATCGAGTATCTGGTTCATGCTCATCACCACCAGCAGGGAATCTACTGGCTGCCACGGCTTCGGCTTGTAGCGCAGCAGCCGAAACTCCGGCGAAAGATTTATCTGATGCTGATCTATAAAGGCATTCACGCCCCGCGCATAGTCTTCGTAGTAGCGCCGATCGCGCTCGCTCAGGGTTGTCGTCAGCCGCTCCGCATTCGCTCGAATCCCCAGCACGCGCTGCATGCGGTCATGTTCTACAAGCTTTGATCCCAATAGCTCTGCCGCCTCGCCGGCAGCCATGCGCCGCGCCATGTCCATCTGCCACAGGCGGTCCTGCGCCGTGACATAACCTTGGGCCTCGAAGAGATCATCGAGAGACGAAGCTTCAATGTGTGGAATCCCATGCTGATCGCGTATTACCGTGACAGGCTGGGTCAAACCCGGCAGGCTCAGTTGCCCATCAAGCTGCGGAAGAGAGTCGCGCATAGCGCGCTTCAGCCACCACGTGCCGCCGAGCACTCCACCCGCAAGCGCGACCACCAATACCACGACCAAACCCAGCAGAATACGCAGCACAGGCCGCTTGCGCCGCTCCTCGACTTGCACACTTCGCCCCAGAGTCATCTGGAGGATATTGTCTCATCGCCTTGCGTAGTAAGCAGATCGCCCTGGGTAGCTTAAAAACTATGTTGTCCTCCGGAGCTCCGTCTGACTCTTAGCGCCAAACGGAGTCGAAGGACTTGCTTTCTCTCTCGCCGACAGATCTTGACCCTCACGCCGCAGCCACTCTCCGGATCAGGTCCTTTTGCTCGCTCCGGTTCTCCGCGCCGATCGTGAATGCATCCAGCACGCCCGTTCCCAGCGCAAACCGGATCGCCTCGTCCTGCCGCGTGCGCATCGCGCCCTGTCCCAGGATCTTCATCCCAACGATCCCTTTGCCTTGCGCCCGCATCTCCTTGATCACCGAGATAACCGTATCCGCATCCGCATCCATGTGCGCGCCCACCGGATTCAGCCGAACCAGGTCCACTTCCACCCATGGCGATTTCGCCGCCGCGCGCAGTGCCTCGATCGAGTGGCACGAAACCCCGTGCGCGCGGATCTTGCCCTTCTCTTTTGCCTCTTCGAAGACATCCATTACGCCGCGATAGCGCGTCGTCCAGTCGCCTTCGGTCACACAGTGAATCAGGCAGATATCGATATAGTCCGTCCCCAGCTCGCGCAGATACCGGTCGATGTCAGCCTTGGCCTCCACCGGATCGCGCTCATCGCACTTGGTCATCACCACGGCCTTGTCGCGGGGAATCTCCTTGAGCGCCGCCGCCACCTGTGGATGGCTCCCATACGAATCCGAAGTGTCAAAGAAGTTCAGTCCGCCGTCATAGCCGCTCATCAGCAGCGGCACCAGCTTGCCGGTCCGCGTCTGGTTCGACCCGCCTGCGAAGCCGACCGTCCCAGTGCCCATTGCCAGGCGGCTGGTCTTAATGCCGGTCTTGCCCAGCACGACCGTGTCGGTAGCCTGCATTTTCTTGGTCGGGGTTGGAGTATCGAAGGCGGCTCCGAACACGGATGGCATGATGTAAGCGGTGCCCAGTCCAGCGGCTGCTGCGGTGAGGAATTCCCGGCGATTCATGCGTTCTCCCTCCTGCCTCTTCGATTGTTCGACGATTTTACTCCCTCTTCGTTATTGCCGGCTTCTAGGCGCAATCGGCGCTATGCTGAGACTCACTGCGCTCAACTGCAATCATTATCTTGCCACCACCCGCCGAAATCGATTAGTCTTTGACCGTCTGTTTGATCCACTTGATGTGAAGGGTTTCCCAGTCATGCGGCACGATGATTTCGCGATAAGTGGTTTTCGTAGTGTGTCGATAGCTCTTCTGGCGTCGCTCTTGATGACCGTCTTTGGCGTGGTGTTGATCTCTTCGATCTTCATCGGGTCAGCATTCGGGCAGGATTTCAAGAGACCGGATGGGAGCGTCCCGCTTCCATTGGACTGGAGCGACCGGCACGTCGTCTATACCGCTGACTTCACGGGCGAACAGGCGGAGAGAATGCAAGGCGATCCGCGGTATTTCGTCGCGATGCGCATGCACGGCAAGGCGCTCGCGGACCAGAGCGCCGCCCATGGATATCCAATCTTCATGCGGACAGCACCCCGGGGATCCCCGGCCAAATCCACCTGGGAGGCTCCGCGTGAACCTCTCTGGGAATCCCTGCGTGAACCTCTCCGGGGATCCCCGCGTGAACCCCCCTGGGAATCCCCGATTCGACTTCGAAGAAACGCGGAAGCCTTAGGGCTGAACACGCTGAAAACGGACTGGAGCGTATCCCTGGGCCCCACCGCCGGGGTCGCTGCGGGCCAGTTTCCTGCCAAGTTTACCTATGACGTCAACGCGACGCCGAGCTGTACCGCCGATTATGCTGTGTTTCCCGTCAATGCGGCGACCGGGTCCACACGGACTCATGTTGTCGGCACATTCAGTACCACAGGCGGCGCCACTGGGCAGACCGTGACGTTCACGGTAACTCCGACGGGTGGATCCTCGGTTATGCTGACCTTGACCTCCAGCACTAGCACCACTACCGGTAACACAGGAAAAAACTTCCAGGTGTTCACCACCGGGAGTACCGCGAACGCGACCACCTCCGCGTCCAATCTGGCGGCCGCGATCAATCGTAATCTCAGTGCTACGAACGCGGCTGCTATCGTGGCCGTGGTATCAAGCACCACGGTCACCGTCTACACACTGACGCCGGGCACCCAGGTAACCCTGAGTGCAACTGAAACTCTGTCCAATCTATCCTTCGGGGGCGTTACTGCCGGGACGAACGGCACTCAGGCCAACATCGTCGGATTCAACAATCTCTACAGCGGGAGTGGGTCGCCCCTTTGCTCGAGTAAGACCTTTCCAACCTTCATCTTTTCCTATGCCTCCGGCGTCGGATCCGTTACTACCTCGCCCGTCATCTCGCTCGACGGCAAAAAGATCGCTTATATCGAGAACGGCCCGGGCATCGGTATGGCCCTGCACGTGCTAACATTTGCGAGCGGTTCCACCGAGTTCGGAAGCTGCACCAACAGCGGCACCGCACTGCCGACCTGCGCAACACATCCGGTGATTCCCGGTAGCACCGCTAATAGCACGGCGACGGACTTCGTCGTTCCCTTAAGTGTGCCCACCTTGGGGATCGTCGCAACAGACACGCGCTCGGCTCCGTTTGTTAACTACAGCACCGATGTCCTGTATGTTGGAGACGACCAGGGACACTTGTATGCCGTAACCGGGGTGTTCCAGGGTACACCGACGCTCGCGGGCGGGAACTTTCCTGTCACGGTGAGCAGCAGCGGCAACGTCCTCAACTCTCCGGTGGTGGATGTGAGTGGCACCGGCGACATTTTTCTCGGGGATAGCGGTTCTAACACCTACGAATATAATTCGGCTGGAGTGATACAAGGACCTTCGGTATCGATCGGCAATGGCACGAACGGTGGCATTTGGGATGGCGCGATTGTTGACTCGACGAATTCGAAGGCCTACTTCACCACGAATTGCTCCGGGACGGGAGGGAACTCAGGGCTCTCCCAAATTCCGTTCACAAACACCGGCTTTGGAACAGTCGTAACGTCGGTCAGCACCAATGGATCAGGCTGCTCGACTAGCCTTCCCATCGGACCGCAGTACGCCCCCACGCCGGACAATCTGTACTACACCGCCGGAATCACTAATGGCCATATCATCGTAAGCTACCAGGGCACCTCTAGCGTACGACTGGCGCAGTGGGGATTCCTTGCGTCAGGTGCCCTTAACACAACCCGCCAAGCCGACAGTAATTTTCTTACTTCGGCAGGAACCCAGTCCGTCTCGCCGTCCACCGAGTTCTTTAGCAGCAACAACAACGTGGCATACAAGCCGACTGCACTGACACAGAGCGGGAACACAGTGACTGTAACCACGGCCATCAACTCGTTCGCCACCGGTCAAGTGGTTGCGATCGCCGGCGTAGCTACCGGCAGCGGCTGCTCCGGTACTGCGGTTGCCGCTATCAATGGGCAACAGACCATTACGGTGACGAGCCCAACGACGTTTACCTTCACCAGCGCGGCATCCGCTAGCATAACCGGCGGCTGCAGCCTGGCCAGCGCATCAGCCACCGGCGCGCTGGATCTCGTATTCTTTGGAACCACCCAACCGGCGGTATTTGCCTTCACCCTGCCGATGCCGACGACGACCGGTAATCAAGCTCCTGTGTACACCAACACAACCAGCGTAGCCGGCGGCACGAGCGGCATCATCGTGGATAACAATTCAACAAGTGGGCAGGCCTCGAGCATCTACTTCGGTACGCAGGCGGCGTCATCCAGCCAGTGCGGCGGGACTACCTCGAACCCGACATTTTGCGCGGTCAAGCTAACGCAGACTGGGTTGAATTAATTCAACTACTTTTCCGAGCGAAGGAGAGGGGAGCGGGCCGAAATTGAAGCAAGAAATGCGCGCCACAGGTGTCTTCGAATCATTCTTAGCGCACTGTGCCCGCGCCTCCCGGACCTGAGCCTTTAGGCGGCCATATCCGGTTGAACCGGCTGCCCCGCGTCTGCGGTGTGCTTCCGGCTCCACGCCGGCCGCCATCCGTTGCCAGCGAATGGAGACGTCACCCTGCGTCCCCACCAGAGCCACATAGCCAGCGCAATGACCAATATCAGGGGAATAACCAGCAGGCTGCCCTCCGGTCCGGTTGCCCCGCCGCTCCACAGCAGCTTGCCCGATGGATGCTCGCCTAAAAGATGTCCCGCTGCAACCATGCCGCTGTCCGACGTGCCATAGAAATACGACTCGCCCCAGTCCCAAGCTGCATGGAAGCCTACGGCCCACCACAGCGAACCCGTATACCAGAGGCTCAGACAGAACACCAGGCCAATTGCGCCAGCGGCGAAGAGGCCCACTGGTGACTCTCCGGGGTTACTCCCATGGCTGAATCCAAACAGGAAGGACAACAGGAGAGCGCCCCACCAGAATCCAATCCCGCGCGTCAGCGTAAACTGCAGGTAGCCGCGCAGGAGCGATTCCTCAAACAGTGCCACGAATACAAAGACCAGCCCCCATTTGGCGGCGTATTCCAGCATCGTCCCGCCATGCAGCATCTGTCCGTCAAATCCCAGCAGACCAGCCTTCCACAGGGTGAGCACCAGTAGGGAAATGGCAACGAATCCCCACACCAAACCGAAGACGAACCGCGCGGCGCGTGCCGTACCCTCGTAACCGTAGGAAAGCGCCCCGCGCCGCTCAATCCGCGCCATCACCGCTGTCGCCAAAAAGACGCAAAGTGTCGATAGCCCTTCTGAGAGTACACCGAGTCGCGGTGTCAGGGGGGCAGCGGGATCCATGCGTTTCGGATGGAAAAGGTGGTGAACTGCGAACCCCACGAACCGTCCCAGGGCGATAAAAATGAGCGCGAACAGCAGCACTCCCCATCCAGCGCGAATGCCATTCTCACCGACGAAGACCCATCGCAATCCGCGCTTGGGCGGCTCAGCGGGCGTGATTACCGGTGGGATCTCGGTTTGCGGTGTTAGTGCGCCTTGCGGCGTCAGTTCTTTTTGGGGTGTTAGTTCGTCCAAGTCGAGTCTCCTTGGGGGATGCTGCCCATAGTACGCCACGTGAGGCTGACAGGTTCAGAAATTTGCGTCAGTGATATAAGGGTCGCACGGCAAGTTTTAAACAGTCCTTGGGAAATGATTTTTGAACAATTGTCTTTGGGATGGACTGAATATCACCAAGATGAACACGTCGGCTAGCTTGCTCCGCCTTTTGAACATCGCATTTCTCGTCGGTCTGATGGCTGGTAGTCTGACGACTGGCATCAGTAGGGCACTGATCCAGACGCCTCCAATGACAGCGCCCAGCGTGCGGCCGGCGCCGCCCACTCGTGATCCTCACACTTCTGGTTACGTCACGGCATTGGAATTACCCGATGGGACCAATCCTCCGGCGAACGCGGATGGAAACTTCATCCTTGGCCCCACCCACAAGGCCGAACCCGAGGCGTCTGCCGACAACGGCGTGCCGCAGGGAACGGTATTTGAGTTCACGGTGGATTCTGCTGACAGCAGAATTTATCCCGGCATCGCACGGGAGGCCAACACGTTTGGTACGCCTGACCCGGCCGATCCAGCCAGGCTGATGGTCACCACAAGCCACCCTGCTCCCTACACACGCCATGTGACGGTTTACGTGCCGCAACAATACGTCCGCGGTACGGTAGCGCCGTTTATTGTAGGTGCGGACGGGCCTGACCGGGGATTGTTCACGACGCTGGATAACCTGATTGCCGGGCATCGCGTGCCGGTAATGATCGCCATCTCGATCGGTAACGGCGGGGGCGATGCGCAGGGCAGCGAACGTGGCCTGGAATATGACACGATGTCAGGGCGATATGCGGAGTTCGTCGAGAAAGAGGTACTACCTCAAGTGGAGACACAATATCACGTGAAGCTGACCAAAGATCCCGACGGTCGTGCCACCATGGGCGGCAGCTCCGGCGGATCGTGCGCATTGATAATGGCGTGGTATCATGCTGAGCTGTATCGCCGCGTTCTTACCTATTCGGGCACATACGTGAACCAGCAGTGGCCCTATAACGCAAAGACTCCGCATGGCGCATGGGAATTTCATGAGCACCTGATCCCGAATTCCCCGACTAAACCCCTGCGCATCTGGATGGAAGTGGGAGACAGAGATCTATTGAATCCGAATGTGATGCGCGACAATATGCACGATTGGGTCGTTGCCAATGAGGACATGGCGCAAGTGCTGGCCGCGAAAGGTTATCACTACCAGTTTGTCTTTGCCCGCAACGCGGGACACGTCGACCGCGCGGTAAAACAACAAACCCTGTCCGAGGCTTTGGTGTATCTGTGGCACGGGTACCCCAGCTCGGGCAAATAGCGGATTAGAGCAAGTCCATCACAGGAAACTTTTGCGCCGAAGGCGTATGGCCGGAGGTCAGTTCCGCCGAAGGCGCGGCATCACAAACAGGGTTTTTGCGCGAGGCGCGTGTGCCTGGACGGCACCTCCCTTGACATTGCGAGACTTCCCGGCAATCCTAGTCATTCCCGATTGCTAAATCTATTTACTCCGGAGCCCCTCTCGTTTGAACGTCCGAGTCTTCTATCACGACAAGTGTTTTGACGGAGCCTGTTCCGCTTCGCTCTTTGCTCGCTTCCACCGCGAGTGCATCACGCCCAACGCCGATTACACCTACCACGGCCTCGTTCACCGCGCCGGTGCTCTCTTCAACGAAGCCGACTTCACCGGCGATGAGAATGCTATCGTCGACTTCAAATATTCAGCGTCTCCCCAAATCACCTGGTGGTTCGACCACCACCTCAGCGCCTTCCTCACACCCGAAGACCAGGAGGACTACCGGCGCGGCATCGCCGAGGGCAGCTACGCGAAGCGCCGTTTCTACGACCCCGCCTACACCTCCTGTACCAGCTTCCTGGCTCACATTGCGTCTACCAAGTTCGGCTTTAACGCCAATGCGGTTGCCGAGCTGGTTCACTGGGCCGACATTGTTGATGGGGCGCTCTACCAGAGTTCGCAAACCGCCGTCGAAATGGCCGACCCCGCCATGAAGCTCACCCTGGTTATCGAGTCCACCCAGGACCCTGCCTTCATTCCCCGCCTCATCCCTCTGCTCAGCGTAATGCCGCTTGGTGAAATCATCAAAGAGCCATTCGTGGCCGAGCTCCTGCCGCCGCTCCTCGAACGTCACACGGAATCCCTCTGCCTCATTCGCGACCGGGCGGAATCGAAGGATGGCACCATCTACTTCGACATCAGCGACCAGCCTTTCGAGGGATACAACAAGTTCATCCCCTACTATCTGCATCCCGAGGCCACTTACTCCATCGGCCTCTCGAAATCCAGCTTCCGCACCAAGGTCTCCGTTGGCTCTAACCCCTGGACCACGGCCGATCCTGAAAAAATGATGAATCTGGCCGTCATCTGCGAACGCTACGGCGGCGGCGGACATGCCCGCGTCGGCGCTATCTCTTTTCCGCCCGATCGCTCCGACGAAGCCCGCGAAGCTGCTGCCGAAATCGTCGCCGAGCTGCGCGCCCACAATCCGCTCGCCTGAACGCCCGGTGTACCCACCAGTCCCGCCAAGGTCGACACGTCCGCTGTACAGGATTGTGAATCCCGCATATTCTGAACCGGCAACGCCCGATTCGCGATCGATACTCCCCAAGTCCCGAACACTAAGGAGAACAACATGTCTGACATCCTGCCCCCCGGAACTCCCGCTCCCGACTTCACTCTTCGCGTCACGCCTAATGAAAAGCTCTCTCTCAGCGATCTGCGCGGCAAGCCCGTAATCCTGGCCTTTTACCCCGCTGACTGGAGCCCGGTCTGCGGCGACCAGATGGGCCTCTACAATGAGGTCCTCCCCGAGTTCCAGAAGCATGAAGCAGCGCTGCTCGGCGTCTCGGTTGACGGTGCTTGGTGCCACGCGGCCTTCTCCCAGGCCCGCGGTTACCGCTTTCCCCTGCTCGCCGACTTCGAGCCCAAGGGCGAGGTGGCCCGAGCATATGGGGTGTACCGGAGCGAAGGCGGTGTCAGCGAGCGGGCCCTTTTCGTCATCGACAAAGACGGTGTAATCGCCTGGAGTTACTGCTCACCGATCGCCGTCAATCCTGGAGCCGACGGAATCCTCGACGCCCTGGAAAGCCTTCCCAAATAGGAGAGTTCCGTGAGCAAGCTAAGAATTCCCGTCGGTCCCGACGATCACACCCAGGGTAACCCGCAGGCCCCCTGCACCTTGGTCGAGTACGGAGATTTTCAGTGTCCGCATTGTGGGCATGCCTATCCCATCGTCAAGCGCGTGCAGAAGCATTTCGGGAAGCGTCTGCGCTTCGTCTTCCGTAATTTTCCGCTGACACAGAGCCATCCACACGCCGAGATGGCCGCCGAGGCGGCCGAGTTTGCCGGCAGCCTGGGAAAATTCTGGGAGATGCACGACCTTCTCTTCGAAAATCAGGCCCGCCTCTCTCCCAAGCTCGTACTGAAGCTCGGCGAGAAACTCGGCCTATATCCAGCGGCATTGGACGAGGCACTTGAATCGCATGAGTTCGTGGATCGCGTCCGAGCGGATTTCAACGGCGGAGTGCGCAGCGGAGTCAACGGCACACCAACTTTCTTCATCAACGGCCAGCGCCACGATGCCGCATTTGAGTATGAAGATCTGGTGGAGGCTATCGACGCCGCCATCTCATCTTCCGGCGGTTGATTTCCTCCGCTCGTAACTCCATCCTCGCGAAGGCATAACCCACAACCGCGAGGGAGCAAAAATCTCCAAGGGAGTCCGCGACAACTTCTGGCTTCAAGGCATGATCGGATCGCACAAGAGCCAATACGAGACCATCAAAGCTTCTCCCAGACGGACTTCACCGAAGACCTCAAGAAGATCGACATCCCCGCCCTCGTCCTGCACGGAGACGACGACCAGATCGTCCCCATCGACGCCGCTGGCCGCGCATCTGCAAAAATCCTGAAGAACGCGAAGCTCAAGGTGTGTCCCGGTTACCCGCATGGTATGTGCCAAATCCATGCCGACGAGATCCACGCCGACCTGCTCGCATTTATCAAGTCGTAGTAACCATTCTCGGGGTGGGTCCGTCGAATAAGGGCTTGTGTAAATCTGATTTCAAGTGAGTGCCCATGTCCCCCGATACTTCGTACTCGCCCGATGCTCTATACTCACCCGATATCCGGTACGCTGAGATGAGTTCCTCACCACAAAGCGGCCTCGTCCATGCTGCTCCGCCTCCGCAGCCAACTCCGCTGCATGAGATCATCGCGGCTCTGCGCACCATCGCGGAGCTCGACGGCCTCACCGAAGACGAGTACACCTGGATTGCCACACACACCACCGAGCGCATCGCTCCCGACGGAGCCATCGTCTTCACCGAAGGCGAGCCGTCCCACCATCTCAACTTCATCCTGCGTGGAGACGTCTACGTCAACCGACGCAACCACGGCCCCGTCACGCTCTTCATCGGCCGCACCGCGCACGTCACCGGAAAGCTTCCTTATTCGCGCATGAAAACCTGGGGCGGAGACGGCTGTGCTTCCGGCTCCTTCTGGGGACTCGACCTGCACGAGGATCTATTCCCCGCCATGCTTCAGGCCGTTCCGTCCATGAACCAGCGCTGTGTCACTTTGCTCCTCGACCGCGTTCGCGAATTCACCCGCGCCGACGAACAAGCCGCGAAACTCATGGCTCTGGGAAAGCTCGCCGCCAACCTGGCCCATGAGCTCAACAATCCAGCATCCGCCGCACAGCGCGCCGCCAATGCTCTTACCACGAATCTCGACAGCGACGATGAGACGAAATATTGTCTCGGCTATCTGCTTAAATCCAAACAGGAGCTGGACGCTTATCGCGTCTGGATGCGCGAGGCTCAGGCTCGCATCGCCACCGTTGCCTCGAAGCCCGCGTCTTCCCTGGCCTCTTCCTCACTGGCAGACAGCGACCGTGAGGACCAGATTCTAGACTGGCTGGAAGCGCACAAAATACAGAATGCCTGGACCATTGCTCCAGCACTTGCTGAGTCCGCGCTGCCCATCGATATGCTGGATACCTTGGCCACGACTGTCAGTCCGGGGGTACTTCCCCTCTCTCTCGCCAGCTTTGCCGCCACCGTCCGCAACCAGCGCGCGGCCGCTACCGTTGCCGGGTCAACGGCCCGCATCTTCGAGATCGTCGACGCCATCAAGGACTACTCCTACATGGACCAGGCGCCGATTCAAGAGGTGAATCTGTCCCAGTCCCTCGACAACACCCTCGTCATACTGGGTTCGCGGCTCCAACACGTCACCATCGAACGCGAGTACGATCCCAACCTCCCGGCCATCCGCGCTTTCGGCAGCGAACTCAACCAGGTATGGACTGCCCTCATCGAAAACGCGCTCGACGCCATGCACGATCGCGGAACCCTGAGGCTCACCACAAAACTCAAGGGTCGAATGGTCTTCATTGAAGTGTGGGATAGCGGCCCAGGCTTCGATCCCGCTCTCAAATCTCGCATCTTCGAACCCTTCTTCACCACCAAGCCCATTGGCGCGGGCCTGGGCCTGGGTCTGGATCTCGTTCAGCGTGTCGTCAACAAGCACTTCGGATCCGTCGCAGTAGAATCCCGGCCGTCCGCAACCTGCTTCCAGGTGCGCATCCCGCTCGATCGTATGCAGGTCTACTAAGGTATCAATCGTTGGTCACGGAAATCGCAGCCGTCATCACGTGTTTGTGACTTTGACCCAGTGTCATAGCCGCGCTCAGAATATTGCTCGCCTCCACGCACGCCATTTGCCGCCATTCGTCGTCACCGAGATCCGCGAGAGCCTTCGCGCCCGCTTCCCATGGATTCCACACCACCGTGGTCAGCGAATTTTTCTTCTCCGTCCGGATGCGTCGCTCGAGCACTGGATCGATCACCTCGAGCGCCAACGCGGTATTCATGTATGCATTATCCGTCTGCGCCTTAAAAGCCACATCGCCGTGCTGCATCTTCTCGCGATTCCCATCCATGTTGTCGAGAAACTCCGTTCCATCCAGCCCCGTTACCCGAATCTTCTCCGCATCGCCCACCCGATGATAGGTGTGCAGAGCCTCTTCAAACCGCATCGTCGTGCTGCCGGTATTTGTCACCGCCAGTTCCAGTCTCAGCTCCGTACCCGCCGTAACCCGATACTCCGCCCGAAACTCGAACGGCCACCACCGCCGACTCGCCTCATCGCTCTCCGTCGCCAGCGTGACCGTCACTCCATCGCCGAGCTGAGCGATCGCCGTCAGTTCCCACGCCTTCGTCCGCACCACCCCATGCGCCGGAGCCTTCGCGTTGTCCGCTTTCCCGCGAAACCAGGGAAAGCAGATCGGAATACCGCCGCGAATCGCTTTCCCGTCTTCCCACCGCGACTGCTCGCTCACGAACAGGACCTCGTCGGCGCCTGACGGCCTCCACGACGTCACCTGCGCGCCATGCAGATAAATCTCGGCGGTCGCTGACGGAGCCGTGACCCGCACCACGGCTAGCCCGCCTCGCCCGGACACAACCTCAGCCACGCCCGGAATCCCGAAGCGCTCATTTAACTCGTTGATTGTCGTCATGAAGGAAGCCCTCGCGGAATCAAGTCTAGCCCAGATGGTCCTGCTCCTCGCGCAGCCTAGGGCACAGTCGACGGCAATACGCACGGCGCGCTGATCAAGAACTGCAACTGCATTCGCGTCGACATCCCAGGCGGCACAAATACCTACGCCAATGGCAGCAACCCGCAGGGGACATCGTCGGCCGCGACACGGGCGCAGATGGAGTCGTGCACGGCTTTCTGCTGCGCCGGTTTATCGAAACCGCCACCCTTCTAACTCGGCAGCCAGCGACTTCTCTGCCACCTATAAGGTTCTCGGACCATTCTCTCTCTCTACAATCTCCGGCTTCACCTTCGAATCCGGCCGTTCTGGACATGGGGCCTGGGCCATCCCCTACACCGTGGTCCGCTGGACTGTGGCCAGCCGCGGCGACTGGGACATAGTCGGCCAGTTTTTCGGAACCGGCCCAGACCACCGGAGATGTCCATATCCTGCGCAACGCATATCTCTATTCAACAGCCCGGTGAACGGCTCAGCAACGGCCTCGTTCTCGTTGACGTTAAAACTCAAGCCGGGGTGACACCATGGATTTCGAAGCCGGGCCGGAGGCAATAACGACGCAGATCCCACAGGTTTCAACGCAACATAACCCCTGAGCTCTAAGCAGGACTCGGAACCCTACACAAACCAGACCAAAACAGGGCAGATGCCCCAGGTCCGAATTCTCAAACCTGGGATTCTTCCTGAGCTAACGGCTAATCTCCCGGATGCCAACCCGTTGCCGAGTGCCCATTCTTTCGCGCGGAGAAGAGCGTACTGTCGGCGCAAGTGGCTAATATCTGATCCTCGCACCCTCAATGCAACGGCCGATAAATCAGTCCGATCACAATCCCGACCACCAGCCACTCGACGAAGTAGGCAATCGATTGCTGCAAGGTTAGCTTCAGCCCTATATTTAGGTTCACGTAGTTGTGTATGACGAAGGAGCAGATCGCAAACACGCCGATCAGCGCACCAAAATGCGCGCCTTCCGCCCAGCCCGCGCCGCCTCGATAGAGCATCGCATAAAGCACCGCCAGCACCAGCATCGCGACGAACATCGCCGCCATCCCGGCCGGCATCACACTTTTAATTCCTTCCTGCGACCGGTATACCGTTGGATACTTCATAAACTCGTTCCTCATCCCCGGCAGGGTAAATATGAGACTACCCAGAACGAAATATGCAAGGAAAGCACCAAGGGCCGCGAATGCGACGCGAGCGTAGTTCATCGGGGCTCCTTCAAGCGGCGATCTCCCCAGGTGCGTCTCTCTACATCAATTCAGCGATGAAGGATTTCGCGGCATCGGCGGGAATGCGGTAGTCCTGCTTGACGAGTGGACCGGCGTTCAACACCGGCTCCGCGCCGTGCAGTGTGGGCACATCGGTTCGCTCGAAGAATCTTCCGATGGGTATCTCGTCGCCCCACAGCAGAGATTTCTCCATCGCCGCACTCCAATCGGTGGCATCGTACTCGGGATTGTCTTCGAGCTTCTTCACGCGCGGCCGGAACCACTGGAAGGTGTTGTCGTGGTTGTACGTGACGCAAGGGCTGAAAACGTCGAGAAACGAGAAGCCCTTGTGCTCGATGCCGCGCTTGATCAGCTCAGTCAGGTGCTTTTGATCGGCGCTGAAACCGCGCGCCACGAAGGTCGCTCCAGCGGCCAGCGCCAGCGAAATAGGATTTACCGGTGCTTCGATGTTCCCATAAGGCATGCTCTTGGTCTTCATGCCGATACGGCTGGTAGGCGACGTCTGTCCGGTGGTGAGCCCGTAGATCTGGTTGTCCATCACGATATAGAGCAGGTCGACGTTGCGGCGCATCGTGTGCATGAAGTGGTTGCCGCCAATGCCGAAGCCGTCACCATCTCCGCCCGTAACCAATACGGTCATGGCGTGATTCGCCAGCTTCATTCCTGTAGCGACTGCCAGTGACCGGCCGTGCAGCGTGTGCATGCCATAGGTGTCGATAAAACCCGGAAAGTTTGACGAGCATCCGATGCCGCTAATTGTGGCCACCTCGTGCTTCGGAATCTGCAGCTCGACGAGCGCCTTCTGGACGGCAGCCAGCACGCCGAAATCACCGCACCCGGGACACCAGTCGGGATCGACCTTTCCCTTGAAGTCAGCCATCACCATCGCTTTGGGAGCCACTACATCGGTCGTCGCCATCTTTGGTTCTCCTTGAAACCTCTTATCTAAACCATGACCTCGTGAGCCGGCACCGAGAGTTTGGTCTTGCCCGCTAGCTGGTCCTTGACCGCTTCCACGATGTGGTGCGGCATGAACGGCTCCCCGTCATACTTGCGTATGTGCCCATTGGGAACAAAGCTCGTCTCACTGCGCAGATAGCGGGCGAACTGGCCACTGTAATTGTTCTCGACGATGATCGTGTGCTGCGCATCCTTCAGCAGATCGAGGATCGCGTCCCCATGCAGAGGCACCAGCCAGCGTATAGGCAGATGATTGGCGGAGATGCCCGTTTCCCGCAGAAGCTCGCAGGCCTCGTCAACCACCCCATAGGTTGATCCCCAACCAATCAGCGTGACGTCGGCGCCGGCCGGACCCAGAAGCTGCGGCAGCGGGACCGAGGCCGCAATGCCATCCATCTTGCGCATGCGCTTTTCCATCATGGCGCGGCGCTTGACGGTATTCGTGTACTCGTCACTGATAAGTACGCCGTCTTCATCGTGCTCGTCGCTCGACACCGTGTGCGTATGGCCGGGCACACCGGGAATTGCACGCGGAGAAACGCCGCTCTCGGTAATCTTGTATCGCTTGTAGCTCTCATGTTCCCCCGCGCCGTTCGAAGTGATCAGTTCGCCCCGATCGATCACCGGATGGAAGTCGAGTTCCTTCGGATCGACGCTCAGCCGCCCTTCGGAAAGCAGCAGATCGCAGAGCACAATTCCCGGACACTGAAAGCGATCGGCAATATTGAAGATCTCCGGGATCAGCTTGAAGCAGTCGCCAATGTCGAGAGGAGCGGCAATGACCCTCGGGTAGTCGCCGAAGGCCGCGCCCAGCATCTGCCAGAGATCGCCCTGCTCGGTCTTGGTGGGAACACCGGTGGACGGGCCTGCGCGTTGGCAATCGATTACCACAATCGGAATCTCTGCCTGAGCCGCCAGCCCCAGGCCCTCGCTCATGAGCGCGAAGCCTCCGCCGGAGGTGGCGCACATGGCACGAACTCCGGCATGCGCTGCGCCAATCGCCATGTTGATGACGCCAATCTCGTCCTCCACCTGGCGCACCATGATCTCCGCTTTGCGCGCGTGCTCCGCCATCCAGTGCAGAACGCCTGTGGAGGGACTCATGGGGTATGCGGAGTAGAACTTTACGCCCGCCGCCGCGCCTCCCATTGCCAGAGCGGCGTTGCCGCTAAGGACCGCATAGCGGGTCTCGGTCATAGGGAGCGGCCACTCGAAAGGCTTGAAATTTTGCGTGGCGTAATCGTATCCGGTGCGCGCCAGGCCGACGTTTTCGTCAATTACCTTCTGCTCTTTCTTGCGGAACTGTTCGGCGAGCACTTCTTCAAGCGCAGGAAATCCAATGCCCATCATGCTGAGGCCCGCACCAATAGCGAGCGTGTTCTGCGCAACTTTGTTCTTGCTGATATCGGCGAGTTTCGAGACCGGGATTGGGCACATCTGTACCCCATCGGCTGGTGTACCCGGCTGAATCAGGTCCGCGTTGTAGAGGCAGGCGCCGCCGGCCGAGAGCAGACTCAAGTGGCGATCCATCGTGTCCTGATTGAGCGGGATCAACAGGTCGATCCGGTCGCCCATGTTGGAGATCTTGTTCGGGCCAGTGCGAATGGTCAGGAAGGTATGGCCGCCGCGAATGATGGACTGATAGGCGTTGTACGCGTTCAGATGCAACCCGCGGCGGCTGAAAATCTTCGCAAAAATATCGCCGGGCGTGGCCACACCCTGACCG
>Ga0206842_1035_pt1 | contig 31253 bp, 31 predicted proteins | sample Alteio_BWOrgCont_23_FD_152861 | JGI IMG/M metagenome (GOLD analysis project Ga0206842, IMG submission 152861) | Enriched cells from forest soil in Barre Woods Harvard Forest LTER site, Petersham, Massachusetts, United States -... | ecosystem: Environmental > Terrestrial > Soil > Temperate forest >...
CAGGAACAGGTCGAACACATCGACGAAATAGCCGAGTGAAGCGACGAGAATGGTCAAACTCGCCCGTTGCGCGGCGTTCATAGAGTGAGTGACTTTTGAGAGTTTCATATAAGCCAGAATGGAACGATATTCAGTGAAAACGAACTATGGAGTGATTGTCCGAAAAATGCAATTGTGATTGGGAATAGAAGGATCGGATTTATGACACAGGTAACGCAGAATGAAGTTCTTGGTGCGCTGCGCGGGTTGGTCGCGTCGGAGATGGTCGGCGGCATTGCCATCGAACATGGCTCCGGCGGCGCCGTGGTCGGCGTGACTCTGGAGGTCGATCCCCGCAAAGCCAGTGATCTGGAACCGATGCGGCAGGAAGCCGAAAAGAAGATCGCGCGTATCAGTGGCGTATCGAGGGTCAGCGTAATTTTGACGGCACATCGTGCTGCACCGAAAATCACGCCGCAAGCTCGTCCCGAACATAAGCCGGTAAAAATTCATTTGCCGCAGGTGAAGCATATCGTCGCCGTGGCATCCGGCAAGGGCGGGGTTGGGAAATCAACGACCTCGGTCAATCTTGCGATTGCGCTGAAACAAAATGGGCTGAAGGTCGGGCTGCTGGATGCTGATATCTATGGCCCTTCGATCCCCCGCATGATGAATCTGAAGGGCAAGCCGCAGACGACGGACGACAAAAAAATGGTGCCGATGGAACGCTATGGTATTTCGGTGATGTCGATGGGTTTTCTGATTGCCGAAGACGCACCGATGATATGGCGAGGACCTATGGTGCATAGTGCCATTACACAAATGTTCCGCGATGTCGAATGGGGCGAGCAAGATATATTGGTTGTGGATTTGCCGCCCGGTACCGGCGATGCGCAACTGACGATGGCGCAATCGGTCGAACTCGATGGTGTTGTGATCGTTTCGACGCCGCAGGATATTGCGTTGATCGACGCGCGCAAGGGCCTCAATATGTTCCGCAAGGTTGATGTTCCGGTTTTGGGTATCATCGAGAATATGAGCTATTACCAATGTCCGCAGTGCGGCACGCGTAGCGAGATTTTCGGCCATGGCGGCGCGCGCGAAGAAGCTAAGACCCTTGGCGTGCCGTTTCTTGGCGAAATTCCGCTGGATATTGTGGTGCGGCAAACCTCGGATGCTGGCGAGCCGATTACCGAAGCGCAGCCCGACAGCGCTTTTGCCAAATCCTACCGCGAGATAGCGAAGCAATTGCATGAACAAATTTAGGACTTGAAAGTATATTAACTATAAAATATGGGTATTTTGATCGCTGGCTTGTGCTAGGTATATTATACAGTATGATTTATGATTAAGAGATTTGTAATTAGGGATGGATATTTAAAATGGGTGCTACAATTAAAGGAAAATTGAGTTCTGCTTTCGGCGAGGTTCGTGCCGAATATTGTGAAATCCCGCATAACCCGAGCTCCGAAAGACCTCGTTGCCGCGTGAAGTTGGAGTTTACTGAAATAGCAAAAGGAGTGACTGGAATTTCATTTGCTCATTACGCAGAACTAGTTGAGATAGCAGAGGATGATTTCGGAAAATTGGACAGAAAATCAATTAAGGCAGTAGAGGCTCATGAGCCTGGTTCTCCCGGAACAGCTCACATTTTGTTTGACGTTGATGTCAGCAACGTTCCAGAAGTTAAATACATTAAAATTACTGCAGAAAAGATGCGATCCCTTATATTGCGATAATTGTCTTGGTTCTGAGTGCCAAAATTATTCATCTGGATTTGATCGCGCGTTTGGATTAGAAAGCGCTCCCAACCTAGAGGCCGATAAGGGCAATCCGATGACTGAAAATACAAGTGGCATTTCCGCCGAGCGTCTGCGTTCGCTTATCAAGCGCATCGAAAAGCTTGAAGAAGACAAGGCCGCCGTCAGCGAGGACATCAAGGAAGTTTATGCCGAGGCCAAAGGCACTGGCTTTGACGTCAAGATTATCCGCCAGATTGTGCGCCTGCGAAAGGTCGAACTTGAAAAACGCCGCGAGCATAGCGAGCTGTTGGACCTTTATATGTCCGCTATCGGTATGGAAACCTAAGATCACGCCCGTGCGTTAACCATATAGAATTCCAAAAAACATAAATTTCCTGCAATAAAGTTTTGACTCGAGCTCGGATTTCTGGATAAGATTTCAAGAACAGCCAATATGACGACATTTTATTTCTAAATTGTCCTGTTGGTTGGAGTATTTGGAAACAAAAAAGTTTAAGAGGAATGCATTATGTCGCATCAACTAAATTGGGTAATTTGTGGGGCGCAGGCTACTCGTGGTGGGAAGAAATTGGGACTTACTATCGGGGCTGTACTTAAAAATGGAGACAGTGACGCACAGATTGCGCAAGCATTGGCTAAAAAGCTTCATGTTTCAGCAGAGCAAGTTACTCGGGTAGCAACTGGAAAGTGCGGCACTGAGGCTGGCAGAATAAAATGGTACACGGTTCAGGCGCCCACATCAGGAGAAGCAATCACAAAAGCGAATAATACATTTGTTCCACGTGTTATTTAATAAATTGAATGGTTTTTATATTACCGCAGAGGGTTCATCACAAAATAAAATGCGTTCCTGCGCAAAGTGCCATCAGAGCGGCGGCGATGGCTGCCGTCGCGGGCATGGTCAGACCCCAGCGCACGCAAATCGCATAAGCCATTTTCCAACCATCCTTGTTGGTTTTGTTGGAGCCAGTCGTAGCACCGGTCAGCGCCAACGTCGTTGAGAGCGGAATGCCGTGCATACTCGCGGCCTCGACAATGCCGCCTGCCACGATCTGTGCGAGGATGCCGCGGTTGGGCGTGGTGTCCCCCAATTTCTCGACCAAAGTTTTTTCGATACGCGCGCCGCCCAAGGCGGTCCCGATCGCCATCGTGATAAAAGATAAAGCGAGTACCCATGGCACGACATCGAGGCCGCCCAATCCGGCGGCATGAAGTGCAACCGTAATAATGCCTGCGGTTTTCATCGCGTCGTTATGTGCGTGCGCCCAACTAAGATAACCCGACGACACCAACTGCGCATATTGCTGAGACGTTCCCTTGAAAGGCGAGCGCTTGCTGGTGGTGTCTCGTTTTTTACGTTGGTCTTCGCCAAATAAAAGGAAAGGCCCGATATTCTGTTCGATCCATGCCAGCGGCTTATCGGCGGCCTCGAAGGTTTCGACACAAACGCGGTTTAGGAATTTCATCAAATCGGAGTCTTTAATAATTTCACGCAAAGTGAGATGCGGATGAATGAATTGTTCCAGCGCGTCGTGAAGCCATTTCATTGTTTGGCTAGTCGCAAACCATGCGGCGCAATGAGCGAGACCAAAACCGATAATCGGCGCAGCTACCATGGCGCCAAGAACGGATAGCCAACCCGACGCGATAACCGGCGCAAAGAAAAGCGAAAGAGACCAGCCATGATCGAGCATGCTGTTGAAACCTGCAGCTCCCAGCAACCCGCCGAACAGAGCGTAGGTAGAACTGCTGGGAATTCCTTTTCTCCATGTCATCAATCCCCAAATGACGGCGGCGGCAAGGCCTACCGTGATGACAGGCGGCGTTAGAGATGGTGTGGCCAGCAATCCGGTACCGACGGTTTTTGCGACCGATGTGCTGACGATGAAGAGCGGTGTCAGTGTCCACAAAGTGTTCCAGGCGACAGCCTGCCGGCGATTCAGCGTTTTGGTGGCAACGGGGGCTGCCGTGACATTGGGCGCGTCATGGAAGCCGTTGACGAAGTCGAAGCTCAGCGCCGATACGAAATTGGCGGCGAGCTGAAATAGCGGCATATCCGACCTTTATACGCCGGTTGGAAAACGAATTCCGCCAGGCGTTTTTCTTTTGTTGCGCTGCGATGTAAGGAGGTTCTATAAAAAATGTCAATCGCGGCAAGCCGCCCTCGAATCATTAAAGAAATCACGTGTATGGGTTTTGTCCTTTCCAAACTTTTCTGGGTTTTTATGTCGCCTGGAAATTGTCTGACTTTGCTTTTGGTCATCGCGGCATTCATGGGACTGTCGCACCGGGAAGCTTGCCGTAATGTCGGTCGCCGCGCCTGTTTCGGTATTGCTCTGACCTTTTTCCTGATCGGGATATTGCCGGTTGGCGAATGGGCTCTTTTGCCGCTTGAAAATCTTTATCCGGCAGAAACGCCGCGAGAGGTCGCGGGGATCATTCTTCTCGGCGGCGATGAGAAAGCGGTTGATGGTGTCAGTAAGGATCGACCCATTTATCTGGATTCAGGGCGCCGTTATATTGAATTTGCGTCTTTAGTGCGTCGTTATCCGGATGCTGCCTTGGTCTATGCGGGTGGCAACCCAGAATTGACGCCGCACACAACCATGCGTGATGGCGATATTGCCAAACACGCCTTGGCAGAACTGGGCGTGCCGGTTGAAAAAATGCTTTCCGAAAACACATCGCGCAACACACATGAAAACGCGGTAATGTCCTACAAGCTTGTGCATCCGGAGAAGAGTCAGACATGGTTACTGGTCACCAGCGCCTATCATATGCCGCGTGCGCTTCTGACGTTTCAGAAGGTGGGTTGGAATGTGCTGCCGGCTCCGGCCGGATATCTGACGACTGGCCAGTTTTCGGGTCACTTGCAATTTAATCTCGGTGAGCATTTGCTTGAAATGGGGTGGGCGTTTCACGAATATTATGGCTTATTGGCCTATCGTCTTATGGGCTACACGGACCATTTATGGCCAAATTAATTATCTTTGCTGCCGCTTGGCTGATGGTGTGCGTGAGGCCTGCCGCCGCCCAAGATTTTGCCGAATGGCTACAGCAGCTTGAGCAGGAAGCGATCAGCAACAGAATATCGCCTGAAGTTGTTCATAGTGCCTTGGACTATATGGTGCCCGATCAACAAGTGGTTGAGTTGGATCAGAAACAACCGGAAACAACTGTTACTTTTGAGCATTATCTGCATCATGTCGCGTCGGCGGAACGTATCGCCGAAGGTCGTCGCCTGCTGAGTGATAACGAAGATCAACTGGATGAGATCGCTGACCGCTATGGCGTTCAACCTCAAATCATTGTGGCTCTGTGGGGCATCGAAAGCAGTTTTGGTGCCGACAGTGGGCATTTTAGCATCGTGGATTCTTTGGCAACCTTGGCTTATGAAGGGCGCCGCGCCGATTTTTTCCGGGGTGAGTTGTTCGACGCTTTGCGCATTCTGGAAGCAGAGAAAATCGAGCCCTCTGAATTGCGCGGTTCATGGGCCGGTGCCATGGGGCAGTGCCAGTTTATGCCTTCGACCTATCTTCGCTATGCCGTCGATTACGATCAGAATGGCAAACGCGATATCTGGGAAAGCCGGACTGACGTCTGGGCTTCCATCGCCAATTATCTCGCTTCAGAGGGGTGGAGTCCGGATTTAACTTGGGGCCGTGAGGTCGAGTTGGAATATCCTATTCCAGCGGATGAGATTGGTTTGGAGCATACATTGTTGTTGGAGGATTGGGGCAAGAAAGGTGTTCGTAGCGCCGATGGATTGCCTTTGCCACAGAAGCATCTTATGGCATCGTTAATACAGCCAGACGGTTCGGATGGACGCAGCTTTCTGGTGTATGATAACTATCGTGCGCTTATACGCTGGAATCGTTCGACCTATTTTGCGACAGCGGTCGGACTTATGGCAGATCGGATTAAATAAATGTCATGGTTTCAACGTAGCCTGAGTTTGATGCTCGTTCTTCTGGTCGCAGCTTGCGCCGCGCAACGCACCGCGCCTCCTGCTGAACCGCATTACAAAGTTGGCGAGCCTTACGAGATCAAAGGCACAACCTATTATCCGCATGAAGATTACAGCTACGACGAAACCGGCATCGCCTCATGGTATGGGCAGGATTTTCATGGCGGACGCACCGCCAATGGCGAGATTTTTAACAAGGATGAGCTAACGGCCGCGCACAAAACTTTGCCGCTACCAACTTTGGCGCGCGTGACCAATCTGGATAACGGCAAGTCGATTGTGGTGCGTATCAATGACCGTGGTCCATTCTCTGGTGCGCGATTGATTGATGTTTCGCAACGCGCTGCGGAGCTCCTTGGCTTTGAAGCGCAAGGCACCGCCAAAGTCCACGTTCAGGTTCTGGCCGACGAAAGCAAGGCCATTGCTGATGCAATGCGTCATTATGGTGCGTCGACGCCGGCTGCAGTCGCTTCGGCTGAGCAAGCGCCATCGGTGCAAACGGCGGTTTTGCAACCTGTTGAAACGGAAACTTTGGCTCCGGTACAGACAACACCCGCCGTGCATCAGCAGCTTCTCACCACGCAGCCTGTACAGGAAGTTGTGCAGTTACCTGTCACTGGCACCCATCAATTGTATGTGCAGGCTGGGTCTTTTACGGTTCTTGAAAATGCCACAAGGCTTCAGCAAACTCTCTCGACGTTCGGCAAAGTTACGATTTCCGATGTGCGCATCAACGGAACCTTATTCCATCGCGTGCGGGTCGGGCCGATCCGGGACGTTGCCGGAGCCGATGCGACTTTGGCAAAAGTTCGTAGCATAGCGCCGTCCGCACGCACCATTGTTGACTGAGAGTTGAGATGAAAAAACTTATTCTTGCTTTTGCGCTGATTGTTTTTTGCCCGATATATGCACTGGCGCAGGCTGTGGCTCCCTTGGAGACAGCTGCACGGCAGGCTTATTTGGTTGATGTCAGCACCGGCACGTCGCTTTTTGCCAAAGATCCCGATGTGCAAATGCCGACTTCCTCGATGAGCAAGATGCTGACCATGTATCTGGTGTTTGAGGCGATCAAGAATGGCAAGGTAACGCTCAACCAGACTTTTCCTGTCAGCGAGCATGCCTGGAAACAGGAAGGTTCGCGCATGTTTCTGAATCTTGGCGAGCGGGCGAAGGTCGAAGATTTGATCCGCGGCGTGATCGTGCAATCTGGCAATGATGCTGCTGTTACGCTCGCCGAAGGTTTGGCGGGATCGGAAGAAGCGTTCGCCGAAATGATGAACGCGAAAGCTCAGCAGCTCGGCATGAAAAATAGCCATTTCGTCAACGCGACCGGCATGCCGGACCCACAACATTATTCGACGGCACATGATTTGGCGACTTTGGCGACAGCCTTGATCCATGATTTCCCTGCGGATTACCACTATTTCTCCGAACTCGAATTCACCTACAACAACATCAAACAAGGCAATCGCAATCCGTTGTTGTACCGTGCGATGAATGTCGATGGCTTGAAAACTGGACATACGGATGTTGGCGGTTATGGGCTTACGGCGTCAGCGCTTCGCAATGGTCGCCGCATGGTGCTGGTGCTGAACGGCATGAGCGATATGCAGGCGCGTGCCGATGAATCCGCCAAGGTTCTCGATTGGGGTTACCGCGAATATGGTTTGTATCCTGTGGCGAAAGCGGGAGATACCGTTGCTGAAGCCAGAGTTTGGCTCGGGCAGAAAGCATCTGTCCCTGTCGTGGCAGCCTCGGATCTCGATATCACTTTGCCGCGCAGCGCGCGTGCAGGCTTGAAAGCTGATGCTGTATTTGATCAGCCCATTCCGGCCCCTGTTCGAAAGGGACAAGTCGTTGGCAAACTGATTGTTACTGCGCCGGGCATGGAGCACAAAGAAGTTCCATTGGTTGCGGCATGGGATGTTGACCGTCTTGGGTTCTTCGCGCGTCTGTCAGCCAAGCTGCATTTTCTTTTCCATAAGGCAGGCTGACGGTGTCCGGCAAATTCATCACGCTGGAAGGTGGCGAGGGGGCCGGGAAATCGACACAGGCCCGTCGCCTCGTTGCGTATTTGCAGTCTCTAGGAATTGAAACGGTTTTGACACGTGAGGTCGGCGGTTGCCCGTCCGCTGAAGATATTCGTGGCCTTTGGCTCGGCAAGGGCGAAGGTTATTGGGATGGGTTGACGGAAATTTTGCTGATCTTCGCCGCACGGCGTGAGCATCTTGTCAAAGTCATCTGGCCTGCGTTGGAGCGTGGCGCGTGGGTGATATCGGATCGTTTCGTGGACTCGACGCGGGCTTATCAGGGCGTGGGGCTTGGACTTGGTCTTGATCTCGTCAATCATTACTACCGCCATATTGCGGGAAAAGAATTCGAAGCCGATCTTACGCTGCTTTTGGATTTGCCGATTGAAGCCGGGCTGCAACGCGTCAACGCACGCGGCGGACAAGATGACCGCTATCAACAGAAAAAGAGTGTGTTTCACCAAACTTTGCGCAACGCCTATTTGGATCTGGCGCATACCTTTCCGCAACGTATCAAAATCGTCGATGCCAACCGCGGTGCTGATGATGTGGCAGCCAGCATTCATACGGTTGTCAAAACACATTTTGCGTTGCCCAAATGAACGCGCCTCTGTCACCCAAGGTCAGCCATGATTTGATCGGCCATGAGGACGCCGTAGAGCAGTTCCGTTCCGCCTTCGCATCGGGGCGCATGCATCATGCGTGGTTGATGGCGGGCATCGATGGTATCGGCAAAACAAGCTTGGCGTGGCACATCGCCAATCATGTCTTGTCGAACGGCGAAAACCCGATCGGCAAATACAACCCGCAGAACCGTGTGACGAAGCTGATACAGGCTGAAGCACATCCTGATTTGCTGGTCGTCCGCCGCGCCGTCGATGAAAAGACTGGCGAGTTGCGCAATGTCATCGTCGTTGATGATGCTCTGAAAATTGCATCGTTTCTGCGTAAGACCTCCACGCATGGTGGTTGGCGTGTTGTCATTATCGACGAGGCGCATATGCTGAACCGCCATGGCGAAAACGCCATCCTCAAAATTCTGGAAGAGCCGCCGGCGCACGCGTTAATCCTCATCACCGCAACAACTCCGGGCGCTTTGCTGCCGACGATACGTTCGCGTTGCCGTGTGCTGCCTCTGATGCCCCTTGATACCGCACATATGAAGGTTGTTCTTGCGCGCTCGGCACCCGATCTTAGCTCTGCCGATATTGAGCGGTTGATCGCTCTTTCGGGGGGGAGTGCCGGATTTGCGCTCAAGATCGCTCGCACAGAAACTTTGCCGCTTTACGATGAGCTGCAATCCTTGATCGCAGCATTCCCAATCTTGGATGTGCCACGGCTTCACAAGCTCGCCGACCAGATCAGCCGCAAAGCTGATAGTGAAAGTTTTGAGGTTTTGCGCGCGCTCCTGCTTGAAGGCGTTCGTGCGGCGACCTTGCAAAACGCTAAGAGCGGCGAAGATCGTAGCCTGACGGGTCGGTGCCTGCAGGTTTTGGACAAAATGAACATGACTTTCAGCAGCGCCGATATGGCCAATCTGGATCGCAAGCTGGCCTTTATTAGGGTCATGAGCGATCTACATGAGGCGCGGATTTAATCATGTCAGATACCGAAAAAAAGTCGGGATGGCTGGCACGGCTCCGTTCGGGTCTGCAGAAATCATCGTCCAAGCTCTCGGACAACATCACGTCCGTTTTTACGAAACAGAAACTCGATCAGAAAACTTTGGATGAGTTGGAGGAGTTGCTGATTGCTGCTGATCTTGGACCATCGACGGCAGCACGTCTGGTAGCGGAATTTGGTAAGAACCGCTTCGGCAGAGATATTGAGGGGGGCGAAGTCAAAATTGCGTTGGGTGAGCAGATTGCGGCGATCTTGCGTCCTTGCGCTGTTCCCCTCAATATCAACAAAGATAAAAAACCATTTGTCGTTCTTGTCGTCGGCGTCAATGGTACCGGTAAAACGACAACGATTGGCAAGTTGGCACAGCATTACGCGGGGCAAGGATTAAAAGTTATGATGGCTGCAGGTGACACGTTCCGTGCTGCGGCGATCAGTCAGCTTAAAATCTGGGGTGAACGTACGGGGGCCGAAGTTATCGCGGGTGAGCAGGGGGGCGATGCGGCGGCTCTCGCCTATCAAGCGCTTGACAAGGCACAACGGAGCCAATGTGATCTCTTGCTGGTCGATACGGCAGGCCGTCTGCATAACAAGGACGATTTGATGCAGGAACTTGCCAAGATCATACGCGTTCTTAAAAAAATGGATGCTTCCGCGCCTCATGCTACGCTGCTGGTGCTTGATGCGGCGACCGGGCAAAACGCGCATGCGCAGGTAGAAGTCTTTCGAGAGATCGCGCAGGTCACAGGCCTCGTGGTCACCAAGCTGGATGGTTCGGCCAAGGGCGGCGTTGTGGTCGCGCTAGCGGATTGCTTCCAATTGCCCATTCACGCGATCGGCGTGGGCGAAGGTGCTGAGGATCTGCAGTCCTTTGATGCGGTCGAGTTTGCGCGTGCACTTATCGGCTTTGGTCAGTAAACGCCCTGTTGAATTAGGAGTCGCCATCTGGTCTCGGGATGTAACGTCATACATTGTATGTTATTGAAGTTTGCCGCGGATTTGACCATAACTTGATCCATGCTTGTTGACTCACATTGCCATCTGGATTTTCCCTCTCTTGCCAAGGATCGCGAAGGGGTCATGGCGCGTGCGCGCGAAGCGGGTGTGATGCATATGGTCAATATCGGAACGACCAAAAAAGATTTTTTGGCAATACGATCCACGGCTGAATCCTTGGCATCTGTAACCTGCAGTTTTGGTATTCACCCTGATCATGTTCACGAAGATGGCGAAACGATTGATGCTGCCGAAATTATCGACATGACGAAACATCCGAAAGTGGTCGCCATTGGCGAAACAGGATTGGATTATTTCCACAAAGATGCGCCCGTCGACGTTCAGAAAAAAAGTTTTCGTGAACATTTGCGCGCGGCGCGCATGACCGGTCTGCCGGTTGTCGTGCATAGCCGGCATGCGGAAGAAGACACCGCCGCCATTTTGCGTGAAGAGTCCGAAGGGCAGAGAGCCAATCCGCTGACAGGCGTTATGCATTGTTTCAGTTCGCGTCGTGTGCTGGCGGAAGAGGCGGTCGCACTTGGTTTCTACATTTCCCTTTCCGGCATCCTGACCTTCAAGAAAGCCGAAGAACTGCGTGCAATTGCACGCGATGTTCCCTTGAACCGCCTCCTGGTGGAGACGGATGCCCCATTTTTGGCGCCGGAACCCATGCGTGGCCGAATCTGCGAACCCGCCTATGTAGCTCATACGGCTAGGGTTTTGGCTGACATAAAAGGCGTTAGTTTCGAGGAAATTTGCCGCCAAACCACGGATAATTTCTTTTCGTTATTCAAGAAAGTCGCTAGACACTAGGGTATGAAAATTACTGTTCTAGGCTGCGGCTCGTCCGGCGGCGTGCCGTTGATTGGCAATGATTGGGGCGCTTGTGACCCCCGCAATCCACGCAACCGCCGTACGCGTGTTTCCATTCTGGTTGAGCAGGGCGATACCGCTCTTCTGGTCGATACCTCACCTGATTTGCGCCAGCAGCTTCTCGATGCGCACATCATGAACATCACCGCTGTGCTTTACACACATGCTCATTCCGATCACTGTCACGGTATCGATGATTTACGTAGTGTGAATTGGCTCATGCAGAAATCCATCCCGATTTATGGCGATACCGAAACCTTGGACGAATTGGGAAGGCGTTTTGATTACATCTTGAAAGGTTCACACGCGCCTGGCCATTTTTATAAGCCGGCGGTTGAGGTCCATACGATTGATGGTCCTTTCGAGGTCGAAGGCATAAAGATTGTTCCGTTCAGGCAGGAGCATGGCTACATCCATACGTTGGGATTTCGTTTTGGTGATTTTGCCTACACCACCGATGCACATGGTCTGGACGATGCCGCGTTTGCCGCGCTCGCAGGGGTGAAACTATGGCTGGTTGATTGTGTCCGTGAAGCGCCGCATCCGACCCATTCCCATTTGGCACAGACACTACAATGGATCGAGCGCGTGAGACCCGAACGCGCCTATTTGACGCACATGAACCAGTCGCTCGATTACGATACGTTGATGAAGAAACTGCCGGTGGACGTTGAGCCTGCTTATGATGGGTTGGTACTCACGTGTTGAGTGTGAGCGAAAAACAGTGGCGCGCTGCCGCTTACATCGTGCTTGTGACACTGTTCGTAATCATCCTGCTGACATTCCGCGATTATGGCGTCACATGGGACGAAGAATTACAAAGTCAGTATGGCTTGGCGGTTGTCGATTATTATTTGTCCTTTTTCGCAGATCATCGCTTTGCGGAGATTTTTAATCTTTATCTCTACGGCGGCATGTTCGATGGCTTCGCCAGCATCTTCGACCGTTTGACGCCTTTTAGTCTTTATGAGACGCGCCATTTGCTGAATGCCTTTGTCGGTTTATTAGGGTTGTGGGGCACATGGCGGCTCGGGCGATTGATGGGCGGTGGATCTGTCGGTCTTTTGTCGCTCGTTATGCTGGCGCTGACGCCGATGTATTACGGCCATATGTTCAATAACCCGAAAGATATTCCGTTCGCGGTCGGCATTATTTGGTCTCTCTACTATATGGGGCGTGGCTTTTCTTTTGTGCCAAACTTGCCGCGTCAGCTGATTTTGAAATTGGGTATCCTGTTCGGCCTTACCCTCGGCGTGCGCGTCGGCGGCATCATGCTTTTCGCGTTCTGGTTGGCGGTTATGGGGGGGGACGTTCTCTGTCAGTCCAGCCGTGGTGGTTTCAAAGATCTTAGAACGGTATGTGGGCAATATTTTTTCAAATGTGTTCTGCCTGTTGCCATACTTGCTTATCTCGTGATGCTGTTGTGCTGGCCATGGGCGCAGCAGAGCCCGATTGTGAATCCCTTGCGTGCACTCAGCGAGTTCAGCAATTTTCCACAGGATGTCGAAGTTCTACTGGACGGCACAACATACCGTTCGACGCAATTGCCTTGGTATTATGTGCCTCTTTATTTCAGCGTGCAGTTGCCGGAGTTCCTTCTTTTTCTGTTGACGACTTCCTTGGTTGTTGTGCCGAGGCTTTGGCCTGCTTGGGATAAGCCGAGAAAACAGTTGCTCGCGCTGATGCTCTTGATGAGTTTGTTTCCGATTGTTTATGCAATGCTGAGACATCCGGCACTTTATGACGCCGTTCGTCATTTTCTTTTTGTTGTACCTATCTTATGTGTCCTTGCGGCGATGTCGCTGCGGTACGTTGTTGTCGGGTTGGTCGGACAATTTCAGCAGAGTTGGGCGCGCCATGTTGTGATGGGTGGGATAGGGCTGGTCGTCGTGATGACGATGCTCGTGCAGATTGTGCTGATGATCCAATTGCATCCTTACGAATATATCTATGTGAACCGGTTTGCCGGAGGTGTGGCGGGCGCCTATGGGCGCTATGAACTCGATTACTGGGGATCGTCTTTCAAGGAAGCCGCCGAACGCCTGCAGGATTTTGTGGCGCGTGAAGGTGGCGTTCCGTCAGGCAAGATTTACAAAATAGCCATTTGCGGTTCGTGGAGTTCGGCAATGATTTATCTGCCGCCTGATTACGAACCCGTTGTTGCCAATGAACCGGCGGAGTTTTTTCTCTCCACCACCCGCTGGCTATGTCCCAAAATGCGACCCGGGAAGGAAATTATCGAGGTTGGTCGTCTCGGCGCGCCGCTTGTTGTCATCAAAGACTTGCGCGGTGGGTACGAGCATTATGAGGGGAACGAGAAGAAGTAGTGTGGGGGCATCTTCTTGGAATATTTGTTCGACTTCACCCGATACAATCATGGCCTGCAGCGTGGTGTTGATCATACTTTTGAGGGCTTCTTCTGTTTGTGAACTTGTCTATGGACCGCGGTCTACCCTTCTCTTCCCCATACTCATATAGACAGTCAAGCCACCCCGATGATAAAGGATTACCCGGATAATTTGGAATTTACTGACCGATGTTTCTTTCCCCCTCATTGCTAGACGCCGTTCGTCGCCATGCACGCGATTGTGCCCCGAAGGGGCTGTACAGCTTTTATCTCTATGACACGACGCCGATGCGGGAGAAAATTCGTTGCCTCAAAACCCTGATGCCACGCGGCGTCGAGATTTATTACGCGATGAAAGCCAACCCGCACGCGGCGTTTTTGAAGGCCGCTAGGGAAGCCGGGGCAAAGGGCATTGAAATCGCCAGCCTGGGCGAAGGGAAAAAAGCGGTAGCTGCCGGTTGGAAAGCAGATGATATTCTTTTTACGGGGCCGGGCAAATCGCCGGAAGAACACGCGTGGAGTGTTGAGCAGGGTATTCACGCGCTGCATCTTGACTCGCTCTATGAAGCGCATCGCCTGAACGCGGTTGCCGCTAAGGCGAGCCGCAAGCAAGATGTCTTGTTGCGGGTCAATCCGAATTTCCATATGCACGGCGCACAGGCGTGCTTTTCCGGTGAAGCATCAAAGCTGGGCGTGGATGAAGCCAGACTTCATAAAATCTTGCCGGAAATTTTGGCGCTTCCACATTTGCGTTTCCGTGGTCTGCATGTTTACGCGGCCAGCGGCGTGCTGAAAGTCGAAGATTTGCTGGAGAATTGCAAACTCGTTTTCAAGATGGCGAAAGAAGTCGAGGCCAAATTCCCCCATGTTCGTTGCGACGTGATAGATTTTGGTGGCGGCTTCGGCATCGATTATCTGGAAACCGGCATGGATTTTTCGCCCGAAGCTTACGCCAAGGGATTGCAGAAATTGATTGATGCGTTTGGTTTTGCCGATCGTGCATTTGTTCTTGAACTGGGGCGCTATCTTGCTGCCGACTCCGGCTGGTATTGCACCAAGATTGTCGACATCAAGGACAGCAGCGGCAAAAAACAGATTATCTGCCAGGGTGGTGCGCATCATTTCCGCCGCCCGACCGCGCTGAATATCAATCATCCGCTGGTTATCGTGCCGATGGGGGTGCCGCCTTTGTTTGCCGGGCAGGAATGGGTGAATGACGAGATGGCCTTCATTGGCGGTTCTCTCTGCAACACGGCGGACAAGCTGACGGCCAAGCCGGTACATCTCCAAGAAGCAAGGATTGGCGATATCGTAGTCTTAGGGCTTGCCGGTGCCTATGGTCTGACAATGTCGCATATTGATTTTCTTGGCCACCCCCACCCGCCTGAGATTGTTTTGTCATGACATCACCGATTGAGATCACGCGTTTTGAAGGGCTTAAATCCGGTCCGGCCTTGCTGGTATTCGGCGCCATTCACGGGCAGGAAATTTGCGGCTCGAAGGCGATCCACAGGGCAATGCAGGCGATCCGCGATGGTCAACTTGGACTCGCGCGTGGCAGTGTGACTTTTGTGCCGGTCGCCAACCCCCGCGCTTATCAAAAACGTGTGCGCTATACCGATGAAAATCTGAACCGCGTTTTTCAACTGACCCGGCGACCCAACTCCTACGAAGCGCATTTGGCAAATATTCTGTGTCCTTTGGTTGAGGCGTGCGATGTTCTGCTCGATCTGCATTCGACGACGGCGGACGGGCAGCCTTTCATCTATCTGGATTACGACACGAAAGCTAACGGCGCGCTGGCTGCGGTCTTGGGGCCGAAGGTGGCGATTGTCGGTTGGCCGGCCTTGTATAAAAAACTCGGCCTAGCGGATGATGCGGTATGCACCACGGATTATGCCGCGCGTTTCGGCAAGGATGCTGTTGTAGTCGAATGTGGCCAACACCAGTCGCCGCATGCCGAGGATGTGGCCTATCACGCACTCCTCAATACGATGCGTCATTATGGGCTGATCACTGGTAGAACAACGCTGCAGCGCATCAAGATGGTTCGCATGACACATGGTTATTTCCGCGAGCATGCCAAAGACCGGCTGGCCAAGACATGGAAACATCTGGATCCGATCAAGAAGGGCGCTCCGCTCATCCACCATGTCGATGGGCGCGTGACCAAAGCCCCGCGCGATGCGGTCATTATTATGCCAAAGGCCAACGCGGCCGTAGGCGATGATTGGTTGTATTTGGGAAGTGTTTGATTTCATTTTTGAAATGGTGGACCACTTCATCCGCAAATGGGCCTGAAGAATGAGGGGCTAGACCCTCATTCTTCTCAACCCGTTGTATCGCATGAACAGCAAACTCTGGGTATGATTTTTTAGGTCGGACGTGGTTGTCGTTGCTGTTTCAGGGGCTAGTTTGAGATGGAGGGCTTAGCCCAAATCCTGCCAATTATCGGCAAAAAGAATCACGTTATTAACCATGATTCCAGATGCAAACAGCACCTATTGTCATTTAGCCGCTGATTGCTAAGATTGTTGCGTGGCCGAATCGTTTGAAAAAATTTGAGGGGGTATTTGTTGTGAGCAATGGCATCTTTCCAGATTTAAGAAATCTTTTCCGCTCGGCCGTAAAACAGATTGCAAGCAGGACAAACTGGAAAAGAAGGGCTCCTGTCAATACCGCTGGAATTAAATGTGTTGGGATTGAAACAAGCGGTGGTGATTGCGCGGGAATGAACTCATTGCTCCACGGCGCGGCTTTGGCAGCTCGTGCTGCAGGCATTCAACTGATTGGCATTAAAGATGCCGGCGCAGGACTGTTGATTCCCGGAGATCCAGAAGCTTGGGATTTATTAAGTCATCCAACAGACTGCATTGCAAAAAAGTCTGGAACAATTTTGGGTAGTAATACCAGCGGAAGGAAGTTGGGAGAGGGTGATTACAAGGTCCTTCGTGACAATATTCAACGCTTAGGGATAGATGCCTTCGCTGTTGTAGGTGGAGACGGCAGCGTCAAGTACCTAACGGAATTGTTTAAAAAAGCAGGGCTTTCCTTACCTATTATGCTTGCCCCCAAGACCATCGACAATGACATGCGAGATGTGGATAGCTGTCTAGGGTTTGACAGCGCGGTGGAACATAACGCAAGGCTGATTGAAACCTATCTTCGTACGGGTGAGTCAATGCACGCGGTTCATATCGTTCAGATCATGGGGCGTGGTTGCGGAGATCTGGCGTTACATTCGGCTGCGAAGTCGGGCTGTGCGGATATTGTTCTCATTCCTGAATGGGGTTACAATATGGAAAGCGTGACGGGCGCGCTCCAAACGCTTTGGAACTCCGGCCAACGTCATGCGATCATCGTGGTATCGGAAGGAATTCAAGCATCGGACGGTCAAGAATTAATTGTTGGCCGAAAAGAAGATGGCACTCCCATTATGGGTTCAGCAGGAGATTTTATTAAAACACAACTGGTACATGCGCTTTCTGGATTACCATCAGAGTCGTGTTTCAATCCGAAGAGCATCCGACTGCAGGTGTTTGGTCATAGTCAACGCGGTGCAGAAGTATCATCGCGAGATCGTGCCTTAGGAGAAAGGCTGGGGAAAGAAGTGATAGGTGCCTTATTGAGAGGTGAGAATGGTCAGGTTATTACCCATACTGGTCCAGTAAGTGATTTGAAAATAGTTTTGCGCCCCATTGATTATATGGCGAACGGAATCCATGAAAGCGTTCATCCGCGAACTCTGCTGAAGAATGATGTATCTTTGGGGTGTGAAACGCAGGAGTGGCGTCAAACAACCTTCATTGATGCTCGGAGAAAGCGCCCCCCCCCAGCGATTGATGCTTTCCGGCGAGTTACCGCCCTTCGTCCGAACAGTGTCAATCATTCGGGTGCTGCCAATTCTACGCAGCCATCCATGTTGGTTCTTGAGGGATGCTCTTAAAAACATTATGTTTCGCTGGAAATGTTCCTCCTTTTTTGCGGCGAGCTCCTCACGGTTTTTAAATAGTAGAGATGTGCCGCAAGCACCTAAGAAACAGCTTGCTAAATGGCAAGGATTTTTAAAAGCACATGTCGCCGTCGTCCGCATGTTAGCGATCATGTTGCACAGAATATTCAGGTGTGAAAAATTACGTGTTAACCACTTGATTGAACAATGGTGGGCGATCGGAGGCTCGAACTCCGGACCCGGTGATTAAGAGTGTGAACAGGCAAGTTATTCCAAGTTTTTGATAACATTGTCAATTCCCCAAATAACGTCAAAAACCCTTGATTTACCGGCGAAATCGAGCAATCGTTAGATGGAGTAGAGCGAAAACCAAAGACAGTTTTTGCCACTCATGCTGTTGACACAGTGTTGACATGGGTTATGCCAAAAATTGAACGTTTGACGGATAACGAAGCCCGAAAGGCTTTGTCGCCCAAGCATGGCCAGCGCATTATGTGGGATGGTGATGTAAAGGGTTTTGGCCTCCGCATTACGGCGGGAGGCGCGAAGTCGTTCATTCTCGATTACCGCAGCGGTCACCGGCAACGGCGTTTCACCATAGGCTCATTCCCCGACTGGTCGGTGGCAACCGCGCGGAAGACGGCTGGCGATTATAAAAGGGAAATCGATAAAGGCGAGTTTGACCCGATGGGAACTCGCCAAACCCTGCGCGAGGCACCTACCGTTCAGGATTTATGGGAACGCTATCGCGACGAATGGCTGCCGCGCAAAGCCGAAAAGACTCGCAAAAATGAAATCAGTATGTGGGAGAATATCGTCCTGCCCAAGCTGGGCAAAGAAACCGTCATGAGTATCGAGGCGGCCGATATCGACAAACTTCACCACGAAACGACCGTCATCCGGAAAACACCTACCCGTGCCAATCGGGTCATTGCCAGCCTCCGGAAAGCCTTCAATTTGGCCATTCGCTGGAACTGGATCGAAAAGAATCCGGTCACCGGCGTTCGCCACAATCCGGAAGAAAAGCGCAACCGCTATCTCAACAAAACCGAGATAACCGCTCTGGCAATGGCGCTCAATGCCCATCATGAACATACTTCCGTAAACGCCATCAAGCTTTTGATGCTAACCGGCGCGCGCAAAAATGAAGTCCTAAGCGCGACCTGGGATATGTTCGACATTGAAAACGGCATCTGGACAAAGCCGAGCGCACATACGAAACAGCGTAAATTGCATCGGGTTCCGCTAAGCGCGCCCGCCCTGAAACTACTGATCGGTATTAAGAACAAAGCGGAGGCCGACTTTGCGGAAACGTGGAAGAAAGATAAGACGACTCAAAAATCGCCTTACGTTTTTCCGAGTTTTGCTGGCAAATCTTTAACGGAAATCAAGAAAACATGGGTGTCCGTGTGCAAAACGGCAGGCCTCACGAATAAAATCCCGAAGAAAAATCGGAAAGGGGAAGTTGTTAAAACTAAAGAAGGTCACGTCGTGATGATCGACTGGCCGAATGTCCGCGTTCATGATTTGCGGCATTCGTTCGCCAGCATTCTTGTCTCATCCGGCGCATCACTGCCCCTTATCGGCCAAATGCTGGGCCACACGCAGATCACGACGACACAACGTTATGCGCATCTTTACGATGATCCCTTGCGCAAGGCTGCCGATTTAGTCGGTCAAGTCATGCCGATGCTCATTACCACCTCTACAAATTCAGAGGCATTATGAATCATACAAAGAACTGGTTCAAAGAGATACGAACTTTATCAATGATAAAGCTTGCAAATCAGCTCTTGCGCGAGGATTTGCTTATAGAGTCTTTAATGTTACCGCATGAAATTGAAGACGCTCATGTCGATTATTCTCAGCGGATTTCAGAGCTGATCGTGAAAATGCGCGAGACAAATAACCAAATATTGAATGCAGAAAAAGAAAATGAAACCGCAACTGCTGAGGCGCGCCTTCGACTGTTTGAAAAGGAATATCACAGAATAATTAATCTCGCCAAAAAAGCCGCCGCAAAGTGTCTTTTAAGCGGGAGGTTTTTTGCTGTAGCGCATTTTGGTGACGATACGATCATCGTCCCATCCCGTTCATGGGTGGGCAAAATTGACTGGGAAGAAGAAAAACTCATTTTCGAACAGCGTGAATATTCAAGCATCCGCATCATAGCTTACGAGCAACTTACTTCCGAGCAACGTAAGCTTGTCCATCAATTCGCCGAAGAAGATGTTAATGTTCAATGCAATGAAAACAGGGGGCCCGGACGCCCCTCGGATATGGATATTGTTAAGGAGAAACTTCATCAGCGGGCGCATTCTGGCGACTGGGAAAAAGCGCTGAATGCCGAGTCAAGATGTCTTGCTGAATGGTTCAATCTCAACCATCCCGACCGCAACCCAATGAAACCAAAAGCAATTGCCAATGCAACGCGTACATTATTCCGTGAATTAAAATTCAAAATCCCGCGAGACATGCCTGATATTATAATTTCGGGCAATATTTAAGGCACCTTTTTCGGGCTTTGAATAACGCTCATCTTCGCGATCACAACAGCGGCCGTCGCTGAAATGATCGGAGGATGAAAAATGCAAGACCAGATATTCGGCAATATCGCCGAATCAAACTCCCAACTTCTCGCAGGTTATCTAAGCGAAGAAGAATACGCCAAACAGCGCGGCGTGACTTTGCGCACATGCCAACGCGACCGTGCGCTTCGTCAAGCGCCGCCTTATGTCGTCATCGGACGACAAGTTTATTACCGGCTGGAAGCCGTGCGCGAATGGCTGGTAAAGCGCGAACAATCGAATGACCGGACGCCGAAATCTTTCGCAAAGCGAGGGATGCGGTAAGCCCTATGTCGAAATCTTCTCATCCCATCGCCGATATTGCGGCACGACTGAATGAACGGATTGTCGAGTTGGCACATATGCTTTTGGGCCAACCCAACAAAGCTCTCAGCACGTCGGCACAATTGCGATACGGCAATCATGGCAGCGTGGCTATTGAGATTCAGGATCCCAAACGCGGCCAATGGTTCGATCACGAGCAAGACAAGGGTGGTGCAGGCCTCGAACTAATTTGTGCCGAGATGAATCTCGACACCGGCGCCGCCTGCGAATGGGCGTTGGACTGGCTCGGCCTGTCTCCATTAGAAGAAAGCGGACACGCTGAAACATCGAATTCACAACCTTCGGAACACGCCTCAAAGATTGCCGACATTATCGGCAAGTGTATACCAATCGAGGGAACGCCTACCGAAAAATATCTGCACCGGCGCGGCATCACGATGCCCGCGCCCGACATTATTCGTTATCGGCCCCGCGCTTTCGGCGATTATGGCGCTATGGTCGCCCTGGCAACGGATGCGGGCAGCAAGGTTCTGGCCCTGCAACAAATTTACCTGACCGACGATGGCCAGAAAGCGCCGATCAAGGTCGTTAAGCGCACAAACAAAGCCATCGACGGCTGGGCTCAAAAATCTGCCGTTCGTTTGTCGGGCAATTTACCGATCATTCTCGCCGAAGGCGTCGAAACTGCCTTGTCGATCTGGCAAGCAACCGGACAGGAAACGTGGGCCTGTCTCGGTATCAGCAATATGGGCAACGCGCCGCTACCGGAAAAGGCCTCCGTCATTCTTGCCCGTGACGGCGATCTGCCCGGCAGCAAGGCTAATACCCAGATCATGCGGGCCATCAGTAAACTTGCAAGCCGCGGCCATCCGGTCTCCATCGCCACGCCACCCGAAGGCAAGGATTTTAACGATCTGCTCCGTGACCTCGGAGCGGATGCCGTGCGCGCGTCGATTGCTGGCGCCATTCTTTTTCAGGCCGACACTCTCGATACGCGCACGGTTCTTATCGGCTCGGATGTCGAGATTGCCAATCGCATACATCAAGATTTGGTCGGGCAGCATGGTGAGATTGTCCATGCCGAAGGCGAATTCTGGCTTTATGGCGACACCCATTGGGAAATCATCCCCGAACATGAATTGCGCCTGGCCGCGCATATTTATGACGGCGCTTATTACGAAACGCCGAAAGGTGAGCCTTCGCGCGTCAAACTCGGCAAGGGCCGGGTCGATTCTATTCTGCACGAACTGGCGACTTTGCTTACGGGTACGGAGTTTTTTGCATCGTCGCCCGTCGGTATCAATTGCGCCTCCGGTTTTATCCGGTTCGCATCCGATGGAACTCCCGACATCGAACTCCACCAGCGCGAGCATCGCGCGCGGCATACCTTGCCGGGGCATTGGCCATGTCCTCCGGAAGCATTGGAAAAGAAAGACACTTTCTTGTCACGTTTGCTGGATGGTGTCTTCGAGGGCGATGCCGACGCCAGCGATAAAAACCTGTTGTTGGCCGAGGTGTGCGGTTCCGCTGCCTTGGGTTATGCGACAAAAGTTCGGCAACCACGCGCTGCGATCCTGAAAGGCGAAAAAGCCGAGAACGGCAAAAGCCAGATTCTCGATCTTGCGCGCGGGCTTCTACCGGCATCGGCGATCTGTTCGATTTCGGCTGCCCGCATGGGCGACGAACGGCACGTCATCGGTCTTGTTAGCAAATTGCTGAATGCCAGCGATGAATTGTCATCGGCGGCCGCCATTGCTTCCGATACATTTAAGGCCATCATCACCGGGGAACCGGTCGACGGGCGCGACGTTTACAAAAGCCGCATCGACTTCCGCGCCATAGCGCAGCATATCTTCGCCACCAATACCCTCCCGCCATTTCAGGGCGGCATGGATCGCGGCGTCCAGCGCCGGGTTATGGTGGTCACCTTCAATCGCATCATTCCGTTGGAAGAGCGTATCGAGGCGATAGGACGGCGTATCGCCGAAGAGGAGGCCGATTTATTGCTGGCCTGGGCCGTCGATGGCGCATCGAGACTTATCCGCCAGCGCAATTTCACCATTCCTCCGTCAAGCCGCGTGGCGCTAACCGATTGGATATTGGGCGCCGATCCAGTTCTGGCATGGCTTGATGAATGCGTCGAGACCAAGCCGATATTTGACGGCCACCCCTCCATCACCACCCGTGAGGCTTATGAGAAATTTCGTGAGTGGGCAATCGCCGAAGGCTTCAAGAACGACAAACTGCCCGCTATCAACGGCTTCGTGCAGCGCGTACAGGCCAATGCGACTGGCATCGAATACAAGCGCACCAGGGACGGGCGCATGTTTATCGGCATGGCCATCCGCAACACCGCCGTTTCTTCTCCACCACCACCTTCCGCGTTTTCCGGTGACGCAGAGATGACGGATAGGTGACGCATGAATCGAACCCAACATCATGAAAATGCTCGGATGACGCACCACTACCCCCAAAACAGGTCAAGGCAGGGCAAACGCATATCGTTGATCACGTATCAGTCGATATTACCCCCTGCATATATAAGTGACGGCCTGAAGGTGCGTCATCTCAGCACCGGTAAAGGCTTAAATCCGGATTCCAGATCACTTTTCGGTCATCCCTGCGTCACCGGAAGCGGGAATAGCATGCATCAAATATCTCCGGCACACACCGCTCCAACACTTACAGGAAGAAAGAGCCATGACCAATCTCAATCCAGAAGTTTATAAAACCATCGCTTACTTTTTGAGGGGACTCAAACCAGTTGAAGCTTATTTGCAGCAATGCCAGCAGCTGCAAGACGCTTTTCGTGCACTGCAAGACAAGAAAACCAAGGTCAAAGATGAGAGCCTTGCCGTAACCGAAAAAGCATTACGGACGCAAAGGAGTGAACTGGAGGATCAGTTCGACATGAATTATATCGCGCTCGATGAAAGCGCGGCGGAGATCAGGTCGCTTTTATTCGAAGAGTTTGAAGACGATCTGATCCGTGCGGCGGAGATCGTTTCGCTCGTCCTCGGTCGTCTTCATGCCCTCAATCTCGTGGTCGACTTCGGAGATAACAACCATGTTGACGAGGTATCCAAGATCAAAATCCCTTCGCTGTTTGAAAACTGCGGCCTGGTAATCAAACCTTATCGGTTCCATCGCGACGGAAGCCTAACGAATGAAGCATGGCGGAGCGATGACGACGCGGTCGTGTTACATCGGCAGTTACAGCCGTTCGCAGACATATGCCACCGACTGCGCACCTTGGAGGTCGGCATGGAATTCGAACGAAATCACGTATGGTCAATGCCAACCGACCGGCGGGGGGTTTAATTCCAAAACCAATTCGAGGATGCGACCGGTTTGGGGTTTTACGCATCCGTGGCCAAAAGTAGAAAGGGGGAGTCTGATCATGATGGGACGCAAACCATTGCCGACACATATCAAACTGGTGAAAGGCACCGCACGACCGCACCGTTTGAATCCAAGCGAGCCGAAGCCGCCGCTTGCCGTGCCGGAGCCGCCGCCACATCTTGAAGAGCGGGAGAAAGCCAAGTTCACATCGATGGCGGAGATGCTGGTGCGCCGTGGAGTCATGACCGAACTCGATGCCGGGGCGCTCGCTCGTTACGCCACTGCATGGTGCCGCTGGGTCGATGCCGAAGCCGAAATCAAAAAGCGTGGCTTGGTGGTCAAGACCAACGCCGATTTCGTCATTCAGAACCCATTTTTAGGAGTGGCCAACAGGTGCATGAACCAGATGGCGCAGATCGAAGGCGAATTTGGGCTAACGCCGTCGTCCCGCACTCGCATCCGCATGGAAGAACTGACCGGCGAAATCGATCCTTTCGAAGAATATCTCAGGGGTGGCAAGCAGCTCGATCTCTGGCAGCCGGAGAAAACATAATCTATTCCTCTATGTTCGGACGATCACATCAACGAACAACGGAGGATTCAATGACCAGTCAGGCTAAAAAACGTGAAGAAAAGGCTTTTAATGAACTCGTGGAAGGTGTGCAGGCACTTTATCCGGAACGATTGCCACAAGCTGAAGCAGAAGAAGCCGCGCGCAATCTGGCGAAATTCTTCAAGCTTCTTGTTAAAGCCAAACAAGAGCAATTAAGAAAGGAACAAAATCAACCCAAGAACGAGGAAGGTTCTCCTTAACTTTTATCGACAATCCAATGCGCTTGACTTTAGTGCTGACTCCAAGGTTTAGGATAGTCTTGGAGGTCGTTCATGCTCACCATCGGTAAACTCGCTGCGCTTGCGGAAATCACTGCTGACACGCTGCGCTATTATGAACGGGAAAAGCTCATTAGGCCCGCCAAGAAAAGCAAAGGCGGATACCGGCTCTATGACGCCGATTCAGCGCCGCGCATTCGTTTTATAAAACAGGTTCAGTGTTGCGGTTTTACTTTGGCAGAAATTCGCCAGCTATTGGCCTTACGCTATCACGAAACCGCCCACGACGATGACGAGCGTCGATGGATGGTCGAAAAGAAACTCCAACTCAAAGACAAACTTCGCACGATTAGATATATCTCTAAAGTGCTGGATGATCTGATCGCCGATAACGCTGCCTAATGGGTCGCGTCAGCCAAATTGATGGGGCATCGATTTTGTTTCGCTCACTGTTACCGAACACAGCGTTTGTAGAGACCCTGCATTTACGCAACTACGCCGTCAGCCCATATACAAATTTTGTTAGTTCCTTCACCGAGTCAATCTCAACGCGTGTCCCGCTAATACGAATAGCTGCTTTCTGCCTCAGAACATTCAACACGCGCGAGAAAGTGGCGTTTTCCATACCGAGAGTATGGGCGATTAGCGTTTTATCGTAAGGCAAATGAAAGACAACGCGCTTCTTGCCGTTCCGGGGAGGGCACAACCTTAACAAGAAACGCCCGACACGTTGAGGAGCCATCTGCATTGCATTTAAGGCGTTCTCGGCGTGACGGCCTCTGTGATGCTGGGACATTGAGGTGAGCATGCTGAGCGCCAGTTTTGGGTTGCGGCGTATTTGATCTCTTAGCAGCTTTGATGGAATGCGGAGCAGATGAACGCCCTCAATGACTTGAGCGCTGCACATATGGCGACCTCGTTCAAAAATGGCGCTCTCTCCAAACATATCGCCTGTCGTGATTATATCGACAATAATTTTGTCCCCTTTTGGCGTTGTACGTAATAATTTTACCCATCCGTCACAAATAACATAAAAGAATTCTGCGGGTTCCCCTTGGCAATATAGGGTTTGGCCCTTCTCATAAGATTGAGTCTGGACGGCGTCGTCAAAGGGGGCGATTTCCTTATCAGAAAGATTGGAAAACAGCCAAACGTCCTTAAGGCGACCAAGAGATTGTCTCTGGCGCTCAGCAATGCGTTTATTCGCGACCTTTGCCTTAGATTTCATAAATACGGTTTCATAAATACCACGAAGGCCATGACTGGTATGAAAAACTCTGCAATTCAATAAGCCATACAAACGTATGTTGTTTGACAAATGTCAAATAAAACACAAAAAACGGGAATTCCTGACGACACAGCGTTTGTGGAGACGATTCATTTAAGCTGATATGCCCCACTAGCCTTAGTTTTCGGCTGGCAGTTGCGATACGTCCCAGCCGCCGCCCAAGGCCTGAATAAGCGCGACGCTGGCGTCGAGGCGGCTCTGGCGTACCGCCAGCATGGCCTGTTCGCTGCCAAGGCGGCCGGTTTGCGCCATCAAGACGCTGTTGTAGGGTTCGAGCCCGCCCATATAATGATGCATCATCAGCTGCTCGGTCGTTCGCGCATGGGCAAGCGATGCCTCCTGCACCTTTTTCTGTTCGGCTAGAATCCGCATGGCCGAAAGGTTGTCCTCGACCTGCTGAAAGGCGGTTAATACGGTCTGGCGGTATTTGGCGACGCTGCGGTCGTAGGCGGCGCGGGTCTGATCGATGCGGTCTTCACGCGCACCGGCGTCGAAAATGGTTTCAGCCAATGCGGGGCCGACCGACCAGAAACCGTTCGAGGCTTGCAGCAGTTTGCTCAACGCCATGCTTGTAAAACCGGAGGAACCGGAGAGCGTGAGGTTGGGGAACCACGCTGCCGTTGCGACGCCTATTTGCGCGTTGGCCGACATCATCATGCGTTCGGCGGATGCGATATCCGGGCGACGTTCCAGCAAGGCCGAAGGCACACCCACAGGAACATCCGGCGCGTAATCGACAAACTCTTTCGACGCTAAAGAAAAATCGGCAGGCGCTTTGCCGACCAGGACGGCGATTGCATGTTCGAGCTGCGCGCGTTTGACACCGGCATTGATAGCGTGGCTCTGGATACTCTCAAGTTCCGTCTGCGCCGCCAGAACGTCGGCAATGCTGCCTGTTCCGGTATCGTACTGGCGCTGCACGATTTGCAAGGCAGTTTTGTCGGCTGTGGCCGCAGCATCCAGAAGGCGTTTCAACTCGTCCTGCGCCCGCAGATCAAAATAATTCGTCGCCAGCATGGCTTGCATCGACAACCGCGCTGCCGCGATATCGGCGGCGCTGGCCTCGGCATTGGCTTCGTCGCTCTCAAGGCCGCGGCGAATGCGGCCCCAGACATCCGGCGTCCATGCGGCGGTCGCATAAAGGGCATCGGAGGCCGTGGGTGTCGGCATATTGCCCCTTTGGGATCCCACGGTAGAACTAAGCGACAGGCTCGGAAACAAGGAAGCATGCGTTTCTTCGGCAACGGCGCTGGCCTCGCGGTAAGACGCCTCCGCCGCTTTCAAATTCTGGTTCGAAATGTCAATTTGTTTTTCCAGATCGTCCAAAACGGGGTCTTTATAAACCGACCACCACGCGCCACGATCAATTTCGTCTTGCGGTGCGGCTTGCCGCCAATCGCCGGACTGTTCCTTGTAGGATGCGGGGGTCTCTACCGGCGGTCGCTGATAATCCGGCCCGACCGCGCAAGCCGAGAGAAGGATAAGTACGGACAGCGCCGTTATGCGGGAAATCCGTTTCATTGTTCGGCCTCCTTGCGGTTTGTGTGTTTGACGAGCGCGTAAACCGCCGGAATAACCAGCAATGTAAGGATGGTGGACGACACCATGCCGCCCAGCATCGGCACCGCGATGCGCTGCATCACTTCCGAGCCGGTGCCGTGGCTCCACATAATCGGCAGCAATCCGGCCACAATCGCCGTCACCGTCATCATCTTGGGCCGAACGCGATCAACCGCGCCTTCCATGATAGCGGCGTAGAGATCAGCCGGTGTGACGGATTGACGGGCTGCCAGCCGCGACGCGCGTATTTTCTCATAGGCGTGGTCGAGATAAACCAGCATGACGACGCCGGTTTGCGCGGCAACACCGGCCAGCGCGATAAACCCGACCGCGACGGCCACGCTGAAATTGAACCCAAGCCAGTACATCAGCCACAACCCACCCACGAGTGAGAACGGCAAGGACAGGAACACAATCAGCGTTTCCGTTATGCGCCCGAAATTCAGGTACAACAGGGTCAGGATAATCAGCAACGTGATCGGCACCACGATCTGCAACTTGGCGATGGCGCGTTGCATATATTCAAACTGTCCACTCCATTCCAGATAAACGCCGGACGGCAGCTTGACTTGATCGTGAATGGCCTTCTTCGCGTCCGCGACATAACCGCCGATATCGCGGTCACGAATATCAACAAGGATATAGCCCGCAAGCTGCGCGTTCTCGGTGCGGATGGTGGACGGCCCCAGAGACAGCGATACATGCGCGACCTGGCCTAACGGCACCATTGCACTGCCTGTCACCGGCACAAGGATTTGCTCGGCTATCGCTTGCGGGTCAGACCGGAAATCGCGCGGGTAGCGCACATTGACGGTATAGCGTTCGCGCCCTTCAACGGTTGTCGTGACGGCTTCGCCGCCAAGCGCCGTCGAAATGACATCCTGCAAATCGCCCACGGTTATGCCGTAACGCGCCAAGGCCATACGGTCGGGATCGATATTCAGGTAGTAGCCGCCCATCGTCCGTTCGGCATAGGCGCTGGACGTGCCGTTCACACCATGCAGGACACTTTCGATTTGCTTGGCGACACCCTCGATCTGCGCCAAATCCTTGCCATAGACCTTGATGCCAATCGGCGTCCGGATGCCGGTCGAGAGCATGTCGATACGGGCGCGGATCGGCTGCGTCCATGCGTTGCTGACACCGGGGAATTGTAGCGACTTATCCATTTCTGCAATTAATTTGTCGAGCGTCATGCCGGACGGCCATTCTTCCTGCGGCTTGAGATTGATGATGGTTTCAAACATCTCGGTCGGCGCCGGGTCTGTTGCGGTTTCCGCGCGCCCGTCCTTGCCGAATACGGATTCCACTTCGGGAAAGGATTTGATGATGCGGTCTTGCGTCTGCATCAGTTCGGCGGCTTTGGTGATGGAGATACCGGGCAGCGTGATCGGCATGTAAAGCAACGTGCCTTCATTGAGGTTCGGCATAAATTCGGAGCCGAGTTTCATCGCCGGATAGATCGACACCAGCAAGATCAGTAAAGCCACGACGATTGTCGCCTTCCGGTAATCGAGCACCTTGGCGATGATCGGCCTGTAAAACCTGATCAACCCGCGATTAACGGGGTTTTCTTTTTCAGGCTTGATGTGGCCGCGAATAAGCAGGGTCATCAGCACCGGCACCAGCGTCACCGATAAAAACGCCGCCGAGGCCATAGCAAAGGTCTTGGTCAAGGCCAGTGGGCGGAATAGCCTTCCTTCCTGCGCCTCCAGCGTGAAGATCGGCAGAAACGATACGGTGATAATCAGCAAGCTAAAGAACAGCGACGGCCCGACTTCGCAAGCCGCATCGACGAGGATTTTGAAACGGCTCTCGTCCGGCTTGGCGTGTTCGATATGTTTATGGGCGTTCTCGATCATCACAATCGCGGCATCGACCATCGCGCCGATAGCAATCGCAAGACCGCCGAGGCTCATGATGTTGGAGCCTATGCCAAGTCCGTACATGGCGGCAAACGCCATTAGAACGCCGACCGGCAACACGAAAATAGCGACGAGCGCACTTCTGGCATGAAGCAGAAACAAAAAGCACACGACCGCCACGACAATGCTTTCTTCAATGAGCGTGTGCTTGAGGTTTTTGACGGCGCGGTAAATAAGATCGGATCGGTCATAGACCGACTTGATCGAGACGCCTTCCGGCAGGCTGGAAGCCATGTCGTTAATCCGCGCCTTGACGTTATTGATGACGTCGAGAGCATTTGACCCGAAACGCTGCAAAGCAATGCCGCCGACGGCCTCGCCTTCGCCGTTAAGCTCGGCCAGACCGCGTCGTTCGTCGGGGCCGAGTTCGATTTGCGCCACGTCGCGCAAAAGCACAGGCGTACCGTCCTTGCTGCGCAGCGCGATCTGTTCAAGATCGGATATACCGCGCAGATAACCGCGCCCGCGCACCAGATATTCGGTTTCGGTCATTTCGACGCTGCGGCCGCCGACATCCCGGTTGCTTTGGCGGATGGCCTGGCTGACGGCGGATAAAGGAATGCCGTAGGCTTGCAGTTTACGAGGGTCAACGACGACCTGATATTGCTGGACAAAGCCGCCGATGCTGGCGACTTCCGCCACGCCTTCGGCGCGCGCGATGCCGTAACGCAAATACCAGTCCTGCAGGGTTCGCAATTCAGTCAGCGTCTTTTGAGCGCCGACGACGACATACTGATAGACCCAGCCCACGCCCGTAGCATCGGGGCCGAGCGTCGGCGTCACGCCTTGCGGCAAGCGCCCCGCGATGGAATTGAGATATTCGAGCGTCCGGCTCCGCGCCCAATAAATGTCGGTGCCGTCCTCGAAAACGACATAAACGAAGGACACGCCGAACATCGAGAACCCGCGCACCGCCTTTGAGTGCGGCACACTAAGTAAAGCACTGGTAAGAGGATATGTGACTTGATCTTCGACCACTTGCGGGGCTTGCCCCGGAAACTCGGTGTAGATAATGACTTGCGTATCCGAAAGATCGGGAATGGCGTCGAGCGCGGTATGCCGGATGCTATAGATACCGGCAGCCATGATAAACAGCATTCCGAGCAGAACAAGAAAGCGGTTTTGTGCCGACCAGCGGATAATATGAGCGATCATGGTTTCGTCTCCGGCGCGGTAAAAGTTTGCAGGGCAGCGCGCATGTTGCTTTCGGCGTCGATCAGGAAGTTGGCGGATGTGACGACGCGGTCGCCTTCTTTCAGGCCGTCGAGGATTTCAACATGCCCGTCGCCGGTCTTGACCGGACGCGGTTGAAAACGCCCATCGCCAAGATCGACGAGAACGACTTGCTTTTCGCCGGTGTTGAGAATGGCGGATGATGGAACTGCCAGAACGCCGCCGCCGGTCGGTATGCTGAGTTCGGCGCTGACATACATATCCGTCCGCAGCTCGCCGGTCGGATTCGGCAAGTCGATGCGGATTTTTGCGGTGCGCGTATCCTTGTTGATGTCGGGATAGATAAAGCCGACTTTTCCCTCGAAACTTTTGCCGGGGAATGCGGCAATGGTCATTTGAGCCGTTTGACCGATAGCGACGCGGGCCAAATCCTGCTCATAGACATCGACCATGACCCAGACATTCGACAGATCGACGAGGCGGTAAAGCGTATCGCCCGGCGAAAACTTCATGCCTTCGACGGCCATTTTTTCCATGACGGTGCCGTCGGCGGGAGCGCGTAGCGTTATGTGATAGTTCGCTGTTTTCTCACGTTTCAGCCGGTCGATTTCCTCTTCGGGAACCGCCAGACTTTGCAATCTCTCGATGGTGCCGTTCATCGGATGTTTGGCGGCCGGTGAGGTTTTGTCGCCCATATCTCCGATCATGGCCATGCTGTGAGAAAAGGGATATTCCGCTTCGATGTGGGTTAAATC
>Ga0206842_1041_pt1 | contig 30299 bp, 16 predicted proteins | sample Alteio_BWOrgCont_23_FD_152861 | JGI IMG/M metagenome (GOLD analysis project Ga0206842, IMG submission 152861) | Enriched cells from forest soil in Barre Woods Harvard Forest LTER site, Petersham, Massachusetts, United States -... | ecosystem: Environmental > Terrestrial > Soil > Temperate forest >...
TTCTCGAACTGGCTGGCCCCGTTTTCGCCGATGCAGATTCCCGCCTCTGGTGCCTGGACTTGCTCCGCACCGGCATGTGCCATGCCCTGGTCTTCGACTCCAAGGCTCAAGTGGTTGAACCGGCCACCCCCCTTCACAAGCGGCCCCTCATCGTGCAGCGTACTTTAGGCGGCCACCCCGGCCCATCTGCCGCCGAAGCCTTTCAGGCCGCTCGACAACAGTTCATGGCTGAAGGCATTCACCTCGACCATGAACCTTTAGCCATCCTCGAAGTCACCACGCACAATCTCGCGGGCTCGGTTGCCTCTGATACTGCAGAACTGCTAGCCCTGATCGAGCAGCTTGCCTCTCTTGGCACTGTTGTTGTTACTGATTACCTGGAGGGCTACCAGGTCCTGAATTACTTTCGCCGTTACACCGCTGCGCCCATCCGGGTGATGATCTGGATCTCTATGTTTCTTCAGGGCATGGAAGATAAAGTGTATCTGTCCTTGCCCGGCGCTGTGTTGGAAAGCTTCGGCCGATTGCTCCTTACCGACGTGACTGTCTATGTCGCTCCCATGCGCAAGGAATCGTTGGTGGCCGCGCTCGGCGGCCTGCCGGAAGGACTTTTGCGGGAGTCCCCCGACCATGATCTCCTGTCCCTTGACGATTTCCTTCCCAAGCCGCCTCTGGACCACCTCTTCCGCTATCTTCGCGCCGCAGGCCGCATCGTTTCACTGGAGGAAACGCAGGCCAAAACCTGATAAATATTGGCAATCGTCCTTTAGGTCGCTCAGTGAATCGAAAAACTATAGAAAGAAATAACGCCACCAATGCTGGACGCTCGCCTGTCTTGTGAATGGACAGTGAGGTGAGTGGGGACAGTTATCCAGGACCTACCTTCTGCGGTCCCGGTTGAGAAGAAGCATCCACCTATATCTGCGTAGTCGGCCTTGCATTCCGCTTTTATGCGTACCTGTAAACTCCTCCAACAATTGTCGCCCTCATTACTAAGGCCGTTTTTTGGCTGCGGGAGTGAGCTTGCGCAGGACAAACTCCTGGATGAGGCCGTTGGCCATGTCGGCGGCAACGTCAGTTCCGAAAGTCGAAAACACCAATCCCACGCCGCGATTCGCATCCGGATAATAAGTATTGGCGATGGCACCCGAGGCCAGATACCCCCCCAGGCTTGAATAATTCGGCTGGTAGTGCCCGTTATCTCCTTTGCAGACGAAGGGATTCTGCAGGGCGTGCAGGAAGCGCTCCTTGTTGCTATGTTCGGGGCCCATATAGAAGTAGCGCGGATCCTGATGCAGGAGAGTGGGGAGGACGGCGCCGCCGATCATGATGTCGGTGAAGCCGTTCGCATAGTGTGCACCCCAGCGCTGGCCATAACCCTTCCAACCCTGCTGGAAGTCGGGGGTGTCGGCAGCCTGATCGATGCCAGCCAGGAAGGCGGAGCCGAGGAATGTGACGGGATCCGACATAACCTTGAAAGCGAGCCGGTACTTCAGCTTGGGCGTGAGGGGGACGAATTCTTTCTCGTAGCTCACGTAGAAATTGGGGATGAAGCCCAGGACGCGCTGAGTCTCCGCTATTTTCACCTGCTCTCTTGCGATCTCCTCAGTAGAGATCGCTTTTACCGTGGTTACCGCCACTGCAATCCGCAGCTGGATGCTTGTCAGCTCCAGATGTTGACCTGGTTTGAGAGTGATTTCGGGCGAGGTCCAGTCTGCGAATCCGCTGGCACTGACGGTGAGGTGGTAGGTCACTCCCGGCTTGAGATGGCCGATTTGAAAGGAACCGTTGTCATCGGTGACGAAGTGCTGGCGATCGGCGGGAGAAGAGCCCACGAGAACGACGTTGGCGGCGGGAATAATGCCGCCATTCACATCGCTCACTGTGCCGGTGATGGTTCCAGTCTGCGGTTGGGGCGCGGAAACTTGCGCTACCGCGGCGCCGGCGACAGACGCAAAAAGCATAAGAAGACTCAGGCATTGCTTAAGACTCATTCAGGAGGGGTCCTCGAAAATAGGACGACGTAACGGGCGGGTCAGGTTCAAAAATCGCAGTGGTGAGGACAGAAAATGCTGATGCCGGCTTGACAATTGCCGAGGGTGAGCAAGCAAGTTGGCTGTCCGATCCAGTGGAATGTGGTGAGCGAAGGGCGATTGTAAACGAACACCCAATATTCTGAGCTTAACAGGAGGATGAACGTAAGTCAGCCTAATCGGCCTTGCATTCCGATTTTATGCGGGCATGTAACTCCTTCAGCAAATGTCGCGTGTAGATGCCGGTTGCAACGAATCTTGTTCGCTGATGAATCATTTCGAGAAGAATCTCCTCGCCGCTTTTGTCGATCACGGTAACGTCGCTAAGGTCGACAACACGGGACCTGTCCGAACATCGATCGAGCGACACCCGCCAGTTTGCTCTGAGTTCGGAGGCAAAGTCTCCAGTTAACTGGCCCTGAAGAATCCACTTTTCTTCTGCCGGGCTCTCTTCTACCGTGATCCTTAACATGGCATTTTCAGCGACAAAATCGCAGAAATTTTGTCCACCCTTCCCAAAAACTCCGGGTTTGCAAAACATCAGGAAAGTTTATAGACGGCTCAAATCATGCCAGACGCATGTATAGCCCACAGGCAATCCAGTTGCCAGAGGACGGTTCTATTGGTCTTTTCCCGGATTATGAATTTAAAGGAGTTATGCTAACTTCATTGGAAGGTTCCATGACTAGCACCTGCGAGTTGCCTGCCTGCCAACTGGCACTCCCGTCAATATGTTGGCACCTCTAGTGACGAAGAGGGCGCGAGATTCCAAGCTTCCGCATGCGGAATTGCAACGTAGGTCGTTTCATCCCTAACCTAGCGGCCGCACCGTTTGGACCGGAGAAAACCCAGTTTGACTGCTCCAGGACATGGAGGATATGCCGTCTCTCCATTTCCTCCAGGGTCATCATGCCGTTGCTGCCTTCGCTTTCTGTAAGTCGAGGCTTGAGATCTGAAATCGGTACCTTGAGCTCTTTTCCCGACGACAGTATGACAGCACGCTCGATTACATTCTGGAGCTCGCGAATATTTCCAGGCCACGGATATCGGATGAGGGCGTTCATGGTCTCGGTGGAAATGGTGTCGATCTGCTTCTTCATCAGGCGGGCAAAATGCTGGGCGAAGTGCCGGACCAGGAAGGGGATGTCTTCGGTCCGATCGCGCAGAGGGGGCACATGGATCGGAAAGACATTTAACCGGTAGAACAAATCAGAGCGGAACTTTTGATCGTCGACCATTGCGTGCAAATCGCGATTGGTTGCCGCGATGAGGCGCGCGTCTGAGCGCAGTGTGCGAGAACTGCCCAGACGTTCGAACTCCCGCTCCTGCAGGACGCGCAACAGCTTTGGCTGCAACTCGGGTGGTATTTCTCCAACTTCGTCCAGAAATATCGTTCCTTCCGAAGCCAGTTCGAAGCGTCCTATGCGTTGCGCAATCGCCCCGGTGAAGGCTCCTTTCTCGTGACCAAAGAGCTCGCTTTCGAGCAGCCCTGTTGGGATTGCAGCGCAGTTGAGCTTAACGAACGGATGAGAACTTCGCCGGCTCAGTTTGTGCACGGCGCGGGCAATCAGTTCTTTGCCACTGCCCGTTTCGCCGTAGATGAGAACCGTGGAATCCGTCGGAGCTACCGCCTGAACCTGGCGCAGCACCTGAAGGAGAACCTTGCTGCTGCCTACGATCTCCTCAAAATTCAGCTCGTTCCGTATCTCATCCTCGAAATAGAGCTTTTCCTGCGTTAGCCGGTCGGAAAGCTCAGAGATCTCGCGATAGGCGACAGCGTTGTCAATCGCGATCGCTATTTGTCCGGCGATCTGAAGCAGGAAGTCCACGTCCTGCTCGGTGAAGAACTCTTTCCGCAGCCTCCCCACAGAGAGCACGCCAAGCGTGCGATTACACCGGATCAAGGGGAGAAAGCACATCGCGTGGAATCTTTCCTGCAATGTTCCTTTTTTGTCGAGAGATTGCGGAGCTTTGCCGCTGGTGTCGCCGGCCCATGGTTTTCCAATGCGAAAGACTTGTTCGGCGAGATCTTCCGGAAAGGCAGTAGCTCTCCAGGTCGCTCCATCCGTATTAGGAGAATCCAGGGCATATACCTTCAGGCATCCTTTGTCGGTCGCCGGCAGCATGAGAGCGACAGCATCAAGCTGCATTACGTTGCGAATGGATGGGGAGATAGCCTGGATCAACTGCTTTGGTTCTTGATTAGAGACGACGCTGTAATTCAGGTCGAGAATAAGCTTCAGCTTCGTGCGCTCATTCTCAAGTTGCAGACGCGCTCTCTCAGCGGCGGCGAAGTTCAGCCGATCGTCGAGAGCCAGGGCCACGTGGCCAGCTGTGAGTGCCAGAAAGGACACATCCTCCTCAGAAAAAGCATTGTCGGACGCACGTCCGATACACAGCACTCCCAGCGGACGACGTGATGTTCCCAGGGGAAGAATGCAAAGCGACCGGTCCCCGTTCGAACGGAACCATTCCATGCCCTCCGGGAAAGTTGTTTCCTCAATTACAGAGGGAATCATCAACGGCTTCTGGTTATCGTGCACCCATAGAAATGTCGATGGCGCCCGCCAAATGAAATCCGGAGGTGCAAGAGACCTGAAGTTATTGCCGCTAACAGCAAAGCTCGATACAGGATTTGAACCGTCTATTTGCACAACCGTGACGGTGTTGGCAGACACGAGGCCGTGCAGTGCGGACGGAAGCGCTTGTAACAGGTCTTCTCGGGTGCGGTATTGATTTAATTGACTCGTGAAAAACAGGAAGTCGTGATCGCTCCCGGTAGGTAAGGGATCACGAACGGAACCGGATACCGGCTTGTTAGGTTGCCTCTCCATCTAAGCAGACGAAAATCCGATTCAAACGTGCGCCCTGCAACCACTTACCCGATAGATGATCTCAGCGTTCACAAAGGTGGCAACTAAGACATCCTTCAGGGATCACTCGACATGTCGACAGGAGCGGCTGCCAACAATCTGGCATCTGGTTAGCCAGTTGGCATTCATCCTATCCCTGTTCACGCCATATTTCCACTGACCCCGAATCATCCCACCTTTTATCAACCACTTACTCCCTCGAAATTCCGTCTTTAAGGTATGGCGAGCCATGTGCAATGGCACACGTGTTCAATTAAGTATTGCACCGTCGCCTACGTCACATGATTGTCTAGAACACATAGTCGTCAGAACGAAGTTTTGATTTGGAGGGTCCGGATGGCTGTGGAGCAGCACACGGAGCAAACTTCGAATTTTCGTCTTGATGTACCCTTGCATAGCCTTCTCACGCAATCCCAGGCTCCACCGATGGGGCTCTTCCCCGTGGGCGAACCGGAGACCTTTCCGGCACCTGTCTTCCCGCAGAGGCCAGATCTGCTTGGGCCCATAGACGAAACTGCAGAGTGGTGCCCACCGGAAAAGCGGAAATGGAAGCCAGGCCAGATTTACCACGCAATGGAGGGTTGGCTTTTCCCGTACATTCGGTCACGCGTAACTGCAGGCGACTTCCACCCGCTGATCGCTTATCTTTTCACGGAGTTCAAGTGCAATCTGGATTGCCATTACTGCTGGGCCTTCGACAACAAGGTCAAGGGCATGAGCGAAGACACGGCGAAACGCTCCGTGGACTGGCTGCACGGCACCGGCTGCCGGGTTCTCGCATATATGGGTGGCGAGCCTTTGTTGCGCCCCGACTTGATCCACAAGATCACCTACTACGCGGCAAAGAAAAATTTCTGGATTTACCTGCCTACCAACGCGCGACTGCTTCGCCTAGACGTGATCGACAAACTCGCGGACGCGGGTTTATCTACCTTCAATATTGCCGTCGATGCTGTTGACCTCAAGCCGGGGCTGCCCAAGGCTCTGGCACCGATCCGCAAACAGTTTGATTACCTGGTCCGCAAGCAGTTTGGCTACGGCTATTCGGTCTTCCTGAATATCAATATCTGCCGCAATAACCTGGACGATGTTCGGGAACTCACGGAGATTGCTCACGCCTGCGGCATCGCGACCGACTATCACATCAATGAGTCCCCACTGCTCGAGCAGGACGAGCATTTCAAGCACGCGAATAACAATGTCACCTACATCACCAAGGACGATTGGCCGGACGTCGAGAAAACCATTCAGTGGCTGACCGAGAAGCAAGACTCGGGATACAAAATGGTGAACTCCAACTCCCGACTGTGGCAGATGGTCGACTTCATGAAAGGCAATCACTTTCCGTGGAACTGCCGTGCCGGCCAGAACTCAATGATCATCCGCGTCGATGGCACACTCGCGCCCTGCTTCCCGATGTACACCGCGAGCTACGACTGGGGCGTTGTCGGCGATCACAAGTTCGATACCAAGCAACTCGACCATCAGAAGGAGACCTGCCAGACCCATTGTTTTTCAACTTTGAACCACATTCTTGGCTGGTGCTATAACGATCAGCGAGTGATTAAATACTTCTTCAAGCAGCTTTCCCATGGATTCCAGGGAATGAAAGGCCAGATGTAGCCGGCAGCCGGAGCGATCGCGGGGAATTTCTGCGCTACGCCAACACTAACTTTTGACCCCAACAGGAGAGGCATATGCCAGCAACAGAGGAAATCGTTCAGACCGACTTTGAAGTTGAGATCCAGGCCCGCATTGACGCGGAACGTGCGCGGTTGCGTGCAGAGGCCGGGTTGGCGCGTATGCGCGAGTTCAAAAAGCCGGTGGAGCGGACCTTCACAGCCAAAGAACGCGACTATGTCACCATCCTTTTCGGCGGCCTCACCTGGAAGCACGAGGAGATGATCAAGGCTGTCTTCCACGGCAGCGGATATCGCTGTGAAAATATCCCGACTCCCGTCGTCGCTGACTTTCAGGCCGGCAAAGAGTTCGGCAATAACGGCCAGTGCAACCCGACCTACTTCACCGTCGGCAATCTCGTGCGGTACCTGCAAAGCCTTGAGCGGCAGGGAGAGACAAAGCAGCAGATCATCGACAATTATGTCTTCTTCACTGCTGGCTCCTGCGGCCCATGCCGCTTCGGCATGTATGAGGCGGAATATCGTTTCGCACTTCAGAATGCGGGCTTTGACGGCTTCCGAGTTCTCCTCTTCCAACAGACTGACGGCATCAAGGCGGCGAGCGGCGAGCCAGGTCTGAAGTTTTCTGTCGACTTCGGCATGGGCATGCTCAACGCACTCAATCTCGGCGACGTACTGAACGAGCTGGTTTATCAGGTGCGCCCCTTTGAAGTGAATAAGGGCGAGACGGACAAGGTGATCCATGAGGCTGCCAAGACCCTGACCGATACGCTGCGCGACCGCAAGCGGTGGCACATCATGGATGCCGCGCCGGAGTGGACCAAGCCGTTCTTCCGGAAGCACAAGAAAGTCGAAGGCATCAGCTGCACGTTGGGCAAGGTCGCGCACAATCTCTATGGCAAGGAATACGTCGACGCACTGCATGCCTGCCGCGATAGCATCGACGCCATCGAGGTCGATCGTCTGCGCGTGAAGCCGGTCATCAAGATTACCGGCGAGTTCTGGGCGCAGACCACCGAGGGCGATGGCAACTTCAACATGTTCGCCTTCCTGGAGCGCGAAGGCGCGCAGGTGCTGGTGGAACCGATCGCTACGTGGATCGCCTACATGATGTATGTAGCCAAGGAAGGTGCGAAGGCCCGCGCCTATGCCGAGGCTCCTTACCGCGACCCCAAGTGGTATGAGGTCAAAAAGCGCCTTGCAAACGAGCTGAAGCTCTTTAAGAAGACCGGCGGCCTGAGCGCCGGCAGCGCGATGTGGAACTTCTTCTACCACCGCACCATCAAGCACCTAGGGGACACCGCGCATCACCTCATCCCGCAAAAAGAACTCTCGCGGTTAGCGCATCCTTTCTATCACCAGCTCGCCCGCGGCGGAGAGGGCTATATGGAAGTCGGCAAGAATGTCTACTACACCGTGAACCATCTCTGCCACATGGTGCTGGCCCTCAAGCCTTTCGGATGCATGCCTTCGACGCAGTCGGACGGCGTGCAATCGAGAGTCGTCAACAAATTCAAGGATATGATCTTCCTGCCCATCGAAACCTCCGGCGAAGGCGAGGTGAATGCCCATAGCCGCGTACAGATGGCGCTGGCAGAAGCGAAGGCCAAGGCGCGGGCGGAGTTCGACAGTGTCCTGGGACAGACCGGCAAATCGCTCGACGATCTGCGCGATTACGTCGAGGCCCATCCGAAGCTGAAGCATGCGCTCTATAAGGTTCCCCACCGCAAGGGAATTGCTGGAACCGCCGCGCAGTTTGCCTGGCACGTCAGCGATCTGATGGATCGCGACCGGGCCTGGCGCCCTCAGACTCGTGTACCGCTGGCGTCGCAGGTGGCCTGATGCGTACTGCGCCTCGAGTGGTGCTGGATGGTTGGACGATTCTGACGCTGGCTCTTCTTTCGGCGGCGCGCTTTGCGCGTTGCGCTCCGTGCGACCGCAGCGCGCGACCGTCCGTCATGCCGATGTCTCCGGCAAATTCGCACCTTTGGCGAAGACTCCGTCCCGGCGGGCGGTCTTCTTATCGCGTGGCGATTTTCTGTAGCTGAGGAAAAGATGATGCAGAAATTTTTGGTTGGTTTGGATGTTGGCTCAACCACAGTCAAAGCGATCGTCGTGGATGCAGCTACGGACAAGACCCTCTGGTCGGACTACCAGCGCCACGAAACGCGCCAGCCGGAAAAGGTGCTGGAGTTCCTGCGGCGCATGGAGTCGGATGCCGGCATATCGCCGGAGAACACGCGCATCTTTATCACTGGTTCCGGCGGCGGCACAATCGCCGAAATGGTCGGCGCGAAATTCGTTCAGGAGGTACACGCGGTTTCGCTCGCTGTCGAGAAGATGCACCCTGAGGTCTATTCCGTCATCGAACTGGGCGGACAGGATGCAAAGATCATCGTCTTCAAGGATGACGAAGAGACGGGCCGCAAGAAAAAAATTCCGTCGATGAACGACAAGTGCGCTGGCGGCACCGGCGCGGTCATCGACAAGATCAACGCCAAGCTGAAGATTCCGGCCTCCGAGCTGTCGAACCAGGCATATCACGGCGTCAAGCTGCACAAGGTTGCGGGCAAATGCGGCGTCTTCGCCGAGACTGACATCAACGGGCTTCAAAAGACAGGCACGCCTTCCGATGAGTTGATGGCCTCGCTCTTCGAGGCCATCGTGCTGCAGAACCTCAGCGTCCTTACCCGTGGACATACGCTGCGGCCGCATGTGCTGCTGCTCGGCGGCCCGAATGGATTTATCCGCGGCATGAGGGAAGCCTGGCAGGTCAACATTCCGCGCATGTGGAAGGAGCGCAAAGTTGAAATTCCGGAAGGCAGCAAACCGGAAGAGTTAATCAAGGTCCCGGACAATGCGCAGTACTTCGCAGCGCTCGGCTCGGTGGAATTCGGCAGAGATGAAGAGCCATCGGTCGGTCGTTATCTGGGCACCGAAAAGCTGCTTTACTACATCGACTACGGCCGTACGGAAGAGAAGGCTGCAGCCGGCGGCAAAGGGCTGGTTGCGGAAGACTCCGAGCTTGTCTCTTTCAAGTCTGAATACAAGAAAAAGAAGTTCACACCGGCACAATTCCTTCCCGGTCAGGTTGTTTCCGGCTTCGTCGGAATCGATGGAGGCTCAACATCGACGAAGGCCGTCGTGCTGGGCAAAGACGGCCAAATCCTCTGCAAGACCTACCAGCTTTCGAACGGCAATCCCATCCAGGACTCCATTGAGATGTTCGAGAAGCTCCGCGAACAGATCGAGACCAAGGGAGCGACTCTTGAAGTTCTCGGTGTGGGGACAACCGGCTACGCAAAAGACATCCTCAAAGACGTGTTGAATGCCGACGTGGCGCTTGTCGAAACCGTGGCGCACACCGAGTCGGCGCTCAAGTTCTACAACGATCCCCACGTCATCATCGATGTCGGCGGCCAGGACATCAAATTAATCGTCCTCAAAGACGGCCGCGTCAAGGACTTCAAACTGAATACCCAGTGTTCGGCAGGCAATGGATATTTCCTTCAATCCACTGCCGAAGGTTTTGGCCTGAAGGTCGAAGACTTCGCCGATATCGCCTTCTCCGCGAAATCCATGCCGTCATTCGGTTACGGCTGCGCAGTATTCATGCAGTCGGACATCGTGAATTTCCAGCGGCAGGGCTGGCGTTCCGAGGAGATCCTCGCCGGGCTCGCAGACGTGTTGCCGAAGAACGTCTTTCTCTACGTTGCCAGCATTCCAAACCTCGCGGCGCTTGGCTCGCGCTTCGTTCTGCAGGGCGGCACGCAGAACAACATGGCCGTGGTGAAGGCCGAGGTGGACTTCATCAAGTCCAGCTTCCGCGCTAACGGCAAAGAACCGGAGATCATCGTCCACGAGCATTGTGGCGAATCCGGAGCAATCGGCGCGGCGCAAGAGGCACTGCGGCTCTGGACTAACGGAAAGCAGACGACCTTTATCGGACTCGAAGCGGTTGCCAATATACGCTATCGCACTACGCGCAATGAAGACACACGCTGCTACTTCTGCAAAAACAACTGCTTGCGTACCTTCATCGACGTGGATGTTAGCGGCGCGGAGCAGCCGGCGATCGCGACGATGGACCGTGCGGCAACGCCCGCGGAGATTACCGAAGCCGCCGCCCACCTGCCCAGCCTCGAAGCCATCCAGGCTAATCTTCCTCCCGTGGAAGCGCACGGCTCGTCGTGCAGCACGGGCGGAGGATGCAGCTCCCACGCGCCGTCTCCCTTCAAGGCGAAGGCTGAGCCTCTGATCCAGATACAAATCTCTCCTGGATCGAGCAAAGTGATCGAGCTGCCGAAGCCGGTCGAGTTCCAGCCGCGCAAGACAAAGGTTCCGCTGCGCATGGGGGAGCAGCGCCTCATCATTGCCACCTGCGAAAAAGGCACTGTTGAAGACCTCGATGACATGAAGGATATTAAGTCCGACATCGATAAGATCAAGAATGCCAATCCCAACTTCGTCGATATTGCCGCCCACGACGTCTTCCGTCCGCGCCAGGTCGAAATCGTTGCCGACGCCGTTCCCAGCACCAAGGGCCTCTTCGTTGCGAAGAGCATCAAAGAGCGGGTTCCGCTCATGGAGCGCAGGAAAGATTTCCGCATCGGCATCCCTCGACTGCTGAATACCTACACCTATGCGCCATTCTTCAACGCCTACTTCGCCGCGCTGGGCTTGAAGTCGGAGAATATTCTCTACTCCGACTACACCACGCCGGAGCTTTATCGCGCCGGCGCGAGCCGTGGCGCTATCGATCCGTGCTATCCGTCGAAGATCGGCATCGCGCACGTCTACAACCTGCTTGCCACCAAACACAACAAGAAGCCGCTCAACGCGATCTGGTTCCCGATGTATGATGTGCTGCACAGCCACCTCGTGAACTTAACCGGATCGAATGCCTGCCCGACGGTGACGGCAACGCCGGAGACTGTAAAGGCTGCATTCACCAAAGAGAACGATATCTTCGCAGAGAATGGCGTGCTCTATCTCGATCCGATTCTCAATCTTCAGGACCATAAGATCTGCGCCGACCAGATGTACAAAACCTGGGGGCCAGTGCTAGGACTGAGCCGCGAAGAAAATGAGCGCGCCCTCGAAATCGGCTTCAAGGCGCTCGAGGCTTGTGAGGCCGATATCCGCCGCCAGGCCCGCGAAACACTCGATCAGCTTGAGCGCGAAGACCGCATTGGCATCGTGATGCTGGGCCGTGTCTATCACCACGATCCCGGCCTTAATCATGAGATCATGGAAGAGTTCCAGAAGTTGGGCTACCCTGTTTTTTCGCAGAGCACCCTGCCGATCGATGACGATATCCTCGACCGCCTCTTCGGAGACGAAGTGCGGGCAGGACTCATCAAGCATCCGCTTGATATCTCCGACGTCTGGAAGAATCGCTATTCGACCAGCACGAACCACAAGGTCTGGGCGGCGAAGTTCACGGCGCGGCATCCCAACCTCGTCGCTCTGGAAGTCTCCAGCTTCAAGTGCGGACATGACGCTCCCATCTACGGCGTCATTGAAGGCATCATCGAGCAGTCTGGAACTCCCTACTTCTCCTTCAAAGACCTCGATGAGAACAAGCCGTCAGGTTCCATCCGCATCCGCGTCGAAACCATTGATTACTTCCTCCGCCGCTATCGTGAAGACATCATCAAGCGCAGACAGACCGAAGGAGACATCGAAGCCCAGCTGGCTGCCTTTGAGCGATCGCTGCGAAGCAGCAAGGCTGAGAGCCAAACTGAAGACACTTACGACAATTACAATGTGGCGGTAGCGGGAGACTGAGTTTTCTAATCTGCATGCCCATACGTCTTGGCTCGATTAACCGATATATTCTTTCCAACCTCAGTTATCGCCCCGTCCGCGCTCTTCTGAGCATCCTGGCCATCGCCGTGGAAGTGACGATGATTCTGACGCTCGTCGGCGTCAGCTACGGTACGCTGGACGCCACTGCGAGCCGGGCGCGGGGAGCCGGCGCGGACATCATGATTCGGCCTCCAGGCTCTTCGATCATCGGACTCAGTTCGGCTCCCATGACTGACCTGCTGGTTCCCATGCTGATGAAACAGACGCATGTCGTTCTGGCGACCGGCACGGTCGTCCAACCGCTGGCGGGACTGGATACGATCACCGGCCTTGACCTCGATCAGTTCGGCAAAATGAGTGGCGGCTTCCACTACCTTCACGGCGGCCCCTTCCAGAGAGACGACGATATTCTCGTCGATGAATACTACGCCCGCGAAAAGCATCTTCACGTCGGCGACACAGTTCATCTTGTCGATCATGATTGGCATCTGGCCGGCATCTTCGAATCGGGGAAGCTTACCCGTATTGCGGTGCAATTACCTGTTCTTCAGCAGCTGACCGGAAATCCGCACCACCTCAGCCAGATCTACCTCAAGGTTGACGATCCGAGCCGGGCGCAGGAGGTCGTGAACGAGCTCCACAAAAAGATGGCGGGCTATCCCATCTACACCATGGAAGAATTCACTTCGCTGCTTTCCAACAGCAGCGTGGGCCTGTTGAGGAATTTCATCGGCGTCGTCATCGGAGTAGCCGTCATCGTCGGCTTCATCGTCGTCTACATGGCGATGTACACGGCCGTGCTTGAGCGAACCCGCGAGATCGGAATTCTCAAAGCCATGGGAGCCTCGCGCAGCGTCGTCTTTAGCCTGCTGCTCAAAGAAACTCTCATCCTGGCAATTTCGGGCATTATCACTGGCATCGTTTTAACCTATGGAACGCAATGGTGTATGCGGCATCTGGTGCCTTCCAGCCTGGCGCAGGAAACCGTGTACGCATGGTGGCCGATCGCGGGAGCTATCGCGATCGTGGGCGCTCTGTTGGGTGCCATCGTCCCGGCGATGAAAGCTGTAAATCAGGATGTCACCCAGGCCCTTGCTTACGATTGAGCGTGGCATCGAGGTTGACGCGCCCAGCATGGTGGGTCTTAAATGTCCGCCGGGGCGGGAGCAAGGCTCATGGCCGACCCACGCTGTCGTCCCAAGCTGCTGCCGTTTTCGTATTGCGGATCGCGAATAGAGCCGGATGTGGCAAACGCCCAGAGCACGACCGATCTCTAACGAATCGCAGGCATGATCCTCCAATATACAGTCAGGGCGACCACACCGCAGACCTCGCGGCGGAATAGTGAAGAGCAGATGACTGATCAAGGGTAGAAAGAACGAAAGAACCTAACATTTCATTCATCTCAGCTTTGCGCGCGGGCGATGTAGAGGGGTTTCGAAAAATCATGACTGCCGATATTGCTTGGACACTGCCCCAAACACGCGGGCAATCAGAGATCTCAGAGCAATTCTCGGAAGTTTAGATCGCCACTAGCGATGAGATGTCTGCAGTTTTTTCCGCGGGTTCGTAATTCAGGTTTTGGCCAAGCCATCGTTCGACCTCTGCCACGCTCATCCCCTTACGTTCATGATAATCGGCAACCTGATCGCGGCCGATCTTGCCAAGGCTGAAATATCGGGATTCCGGATGGGCGAAATAGAGTCCACTCACGCTGGAGCCGGGCCACATCGCATACGACTCAGTGATCAGCATTCCGGTGTTCGCCTGCACGTCGAGCAGGCGCCAGAGTGTGCCCTTCTCTGTGTGATCCGGACACGCCGGGTAGCCGGCCGCCGGCCTTATCCCGCGATACTTTTCATGGATAAGTTCCTCGTTGCTCAAGCCTTCCCCACAACCGTAACCCCACTCCTCGCGCGCGCGTTTATGCAGGCATTCGGCAAAAGCTTCAGCCAGGCGATCGGCGATGGCCTCCGCCATGATCGCATTGTAATCGTCGTTCTCTGCCCTGAACCGGTCGCATAGCTCTTTGAGGCCAATTCCGCTGGTTACCGCGAAACCACCGATGTAGTCGGGCAGCCCTGTTTCCTTCGGGGCGATGAAGTCAGCGAGCGATCGGCAAGGCTCGCTGCCTTCCCTGTTCGCCTGCTGGCGGAGAAAGTGGAATCGCGAGAGCACCTTTGCGCGTGTGTTGTCCGTGTACAGTTCGATATCGTCGCCCACGGCATTAGCTGGAAAGAAACCGTAGACGCCGCGCGTCTTGATCAGGTTCCCCTCGATGATGCGATCCAGGAGAGCCCTGCCATCGTGGAAGATTCTGCGCGCCTCTGCACCCTGCCGCTCGTCGTCAAGAATGCGCGGATAAATCCCTTTCATCCCCCAGGTGTGGAAATACGGCGACCAGTCAATGAAGTCGCGCAGCGTTGCCAGGGAGAAGTTGTCCAGCACGCGAATGCCGGTAAATGCGGGAACTGGCAGGTCTTCGGGATACCACTTGATCGGCGTTCGCCTGGTGCGAGCAGTCGCGATCGGAACCAGTTTTTGTTTCGGTGCAGAGTGCGCCTTGCGAATCGACTCGTATTGGGCGCGATGCTCGGCCACGAACGCGCTCTTGTTGTCATCACTTAAAAGGCTGGTGGTCACCGGCACCGCGCGGCTCGCATCCAGGATGTGCACTACCGGTTCGCTGTAGTGCGGAGCAATTTTGATGGCGGTGTGGGCCCGGCTCGTAGTCGCCCCGCCGATGAGCAGCGGCAGCTTGAAACCCTGACGTTCCATCTCGCGGGCTACATGGACCATCTCGTCGAGAGAGGGCGTGATGAGGCCGCTGAGGCCGATCATATCCGCCTTCTCCGCTTTGGCCCGTTCGAGGATCTTTTCGCAGGGGACCATCACGCCCATATCGATGACCTCGTAGTTGTTGCAGGCGAGGACGACGCCGACAATATTCTTGCCGATGTCGTGAACATCGCCCTTGACCGTTGCGAGCACGATCTTTCCCTGCGCCTTGACCTCCTGGCCGGCCGCCGCCATCGACGCCTTCTCGGCTTCCATGAATGGTGTCAGGTGCGCCACAGCCTTCTTCATTACCCGGGCAGACTTGACCACCTGGGGCAGGAACATCTTGCCGGCTCCAAACAGATCGCCGACCACGCTCATGCCATCCATCAACGGGCCTTCGATAACCAGCAAAGGGCGGCCCAACTTGATGCGGGCTTCCTCGGTGTCGATCTCGATGTAGGTATCAATTCCCTTGACCAGCGCGTGAGAAAGACGCTCCTCGACCGTGCCGTTGCGCCACTCCTCGGCCTTCTTCTCACTTACCAGGGCGCCCGCGCCTTTCAACGATTCGCCGAACTCCACCAGACGCTCTGTGGCGTCGGGACGGCGGTTGAGCAGCACATCTTCGACCAAAACCTTCAGCTCGGGGTCGATCTCCTCGTAGACTTCGAGCATTCCGGCATTCACGATGCCCATATCCATGCCCACCGCGATGGCATGATAGAGAAACGCAGAATGCATGGCCTCGCGAACCTTATTGTTACCGCGAAAGCTGAACGAGATGTTGGAGACTCCGCCACTGACCTTCGCGTGCGGCAGGTTGGCCTTTATCCAGCGTGTGGCGTTGATGAAATCAACCGCGTAGTTGTTGTGTTCCTCCATGCCGGTGGCGACGGTCAGGATATTCGGATCGAAGATGATGTCTTCCGGCGCAAAACCGACCTCGTTGACAAGAATTCGATAAGCGCGCTCACAGATGCGGGTCTTGTCCTCGTAGGTTGCAGCTTGGCCCTGCTCGTCAAACGCCATTACTACTACGGCCGCGCCATACTTGAGCACGGTCGCAGCGTTCTTGCGGAATTTCTCTTCGCCTTCCTTGAGCGAGATCGAGTTGACAATGCCCTTGCCCTGCAAGCACTTGAGACCTGCCTCGATGACTTCCCATTTCGAGGAGTCCACCATGAAAGGCACCTTGGCGACTTCGGGCTCGCTCGCCAGCAATTGCAGGAAGCGCGTCATGGCGACAGCGCCGTCGATCATGCCCTCGTCCATGCAAATGTCGATGACGTTGGCACCGTTCTCGACTTGTTGCCGGGCTACGCTGACCGCTTCCTCATATTTGCCTGCCTTGATCAGCGTCGCGAACCTGGGCGAACCGGCTACATTGGTCCGCTCGCCGATCATGATGAAGACGCTAGGCTGTTGAGTGAACGGCTGCGATCCGGAGAGGCGAAGCGGCCTCGTTTCGAAGGCGTCCACGACACTTATGCTATCGACCACACTCACGCGCTGACCTCGCTCGGGCGAAGGTCGGACTCGCGAGCATGCGCTGTCTCAAATTTTCGCGGAGGCTGGCCTTCGAGCGCTTTGGCGATCGCCGCGATGTGCTCGGGCGTGTTGCCGCAGCAGCCGCCGGCAATGTTGATCAGTCCTCCCTGGGCAAAATCGTGTAGATAACGGGCCATGTCCTCCGGCCCCAGATCGAACCCAGTTTCCGAGAGCGGATTCGGCAAACCGGCATTCGGGTAGCACGAGATCGCCACGTTCGCCTTCTCGGATAACTCCTCCAGGAACGGATACATCAGATCGGGACCGAGAGAGCAGTTGAGACCAACAGACAACGGCTTCACGTGCGCCACAGCGTTCCAGAACGCCTCAGTGGTTTGCGCAGAGATCATCGTCTCTCCGCCACGCCCCACGGCCGCCGAGATCATCACCGGGAGCTGCTTGCCGTCCAGATCAAATACTTCACGAATAGCTACGAGCGCCGCTTTGGCATTCAGCGAGTCGAAGATTGTTTCGACCAGAAGTAGGTCAGAGCCGCCGGCGATGAGGGCGCGCACCTGCTGAGCGTAGGCCGCTTTCACCTGATCGAAGGTAACCACCCGAAAGCCCGCGTCCTCGGGATCGGGCGAGTTCGACAACGACACTGTCAGCGGCCCGATGGCCCCAGCCACGAACCTTTGACGTCCTGTGGCGTTCCCGACTCGATCCGCCCACTCGCGGCATTGCTGCGCTGACTTCTCGTTGATCTCCCATGCCAGGTTGCCGAGGAACGGGTCTTCGATGATCTTTTGGTAAAACTCAGGATCCTTGCGGCCGCCGTGCTCCCGGGGATCGTCCACAAAGAATTCACTTTGGGTGATGCTGGTCGCGCCGAAGGTGTTCGTTTCGATGATGTCCGCCCCCGCTTCCAAAAACCGGCGGTGGATATCACAGATCATCTCCGGCTGGGTCAAAGAAAAAAGATCACCGTTGTTCAGCAGGTCCTTCGTCGAGTTTTTGAAGCGCTCCCCACGGATGTCAGCTTCCTTCTTGCCGTAGGTGCGGATGGTCGTGCCCATTGCTCCATCAATGATCGCGATTCGACTCTCGAGTATCTTTTGTAAAGGATGTTGGCCGGTTTTCGTCATTGTCCCTGCCGATCTTAAGCACAGCGATGACGGAAATTGCGGGCACCGCGCCTGGTTCTGGTTTCCGATCTCAACATATGGGCATCTGAAAAACATACGAAGACGAAAGGACGCGGCCAGAACTGGCCGTCTAGTCTATCGACACCGCCTCCGTCACGCTTAGCGGTAATGCCGTTCTTTTATTATAGCGAGGCAGTGAACGCGCTCATAGCGCAGGAATGGTTTGACGGCAGAGCCTTCTGCGTAGAATCGAAGGCCTGCGATCCCCATCCATCCCCCAAAAAGCAGTCGAATTCCTTTCGTTCCGCGGGCGCCGTTACAGGTACTGGCGTCACACCAGTCATGCGGCTCAATTCGTGCGCGGAGCCATCCGCTTTACTAATGATTCGTCTTGCTCCTTGTGAAGGTCGTTTGCTTTCGAAAACTCCGCCTTGGCTTCCTGCTGGCGTCCCATGGAAGCGTAGAGACGCGCCAGGCGCCAATGCGCATCCACCTGCGCCGGATCCATCTTAATTGCGTGCCGAAATGCCGCGATTGCTTCGTCGTTATGTCCCTGATCCGTATAGAGGGTGCCAAGGTCGACAAACGCGACGCGCGGCGTGCCGGGCTGTTGGACAGCCTTCTCTAAAAGCGGCTGCGCTGCGGTGTTATCGTTCTGCTTGATTTTTATGTCTCCAAGATATGCCAGGGCCTGCGCGTGATTCGGATCATTGGCCAACTCCAGTTTGAATTCTGTCTCTGCAGCAGCGTACTGGCGTTGCTTCCAAAGTAGATATCCCAGACCGAAGTGCACGTTCGGTTCATTGGGGGCAGCTTTGGCTGCGGCTTCAAACTGACGGATCGCGCCATCCATGTCATTCATGCCATCGAGAGCCTCGCCGGCCAGCATATCCGCCTGCGCAGATTCCGGGCTTAAAGAAAGGATCTGCTTGTATTGCTCCAGGGTGCAGTCGTACTGGACGGACCACAGGCAACTCTGAGCCAGCGCAGTCCGCAATTGCAGATTGTCTGGAGTCTTGGCCACCGCCAACTTGAGATAGGGCACAGCCTGCGCGTATTGCGCGGTCCCGTAATAGCACATCCCGAGGAGAATCTGCGCCTGCATATTATTCGGAGCCTTCGCGACCGCGGCCTTGAGCGGACCGATCGCCTCATCCAGTTTCGCCTGCTTGAAGAGAGCCAATCCAAGGTTCAACTCGATGCCCGGCAGATTCGTCTTGAGTGCCAACGCCTTGCGATCCTCGATTGCGGCCTGCGCGTAATCCTCCTCGCGTGCCAGAACCAGGCCAAGATGGGCGTGGGCGACTCCATCCGCGGGCTTCTGCTGAATCACCTCGCGCCAGGCCGCTTCCGCCTGCTTCCATTGCCCCTGCTGCTCAAGAGCGAGGGCTCTGTGGGCTGGAGTGTCCTGCGCTCCGGCCGTTATCGTAGCTAGAAAGAATAGATAGGGGACGGCGACTAAACGCATAAGGTAAGCGTGTAGCTAAAGTAATTCGTCGCCTGCAAAAAGATCAAACCGCTTGTGTGGAATCCGAAAAATTTTGCAAGAAAAAACGCAGTGAAGCATAAGCTTCACCGCGTTCAGGGAGGTTAATTTCTTAGAAATAGAATTTTCCGCCAAACTGGAAGGTTCGTGGATCATTCGTTGACGTCGTCTGACCAAAGTTGCTATTGGTAAATCCGGAGCTGATCGCGTTGAACTGCGTGTGGTTGAAGGTGTTGTAAGATTCCGCACGGAGCTGGATCCCTACATCTTCCGTGATGTGGAAGTCCTTGAACAGGCTGATATTCCAGTTGAAGAGACCAGGACCAACGATCGTGTCTTTGTTGGCGCTTCCGAAGCCCTGATTGGGTCCTCCGGCCCACGGACCAACCGGTGCCGCGAAAGCCGAAGTATTGAACCATGCCTGTTGCGTCTTCGGGTACCTCACGGGACCAACGAGGTTAGGACGATTGGTTGTGCCTCCACCCAGACCAAGCGTGTCAGGAGAATATGTGACGTTGACCGGGTGCCCGCTCTGGGCCTGGGTGATGCCTGAGAGTTGCCATCCGCCGAGCAACACGCGTTCGAGGGCGCTCTGGGAATGCTGGAACCAGTTTGGAGAGTAAATGTAGTTTACAGAGAATACATTCCGTAGATCGATGGTACCCGAGCCACGGTCGTAATTCGTAAAGAACGGATTGGAAAGCTGGCCTCCCGATCCCGCCAAGGTCGTAGAGTTCAGATCGCCGCTCTGGATATCAATCTCATGGGAATACGTATAGGACAGTTGGACAGTTAATTGATGCCTGTTCTGCATACGCAGACCCGTTTGGAAAGAGTTGTAGCTGGCGTTCGTCGTGTTTTCTACCTGCCCGATACTGCCAAACCCCTGATATATCCGGTAGCGATTTGTGTTAAACGCAGGCAAATTCTTACCCGGGTTGGCGGGGTCTGGCAATTGTCCGGCTACACCCTGCCTGTCGTAAAAAGGATTGGTTGGGTCGGCGGGATCGGTATTTGTTAGAGGTAGAGTATTGATCGCCCGCTGGACATTCTGGTGCCAGGAGCTCATACCGACGTACTGGACGATAAATACGGTGGAGGGAGCCAATTCGTGCTGCACTCCCAGGCTGAACTGAGCGGAGCCCGGGTTGGGGTAATAAACTGTGAGATTAGAAAAGTTGCCTGGGAAAAACGGCGCAGCGGAGGTCTGCCCCGTAAGGCTGCTGGTATTTGGATTCGAGAAGTAGACGTTGCTGACGCTGGGCTGATAGGCATTCGGCGGGTTTGTATCCGTGCCGTAGATATCGTTTCCCTGTATGCGCTCGAAGAACACTCCAACGCCGCCGCGGATAACGGTTTTGCCGTCTCCATTGAAGTCGTAGGCAAAACCGACACGCGGCTGGATCGTTCCCCACGAATTCTTTACCAAACCTCTGGGGACTCCATTTACACCAGCCAGCTGCACGCCATTCAGATAGAACGGCACTGGCGCGCCGGGGGGCTGGCTGAAGCCTGGACCAGTGGGATCCAGAGAACCGTCGATCGGAGACGGGGACTGAGCGTCCGCGGCGTTGAAGGCGGCCGGAACGAAGTTTGAAGTCCGGTTGTTCTTTTCAAAGACGCGCGGCAGCCCATCCCAGCGGAGGCCGAGGTTAAGGGTAAGTCTTGGGAAGGCGCGCCAGTTGTCCTGCGCATAGAGTGAGTACGTGTTGTTCAGCCAGTGGAAGATCGACTGCTGGTTAAGCTGCTGGAAGCTGCTGGCAAACCCCAGCAGGAAGTTGGCGTATGCGTCTCCCGAAAAACCCGATTGGTTGAAGGTGTAGTCGCCCTGGGTATCGGCCTGTTGCTGCTGGTTCTTGGCATTCCGCATGTAGCTGAAGCCGAACTTAAACGCGTGCACTCCCCGGGTCCACGAGAGATCGTCGCGAATCTGGTAGTTGAGATAAGAGTTGCGCCATGGCCAGTAGTTGATCGTCCACTCGGTGTTCGGCGCACCTGCAAAACTTATAGACGGAAGGCGGTTCAGCGCGTTGTTGCCGGTGAATATGCCCACGGCGTTCCAGCCGGTTGGCTGCGTGAAGGAGGCGCCGGGCGCCGCAACCGGGTCGATATTAATGGTGTTCCCATTCACGTTAAAAGCTGTCTCATTTAGCAGCGTTGGAGAAAGCACCTGGCTGAGCCTGACAACAGTCCCCCACGACGGGTTCTTGAAGACGCTGCCAACCGTGTTATAGCTGTCGCCGCTCCACATGGAAGGAAAGATGGTCTGGTCCATCGAATCGTGAATCCAGTGCCCCATTAATTGAAATTTGTCGTTGATATGGTGGTCAATGCGAACCACGTCCTCGCGGAGATACGTGGGTTGCTTCGGCGAGGCAACTACCTGAGTGCCGTTAGCAGTGTTGGGCTTGGGGATATTTCCGGTGCCCATGAAGGCCACGGAATTGGGATCAAGCAGGTTGGCTGGAATGGTATAGACGCCGCCAGCGCTGGGAAACGGCTTCCCCGGAGTCAAACCGTCCGCTGCATATAGCGCGAGTTTATTCGGGTCCAGTGTACTCGGGACGATCAATGGATTTCCACTGAGCGGGGTGTAGTTCAGATCGCTGCCAGCGGTGGGGAAGAACGGCGCCGGAATCGTATTCACAACGGAGGGATTGGCTCCCTGGATGAAATGCCGCCACTCTTCGTTGACGAAGAAGAAGGTCTTATTGCGGTCGTTGTTATACACATGGGGAATAATTACGGGGCCGCCGATATTGAAGCCCCAGATGTTGAGGCGAAGCTCGGGGCTGGGCTGGCCTGCCTGTTTGGAGAAGTAAAACTGGGAGTCGAAGGCGTCGTTGCGGCCGAAATACCACGCCCCACCATGGAACTTCTGTGTTCCGGCCTTGATAACCATCAAAGTGGTGCCGCCCGAGGCGATACCGTAATCGGGGGTGTAATTGCTGGCGAGGATCTGAAATTGGGACAGCGCGTCTGGACTTATCGCAACGCCCAGCCTGCCGCCGCTGCCGCGGTCATAGACTTCGCCGCCGTCAATCAGCCAGTTGTTATGATCCCACCGGCTGCCGTTGAAGTTGATCTCGGCGCTGCTGCCCTGCGCGGTCACACCGTTGAAGGAGGGCAGCTGATTGGTAACGCCGGTGCCCAGCGTGGTCAGGGCCATCACGCTGCGGCCGTTGGTGGCGAGCTCGCTAACCTGCTGGCCGGTGATCAGGCTGCTGATCATGCTGGTGTCGGTCTGCACCTGCAGCGCATTTGCCTGGACGGTAACCGTCTGGGTCGCAGCACCTACTTCCAGAGGCACATTGGCACGGACGGTCGCCGCGGTATCCAACACAATGCCTATCCTGGTGAAGGTCTTGAATCCAGATGCCACGGCCTTGAGGTTGTAGGAGCCGACAGCGAGCCCGGAAACCTCAAAGAAACCAGCTTCGCTCGATTGCGTGGTGCGTACTTCACCGGTACTTGCACGCACGACGGTGATGGCAGCGCCCGGTACCGCAGCTCCGGATGGATCAGTCACCTGGCCGGTGATGGTCGCATTCTCCTGGGCTCCTGCGATCACTGCCATGCACAGGGCAAACGTTATAATCCCGAGAAACCTCTTCAGATACGTCATTGATGCCTCCTAAAAGCAATGCCAGCAAACTTAGAAAATCGCTTTACTTAGAAGTGCTCACACAGACACTTACCACTGCGCTGGGAATTAAAACGCGTAGAGATGATACTTGTCAAGCGATTGCGACGCCGGCTTGCCTATATTTTCGACCGTAGCGATCGCTCTGCACGTATGCTCCCGCGCGTAGAATGCACTAGCGTATCGTCGTCGTGGTATCGAATGCCCAATGAACTTCCCTTGGGGCAGACGGCGCGCCTGGGCAACTTCTCGAGCTTTCCTGTCACGTACAGCGACCAGCCAGGTTAGATGGATGACGATGTATCTGTCTCGCTTTTGAATGTCACCGACTGCGAGTACGATTAGTCGAACGGCAAATCTGCCGTTTGCCTCATGGCCCCCACGCTTACCCAAAGCCGTAGATCCTTCCAACGAACGCTGGACAGTGCCAAGCGGACCATGCTGCTCAGCGAAATCGTCAAGCTTGCCATTGACAGCTTCAATGCGAGCAGGGTGCGCTTTGCGCTCACCGCGCTCGGCATGGTGATTGGTTCGGCCTCGCTCATCCTGGTTGTCACAATCGGTCTCACCGGGAAGCAGTACATCCTTAGCGAGCTTGAGAAGATCGGCACCAACATGGTCGATCTCGGCTACTCGGGCGGCGGATCGAGCAGTGGCAGTGTCTCCTACAACAACGACTATCTCACCCACGACGACGAGGTGGCGGTCGAGGCGCGGGTGCCGGCCGTCGCCTATTCCTCGCCATTGCTGCAGATGCATGACCGGGTCAGCTTCGGCGGTGGCGTCGTCAAAGATGTCCTGGTCCTCGGCGTCAGCCCGGAGTATAGGCAGGTGCGCAACCTCATCGTGCTCTCGGGGCGCTTCTTCGACGAGGTGGACGAGACGACGCATACCAAGGTCGCCGTAGTAACTGAGCCTTTTGCCCGACAGATGTTCGGTTCTCCGGACGCTGCCGTCAACCAGACGATTCAGCTGAGTGGCATTCCCGTTACCATCATTGGCACCTTCAAGGAGAGCGTTGACACTTTCGGAACCACCGATATCGACGAGCAAACGATCCTCATCCCCTACTCGGTCGGCCGCTACTTCACCGGCACCGACAACGTGAAGGACATCTTCTTTTCCATTCGTGACCGCGACGACGTGGAAGAGGCGGCCAAGGAGATTCGCGCTGTCGTGCAGGTCCGGCACCAGCCTAATTCGGTTTACTCCACGACTACCTTGACAGCAGTGCTTACCACAGCGGGACTGGTCGCCAACGCCCTCACCGTAGTGCTGTTGCTCATCTCCGCCGTGACCCTGGCGGTCGGCGGAGTGGGCATCATGAACATCATGCTGGCCACTGTCCGCTCGCGCATCCGCGAAATCGGCATTCGCAAGGCGCTGGGTGCGACGTCCCGCGAAATTAAGCTTCAATTCCTCATCGAAGCAGTCTTTATTTCCTTGAGCGGGGGAATCATAGGCACCCTCATCGGCCTGGCGCTTCCGATCTCAGTGCGTATCTTTACCTCCTACAGCATCCCCATCTCGCCGTGGTCCGTGGTCATCGCACTCGTCACTTCAACGGCGATCGGAGTGATCTTCGGAACCCTCCCCGCCAACCGTGCCGCGCAAATGGATCCCGTCGAGTCGCTCAAATACGAGTAAACTGCCCGTCACTGGTAAACTAATAAAGGTAGAGGTCGATACTAGCGGCTTCGCGTGGCCGGAACTCCCATTCACATCGACCTGGCCGTATTTTCATAGCCATCGACAAAGACCGCTCCCGGTAAGAGAGTTACGAACGGCTGCCCCGGAACAAACGAGCCCTGGCCGTACTGCGCTCGAATCACAAGTGAAAGAGATTAGGAAATCCCTGTGAGCATTATTCGCAACATCGCCATCATCGCCCACGTCGACCACGGCAAGACCACTCTCGTCGACGCCATGCTCCGCCAGTCCGGCACCTTCCGCGCCAATGAGGCTGTCGCCGAACGCGTGATGGACTCCAACGAACTGGAGCGTGAGCGCGGCATCACTATTCTGGCCAAGAACACCGCTATCTTCTATCACGATACGAAGATCAACATCGTCGACACGCCCGGCCACGCCGACTTTGGCGGAGAAGTCGAGCGCGCTCTAAAAATGGTCGACGGCGTTATGTTACTTGTTGATGCTTCCGAAGGCCCTCTGCCCCAGACGCGTTATGTCCTTTCAAAAGCGCTCGAGGCCAGCCTGCCTGTCATCCTCACCATTAACAAAATCGACCGTCCCGATGCGCGCCCTCAGGAAGTTCTGAACGAGGTCTACGACCTCTTCATCGATCTCGACGCCAACGAGGATCAGCTCGAGTTCCCGGTGCTCTATACCAACGGAAAACTCGGAACGGCTACCCTGGACATCGCCTCACCAGGCACCGATCTGCAGCCGCTCTTCGAACAGATCGTTCAGACTATTCCCGCAGCCAGCGGCGATGCCAACGCACCGCTGCAGATCCAGGTCACGAATCTCGACTACTCCGACTACCTGGGCCGCCTCGGCATCGCGCGTGTTTTCAACGGAACGCTGCGCACCGGCGACGACGTCTACATCTCAAAGAACGATGGCTCGCTCGAAAAGACCCGTATCACAAAGCTCTTCAGCTTCGCTGGCCTCAAACGAACCGACATTGAAGCCACTGAACTGGGAGACATCGTCGCTATCGCTGGTGTTACCGGCATCACCATCGGCGAGACGATCACCTCCATCGAAACCCCATCGCCCATGCCGCCCATCATCATCGACGAGCCGACAATCGCCATCCAGTTCTCGGTGAACAATTCACCCATGGCTGGACGCGAGGGCAAATATGTCACATCGCGCAACCTTCGTGAGCGCCTGGACAAAGAGCTGCTCACCAACGTTTCTATCCGCGTCGAGGAAACGGATAGCCCGGACAGCTTCAAGGTGCTGGGACGCGGCGAATTGCAACTCGCCATTTTGATTGAAATGATGCGCCGCGAGAACTTCGAGCTTATGGTTGGCCGCCCTGAGATCGTCACTCGCACCATCGACGGCCAGCTTATGGAGCCGGTTGAACACCTCACCGTCGATATCCCCGACACCTTCGTCGGCACCGTCATCGAACGCCTCGGGCCACGTAAGGGCGAGATGGTTAAGATGCACGGCCACGGCCGCGTCCGCCTCGAATTTCGAGTTCCCTCACGCGGACTCATCGGCTTGCGCAGCGAACTGCTCACAGAAACCCGCGGGACCATCGTGATGAATTCGCTCTTTGACGGTTACATGCCTTACCAAGGGGAAATCCCGCAACGTCCCACCGGAGCCCTGATCGCCGACCGGCCCGGATCGACAACTGCCTACGCCCTCGAAGGCCTTGAGGACCGCGGTATTCTTTTCGCGCCGCCTGGAGTGGAAGTCTACGAGGGCATGATCATTGGCGAGCATTCCCGCGATAATGATCTCGACGTCAACGTCGTCCGGGAAAAAAAACTCACCAACATGCGCGCCTCGTCAGCCGACGAAGCTGTCCGCCTCACCCCGCCCCGCGCCATGAATCTCGAGCAAGCCATCGAATTCATCGCCGAGGATGAGCTTGTCGAAGTCACACCCAAATCGCTTCGCCTGCGCAAGAAGATCCTGCAGGCTAACCGTCGTCCCCGCCGACAACCGCGGCCGTAGTCACCGCCCAACTGCCGTGCAGCCGTGTTACCGTTGAATTAGCGAGTAATGACGGCTGCGTTCTTCAGCCAGCGCACTTAATTTTGGACAGCATGTCGCAGCAGCCGAATCTTTTTTCCTCCCAGACGCCCCTCAATCCACCCCCTCGGCTCGCCGTGAGCACGCCTGCAAGCGCCAAGAATCCACGCCAGTCACCGCGTTGGCTTCGGCGCCTCGATCTCTTTGTGCGTGTGATCGTGCGTCTCTATCTTGGTCTTATCATTGTCGTTTTGCCGTGGATGCACTTCTGGGACGAAAATCGGCTGCTCACTCTGATACCCCATTTGGCCCCGCTGCTTCTCAACGGCATCGCGCGAGGACTGGTCTCCGGCCTGGGTCTGCTCAATATTTGGATCGCGATCCACGACGCCATCCATTACAAAGAGGGCTGACCTCGATGCGTAAAGCACCCAAACAGTTGGAAAGCGCTCCCCTCGCCTACGAAAATCCAGTCTTCCTCAACAGCCCTGATGGCCGCGTCATGCGCATCCTCTCGGAATACTCCGAGCCGCTGTCTCGTTTTCGCCGGGAGCGCATCCGCGATACCGTTGTCTTCTTCGGCTCGGCCCGTTTCCGCGCTCTCGATGAGGCCAACCACGAGTTGGAGCTGCTTGAAAACACTGGTTCCGTTGAACCCGCCCCTCACGAAGAGCAACCTGCCAGCTCGCCTGAGCTGGAGCAGGGCACCGCAAGCGAACTCAGCCGCAGCCGAGCCCAGGCTGCAGTTGAGATGGCCCACTATTATGAAGATGCCCGGCGTCTCGCTTACATGTTGACCGCGTGGTCAAAGAGTCTCAAGTCGCGGCGTCATCGCTTTGTTGTTACCTCCGGCGGAGGACCCGGCATCATGGAAGCAGCTAATCGCGGCGCTCACGAAGCGGGAGGTAAGACCATTGGACTCAATATCCGCTTGCCTTTCGAACAATATCCCAACCGCTACATCACGCCCTCGCTCAACTTTGAGTTCCACTACTTCTTCATGCGCAAGTACTGGTTTGCCTATCTCGCCAAGGCGCTGGTTGTCTTTCCCGGGGGGTTTGGCACGCTGGACGAGATGTTCGAGATTCTCACCCTTTCGCAGACTCAGAAGCTGGCGAAGAAGATGACTATCGTGCTTTATGGGTCATCGTATTGGAATCAGGTGCTGAATTTGGACGTTTTGGTCGACAAAGGTGCCATTTCACCCCGTGATCGCGAACTCTTCGAGATCGCCGATACGCCCGATCAGGCCTTTGCCCTGCTTCGCGATGAACTTACCCGGAATCACCTGGAGCCTGACTCTGGCCATGCCTACACCGAGGACGACACTTCCCTGGTCCCGGAGATTGCTCGCACCCGCAATAGGGCCTGTTAACAGGCCCTGATAAGCCTCCAAAAGTTGCCCGCGCGTATCTCCTTCGTAACGTTGCCTCTTTCGGCACCGGGCTCAATTTGAACTTCCTTTCTCTCGCCCGTAATGTCGCATTCATGGTGCAGTCCGATACTTTACGCAGCAGGTCCCAGGAGGCAACTCAATGGCCGGTCTACGTCGCATCTCCTATTACTGGAAAGATGCCGATTCCGCACGTGAGTACTCGACGGGCGTCTCTCTGCACAGCCACACCAACCAGTCGAAGGAAACTCTCGACTTCCTCGCCAAGTTTGGCAGCGACTACAGCCTGGTGCGCAAGCTCATCGCCATCGCCGAAAACCGTGCGCTGAATACCTATAAAATCGCTATCTGCTATGCGGCCAGCTACTGGACTCCGCCTCTAACGCCGCGCTTGGCCTTCGATCTCGAAAGCGGGCAGATTGAGAAAACCCTCAACCTTACGCCGCTCGTCTCCATCACGGATCACGACACCATCAGCGCTCCTATGCTTCTTCGCACCGTCGCCTCGGCCCGCCACATTCCCGTCTCCGTTGAGTGGAGCGCGCCTTTCGGTCCGGATCAGGCTCTTCACCTCGGCATTCATAATTTACCCAGTGATTCCGGCGCTGAGTGGATGCGCACTTTCGAGGAATATACGGCCAATCCCTCGGAGCGGCGCCTCACTGAGATACTTTTCGCTCTCCACGCATTGCCCAACGTCCTCATCGTCTTCAACCACCCGCTGTGGGACCTCTACATGATCGGCAGGGAGAAGCACCGCCAGCGGGTCCACGACTTCATGGCGGCGAATGGCCAGTTCATCCACGCACTGGAGCTGAATGGCCTCCGCAGTTGGGAAGAAAACCGCGAAACTAAGCAGATGGCTAAGGCTCGCAACATGCTGCTCATCTCAGGCGGCGACCGCCACGGTCTGGAGCCAAACGCCAACATCAATCTCTCCAATGCCGCCAGCTTCACTGAGTTCGTCCACGAGATCCGCTACGAGGGCCGCAGCCACGTCCTCTTCATGCCGCAATACGCCGAGCCCTGGAAACATCGCATCCTTCAATCCACGCTCGATGCCATCCGTAATTATCCTGATTTTCCGCAGGGATCGCGGACCTGGGACGAACGTGTGTATCACCCCGACTCTGCCGGAGCCATTCGGCCCTTGAGCGAACTTTGGCCTGGAGACGGGCGCGTTCCCTGGTATCTCCAGTTCGTGATCGACACCGTGAAAATGTTGGGCAGCAAACCTGTTTCCGGTAGCCTGCGCGTGGCCTGGGACGAGTCGCGCGAGCTGAGCTTCGCTCTGGGCGAAGAGGCCCTCTGAAGAATAAAGTGTAGGGTATACGGCGCAGGGCGTAGCGAGCCGGGACAATCGTAGCCAATCCATAAGCGCGCCACCCTCTACCCCTGCACCCTTGCACCCTATACCCTGATCTTTATGAGCACGCCGACCCCCAGGGTCGCCTACTTTCCTGACTCTTTCCACGAGGTCAACGGCGTCGCCCACACCAGCCGCCAGTTTGAAGCTTTCGCGCGTCTCTATGCCTTGCCCTTTCTCTGCGTCCGCGCCGGTAATCGCAAACAGCGCCTGCTCGTCGAAGGGCAGCTCCAGACCCTTGAACTGCGCCGCGGCTTTCTCTCCTTCTATCTCGACAAAGACCTCACCTTCGACCCCGGTTTCATCCGCCACTTGCCGTTGATCGTCCACACGCTCAAGGAATTCCGTCCCGATATCATTCACATCACGGGACCCAGCGAAAACGGAATGCTTGGCGCAGCGCTCGCGAATCATCTGCACCTGCCGCTCGCCGCCTCTTGGCACACCAATGTGCATGAGTACGCCGCCAAGCGTTCCAACTGGCTGCTCCACCACATTCGTGACGATGATCGAAGAGCTGCAACCGCGCTCGCCATCGAGAAATCCGCTCTTTTCGCAAGCGCCCGCTTCTACTCGCTGGCACGAATCCTCTTTGCGCCCAATCCTGCTCTTTGCTGCCTCCTTGAGAAAGAAACCGGCCGTCCTTGCCACCTCATGCAGCGCGGTGTCGATACGCAAGTATTCTCCCCAGCGCATCGCCGGCGTCTGCCCGACGATGACGGCTTCGTCCTAGGCTTCGTTGGTCGCCTGTCTGTCGAAAAAAATGTGGCCCTCCTTGTCCAGGTCCAAGAGCAGCTGACAACACGCGGCATCAGCAATTTTCGCTTCCTAATCATCGGCCAGGGAGCAGAGGAAGACTGGCTGCGCCGACATCTGACGGGAGCGGAATTTGCCGGCGTCCTGCGCGGGGAAGCGCTTTCCCGCGCCTATGCCAACATGGATCTATTTGTCTTCCCCTCGCA
>Ga0206842_1042_pt1 | contig 29950 bp, 37 predicted proteins | sample Alteio_BWOrgCont_23_FD_152861 | JGI IMG/M metagenome (GOLD analysis project Ga0206842, IMG submission 152861) | Enriched cells from forest soil in Barre Woods Harvard Forest LTER site, Petersham, Massachusetts, United States -... | ecosystem: Environmental > Terrestrial > Soil > Temperate forest >...
GACGCCAGCATACTATCCACATCAACAACTGGAAATCTGGAGACCCGCGGTTGTCGACCAGAAGCTTCATTGGGCAAAGAATTTCAACATTCAAACCGAGCTCATTGATGCCTTCAATCGTCAGTTGGCTTACTCCGATCCGCATTTGAAACATAACGAGGAATTCATTGCATTGAGAGCCAAACGGCGCCCAGTGATGCTCGTTCGACCCCCGGACGCGGAACTTCTCAAGGTGGGGAAAACGTCGGGTGGGTTGAAATTGGTGAGGCGGTTGTGCGTGGTCGCACCCCTATTCAGCATCGTCGATGATATCGGTGACGCAAAGGTGCCGGCAGAGTTCCGGGATAGAGTGAGGCAGTTGGAATATCCGCAATTCGTGTTGTTTCCAAATGGCGGTCCGATTCAACGGGACAGCATTCTGAGACTTGATGAACTCCAATCGGTCGCAATCAATAATCTGGAGCACACCGGATTCAGACTCGCTGCCGACATTGAAGCGGTACTGCGCTCGCAGGCAGCGTTTTTCCTCACAGGGACCGGGGGAGATGAGTTCGTTGGATATAGGGAATTATTAAAGAGCGATGCCTGAGAACTGAATCGTGTCAGGGATCGCACTGATGCTTGCCGGACAGGATGCATGAACCGACCGGCTCTATACCTCAGATGTGAGCAAGCCCAAACTACTATGGGCAACAAAGTTGTGCGGCGGGGCGCGCGGCGTTTATCACCGGACAGAGCCCGATTCGCACCGGCCAGACCAAGATCGGTTTGCCCGGCTCACCAATCGGCCTGCAAAAGCAGGACCCCACGATTGCGGATTTGCTCAAGCCCCTCGGCTACACGACCTTCCAAAACGGCAAGAACCATCTCGGAGATCGCAACGAATTCCTGTCCACAGTGCATTGCCGCGCATGAGGATTGGCTACCGACATTCCTCGCGGCGGCAGGAGTTCCTGATGTCAAGGAGAAGTTGCTGACAGGCTACACGGCTGGCGACTCAACTTACAGGGTGCATCTGGATGGCTATAACCTGATGCCCTACCTCAAAGGAGAGACGGATACCGGTGCCCGCAAAGAATTCCTCTACTGGACCGATGACGGTGAACTCGCCGGTCTTCGATACAACCGGTGGAAGCTTGTTTTCATGGAGCAGCGCGCTCATGGCCTTGCAGTATGGGAGGAGCCGTTGGTTACACTTCGGTTCCCGAAGTTGATGGACTTGAATTCCGATCCCTTCGAACGTGGCCCGGAGGAGGGCATCGACTACGAACACTAGAGAGCGGACCGCGTCTACTTGATTCTCCCCGGCGAGGCCTGGTCGGACAATGGTTGCAATCGTTCAAGGAATATCCGCCACGGCAGACACCGGCCAGCTTCAACCTGAATGAGGTCATGCAAAAGATCAGTGCAGCGGCAGCCAACGCCAACGACTGATTGGGGTAGTTCTGATAGCCGCGCCTCGAGTCAGGAGAACCAGGACTCCTGAGGATTACGTCCTTCGGGTTCGCGATCAAGTTCAAGTAGTTTCGGGCTGCTGCGTAAGGGCCATTTCAGGAGCGCAAGATTAGACTTGCTAATTGGTGCTTCGGACTCACTTGGCCGCCATCCAGTCGAGTGAATAGACATCCTGAGTTCCAACGTCCCGCAACATCAAGGGCGAATCCTCGGGGTCGAGGCCGAGCCAGGCGCCCCAATAACCTGTAGGAGTAAAACCCTTCAAATCTGCGACCTGTTCGAGCTTGCGGTCGCTGATCCGGATTCTGAGGACCGCTGCGTTTCCGAAATTGCGGACGAAGTACACATATTGTCCATTTCGCGACCAGTTTGGAAAGCCGACCGGAATCCCCGCTAACAAGTCGGACCACTTGCGAGTTTCAAAATCGAAAAGGACCATTTTCCGCGCATCTCGGGTCATAGCAACGATGTATCGCCCGTCCGGCGACCAGCGAGGTGAGGTGTAACCGTCGGAGCCAGGCACCGGCACAACGCCGTGAGTGCGTTGATCCAGCAGTTTCAGCGTTCGTGAGCCATTCGGCAGAGATTCCTCGAGCAAGACCCTGTTCCCGTCTGGCGACCAGTAGGGCTCATATCGAGGAACAGCATCACCAGGCAGCAGTTGGTCGAGAGTGCCTCCATTGGCGGATACGACGTAGATTTTCTTAGGTTCGCCCGTCCGGTCACCCCAGAACACGATCTGTTTTCCGTCCGGCGACCAGTGCGGATTGAGTACATGAACCCTTGGATCGGTGAGGCGCAGTCGCTCGCTTCCGTCGAGTTTGCTCCGCCACAGAGCGCCCTCGGGATAGGTAACGTAAGCGATCCACTGACCATCCTTGGAGAAGGAAGTCATTTCAGCTGATAAGCCGGATAGCAACGGAACGAACTGGCCAATCTTCCGGTCGTAGCGGGACAGCATTCCATGTAGGGCTCGGCCAACTAAGAAAAGCTTTGTGCCGTCCCTGCTTTGGACAGGAGACGCGAGCGTGAGCGGGCTCGTTGTCAACCGTATGGGCTTGCCGTCATACCGGCCGAAGAGGCCCACCCGATCCGGCAGTGCCCAAATCTGACCTTGCGCTTGAAAGATAAAGTATTTTCCATCCGCAGTCCACCTGCCAGCGGCGTCACTCGAGGGATCATGCCAGCCGGGTAGCAGAGGGTGAAGATGCTTTCCTTCGGTCGTTATTTCCCACAGCGATTGCCTCCCATCATTGATCCGATCTACGAAGGTGAATCGAATTCGACGCCCATCGGGAGAGAATTGAGGCCAGTAAAGTACCCCAGGCAACGAAGCCAGCATCTGCGATCTGGTCCCGTTGCTTTCCGCCAGGAACAGATCGCCGCGGTTGCAATACACGAGCGTCGATCCATTGGGCGACCAGTTTGCGTCGGTTGCCATAATCGTTCCGATTCGTCGCGGTGAACCACCCAGGATTGGAATTCGCCACAGGCCGCCGGGGAACTCAATGGAGTTGCCCGGGTAATCAACAGCTAAAAGTTCGTTGCCTTCTGGCGATAGTCCCACGGGATACATGTGTGGGGAGAAAATTCCGATACGGACCGGATCGCCACCGGCGACAGGCATTTGCGCGATTCCAGAGAAATTGTATGGCCCTATGCCCAGGTAGAGTCGCGAGCCATCCGTGCCTACAAGAAATTTCGGCGAGCCGTCATCCGTAAGCTGGGTGTAATGTGAGAGCGCCGGTAGTTCCTCACGGCGCGACGAGTAGTAGGTGAGCATTCCTGCAGCCGCAATCAGAACGAGTGCGAGAGCGGCGAGCCAGCGGCGGTTCAGAATTGATCGAGGTGATTTGGACTGACTGCTTATCGGCGAAGATCGCTTGTTGCTGACCTCGGACTTTAACGAAGTTGAAAATACGAGCTTCGGTGTTTCTATTCGAGGTCCCAGAAAGCGAGCAGCGGTTCTTTCTGTCGAATTGCGCTGAAGTTGTCTTAGTTCCGCGCGGATTTCCCCCGCGCGCTGGAAGCGAAGCTCTCGGTCTTTCTGTAGACACATGTCAATGATTCTGGCTAATCCATCGGGAATATCGGGATTCAACTCTGCGGGAGTGACCGGGGTCTGCTGAACGATGGAGATCAGTAGCTCGCCGGTCGTATCTCCAGAAAAGGGCGGCCGCCCGGTACACATCTCATACATCAGAATGCCGAAAGAAAAGATATCGGTCCGTGCATCGACCGGTCTGCCCAGCGCCTGCTCGGGCGACATATAAGCCGCCGTGCCGAACGCGGCTCCCAGACCGTCGGTCATCTCCAGCCACTCCCGCGAGCCTTCCCGGAGGCCTCCGGCGAACTCCCGGACAGGCAATATCTTGGCCAGACCGAAATCTAGAATCTTTGCGTTCCCGCGCTTGGTTACGAAGACGTTGGGAGGTTTGATGTCCCGGTGGATGATGCCCTTTTCGTGCGCCGCATCGAGCGCATCGGCAACATCGATGGCGAGTTCAATCAGCCGATCGACGGTAATGGGGCCGTTTTGAATCAAGTGCTTCAGCGTTTCGCCATCCATGAACTCCATGGCGATGAAAGTACGGCCGTCCTCTTCGGCGATCTCATAAATTGTGCAGATGTTGGGGTGGTTGAGCGCCGAGGCGGCGCGTGCCTCACGCCGGAAACGGTTCAGGGCCGCTGTGTCGTGCGCGAAGTCATCCGGCAGAAACTTGAGCGCCACAAGCCGGCCAAGGACCGTGTCCTCTGCCTTGTACACCACGCCCATGCCCCCGCCGCCGATCTTCTCCAGTCCACGGTAGTGGGAGATCATTGCATCGCTCATCGGTGGCCATCCCCAGACAACCGAACCTGTGTCTTTCAATCATATTGTTTTAATAGTATGAATCTCGCCGATAGGGCCGTGACGCCGCTCATAGCCGCTGTTCCATGGCGGTCGCTTTAGCCGTTAATCTTGCGATTGGTGCACGGGCCGTAATCCGCGTTCCCCGGCCGGGGCTGGACGAGATTTCGAATTGGCCACCAATCAGGTGGATTCTCTCGCGCATACTGATCAGTCCCAGTCCTGCCGCGAGTTTGGCGCTCTCAATATCAAATCCGACGCCGTCATCGCTTATTTCGAGGCAGAGTTCGCGCTTCTGATTGGTCAGCCGGACCGTGATACTCTTCGCCCGGCTATGCTTCAGGATATTCTGCATTGCCTCTTGTAAGACCCTGAGGAAAGCGAGTCCGATCATGCTGTCCAATTTGTCCCGAGGCTGATCGCAGGAACATTGAACCGTGATACCCAGCCTTTCAGAGCATTCGCGGCAGTGACTCCTGACAGCAACAGCCAGGCCCAACAACTCCAGCTCCGACGAATGCAGGTCATGCGACAGACCCCTCACTCTGTCGGCGATCTGTTCCAGCTTTGCGGCCAGTTCCTCCAGGCCGGCGTGGGTCTTTTGTGGAAGGTCGGAAACGGGCTTGCCGGCGCGAAGCATTTGAATCCTGAGCACCGCCAGCGACTGCCCGACATCATCGTGAAGTTCTCGCGCTATGCGCGTGCGGTCCGACTCCTGTGCACTCATCATTCTGCGGCCGAGGTCATCGCGCGCTACTTCTGACTCGTGCAAGCTCTGCATGGCTTGCTTAAGAAGGGTAATATCTTTAGCTACCGCTGTCAGGCTGCGAGGCGAACTCGTAACATCGTCGCGGACAAGTGAGAACACCATATCGACCCAGACCGGTTTTCTGTCTGTTCTAACCACCGTCATATGGGTTGAGTGATACCCTGTTTCACCGGCAATCACACTGCTTAGGCCAGCCTCGAGCGCAGGCCACAGTCCTTCGGGCAGGAAGAACTCCCTAAAGTTTCTCTCGAGCAAGTCTTTCTTCGACCGGCCAGTGACCTCGCAAAGACGACTATTGACACTTAACAATCTGCCGTCAAGCGTCAATTGTGCGACGCTGACGCCGAGGTGTTCAAACGCCTCGCTCCACGTGTGTTCTTGAATGTAGGCCGGCTCTTCCTGAGCGTTCCGCTTGAACATTCCTAAGTCCTGGGAGCTTAGCATCTTTAGGCTCACGCTCCGGAGTCACCTGGGCTGCATTATACCCCTAAGATATTGCAGCCTGGGACTCGGATTCGGATGAAGACCATGGGACTTTCATTCTCAAATCTCCCAAGTTTTGCTAGTATTCGGCTCTCCCCTGGCGCGCTAGCCTCTATAGAGCTTGTGAGAGAAGATTTGCCGTCGGTGAATCCTCGGATCGAAGGAGCTGCTCAGAAGTGAAAAGGCTCCTGTGTGTAGATGACAGCCCGGAGATGCTCGACGCGCTAGTGGACATGCTGCGCGCTGAGTTCATAGTCGTCGGGGCATTGACTTCCGCCTCGTCTGCAATGGCAGAAGCCGCGAACTTGAGGCCCGACATCATCCTCCTGGACCTCGACCTGGGGGACGCGTCAGGGTTTGTGGTTGCAGAGGAGCTCCGAAGGGCCGGTTGCCCCGCCAAAATCGTCTTTCTCTCGGTTCACGAGAGAATTGAATTCGTTGATGCTGCTCGAGAAATTGGAGCGTCCGGCTACATTTTCAAGTCCCAAATCACTCGCGACCTCAAGAAGATGCTTCACTCCGTGGTCTAGATATCTCTGCTGAAGCAGTTCGCGAATGCGGTTTTCATCCGGATCTTCCGATCCGGTTGCTAGATGCAGCGCGCTAAAAAAGGTCCGCGGCGCCCATTCCCGCCATTCATACTCGGCATTGGCATCCGTCGGGTATTGGACCCTATTGCGGAATTGGCGCCCGGGGAGGGAGTACCCGCCCAGTTCGTACGGTGTTTATGGCAGCTTTCAGAATCGGGGTTCATCCTTGACTTGAAGAAGTAGCCCCGAGACGCTAGCGTCAAAAGCAGCGCAGATGAACTCCAGTTCATCCTGAACGGACGGAAATCTTGGAGGGGCATTTTTCTCCAATGGGAGATGTTGAGGCTCAGCACGTCGGGCTAGATTTCGCGGGTATCGCGGACCACAGCTTTGCCTGTTCCAGGGCGCCGACAATCTGGAAGTCCTTCTGGAGCAAGTGTTTCCCGGCAGTGTCGCCGGATTATCGTCGGCGAGGAGAACCCGAGGCTGCTCAGTCAAAGCAAACTCGAGGGCGCTGTTCGAAGTGCCGCAAGGGGAATCTTGCGACGTCCGGAGGGGCATAGGTGCTAGCAAAAATAGATATGCGAACGTGTTACAAGGTATAAATCTACTCAGGAGTCATATGATGCCTTACGGCGTATTCGACCAGACTGGCAGTGGTTTTGATTCCGAGCCTTTTCATGATCTGGTACTTGTGGAAGGCCACAGTTCCGGGCTTGAGTTTCAGGATCCAGGCGACCTCCTTCATGGCCTTTCCTTCGGCGAGGAGCTGCAGAATTTCGCTGTGCCGGCCCGAAACGCTCTTTTCTTCTCTGTCACCTCCGCCCGATGGAGAAGGAATTCCACGGTGTCTTTGGTGATCATGGGGGATAGGTAGGACTCGCCTTGGTGGGCGCGACGCACAGCAACAACCAGGTCCTCGGCGTTGCAATGCTTGAGAACATAGCCGGAAGCACCGCGCCGGAAGGCCTCTGCAGCAACATCCGGTCCCTTGAGCATGGTCAGATAAACGATCTTCGTTGCGGGAAGTTTCTGCTTCAGTTGTTCGCCGGCATCGAGCCCGTTGAGTGCGGCATCGAAATATCCAAAATGACTATATCGGGGCGCAATTCCGATGCGGCCTCGATCAAATCGCGCCCGTTGGTGACCGTTCCGACGACATCGAATTCGGGTTGGAGAAGGGTCTTGCACGCCCCGGCGATCAATTTGTGATCGTCTGCAATAAGCACACGGGCGCGAGTGTTTTCCATGATCAGCGCTCCTGATTTCAGGCACAGAGGAACTCGACAAAAAACAGAAACGTGAGTCTTCGTATCGCGAATGAGTGGAGACTGTCTTTCGCTACAACTATATTTAAGGAGCTGCAAGCAGTAAACTGTCGCAGTTATGGTTGTTAAACCGCTTCGTTTGGGAATCCGGCGTAAGCGTCCCAGTACATCCCGCTCCATTCTTCGGAATCAAGGTCAAGTTCACCTTTCAGTTTCAACCTTCCGTTATATGTCCGAACGGATTACCTCGAGATCCTTCTCGTGCGAAATTGAATGTCGGCTTCTCACTTCACCTTGAAACTCAGGAGACGAAAACACGGGCCAATGCGATCTGGTTACCCTAAATCAGGATTTTGAGCCTGGTTCAATGGAGGCAGCAGGAAGTTGCCTGGTGACCTTAGGAAGGACCTAAACGTATATCGCAACAGTGCAAGCTGGTCCTGCCAAGGCAGTTGTACGCGCCGAAACCAAGTTGACGCGAAGCGGACTATTCGCTCACGTGGATTGCCGCGGCGAAATGCGTCCATTGGCATTCCTAGACCCCTGGCCCGTTTTCGCAACGTATCCTGCCTGGCGGGCTGAATGTTGATCGATTCTGGCGCATTGGGAGACTCGCGCCTTCCATGCCAGTTCACAGTTTAAGGCCCGCTAATGTACTGATATGTCGTTAACCGATGTAAATGATTGTCCCTTTGACACATGTATCTTTCGGAGAGATGGTGGTTGGAACCGAGGCATGCGATGAATCTCTACTCTCTGACGCGGCGGTTCCCAACTGAAAAAGATGCACTCGATCATCTGGTCAAAAGCGCGCTGGTCGAGGGGCGTTCGCTGCGTGGCGTGCGATCACGGCAAGTGCTGGCCGATTGAGTCCACCAACAAGACTGGCGGCCCGCGGCGGTTGTTTCAATGTGCTGCCTGCAAGCTTCAGTTCAGTGTGACGGCCGGCACCCTCTTCCATGATTCTCATCTTCCTCTGACCAAATGGTTCGCGGCGATCACCCTGATGAGCGATGCCAAGAAGGGCATCTCGGCCAGCCAGCTCGGGCGTCACATCGGCATGACCTACAAGACGGCCTAGTATGTGGCTCACCGGATTCGCGAAGCCATGCGGGAAGCCAAAGACATTCAGCTGGGAGACCCCGACACTACCGTTGAGATCGACGGAACCTATATCGGAGGCCAACTTCGCCACAAAGGGTCCAAGGTGGCAAAAGCCTCTAAAACCATGTTCATCGGAATGGCTGAACGCAACGGGCGGATTCACCTCGAGTCGATGTCCAACCGCCGCTTCGAATCAATCAAGCCGGTACTCGATGCCAAACTGGCGGAGAACGCCAAAGAAGTTGTCGCCGATGGCAATCCCAGTTACAAGGTCTCATTCCCAGAGAGAAACACTCGAGAGGCAATCACGCCAAAGAACTTCGAGACCGCGTCTGGACAACAACGCAGACGGTGGAAAACGCCTTTTCCTTGTTCAAGCGCGCCATTGTCGGCAACTATCACAAGCTCAGCCCCTGGCACCTGGACCGCAATATGCGCGAGTTCTGTTGGAGGTATAACCGGCGCCGCATGCAGGCGTCGATCTTCGACCTGGCGCTGGCCAGCATGGTCAGTCGAACGCCGTTACCATACAAGACTCTGGTCGCGTTCTAACTCGACCCTGTAACAGCCACCTACTTCTCGGTGCTGCGTGCCTTCCGCCACACCTGAAGCTTCGCGCTGATCTCGGACCGCGAGAGAGGCTTCGCCTGCAGCATCCGTCGCAGTATCGCGTCGAACCTCATCTCCGCTACGGTCTTCGCGTTCATCGCCACAGTTTACCAACTCACTCAACATGAGTGATCGGGATGATGATTCCGATGTATAACTACTGGCATGGCCCACAATCCACCCGGATCCGCAAAACGCCCGCTATCCGGGTAGATGAGCAGGCGGAGCACTTGTGCGGCATCGCGGGATTATGTGTGACATAAGAAACTGAGAACCCGTAAGCCACGAGGACTTCGCTTACCTGACGGAACAAACGCAGAGTGCAAACCGTACTTCTCAGCAGCAAGTAGTTCTACACATCGATTCGTCTTCCCTGAATCGTTCTCCTTCGATTCATTGTGATCGGTTTTTTCTCTTCGCCCCGCGGTCAGCCGGCGAAGTGGCCCCCCGACAGTGAGAGTGTCGCAGCCAACGAGTTGGCCCAGGAGCTCTATATGAACTGGATTTGCTCTTCCAGGGTTTCAATCGGATCGGTTTCGATTAAAGCCCTCATTCTTGCCACGGCTCTACCATCGTTCTCTGCCACACCGCCAACGCATGGCCCGAAGGCCTTGACAGAGTCGGGCGCGATATTCGGGGTACGCGAGAGCGGAATAAGCGTCTACAAAGGCGTTCCCTTCGCTGCTCCGCCAACAGGCGATCTGCGATGGCGCGCGCCGGGGCCTGTTGCCCACTGGATAGGCGTGCGCAAGGCGGATGCGTTTGCTCCGGCGTGCATGCAAACGGGCGTTTCGATGCCGGGCGAGACTCCTCCTGCAGTGAGTGAGGATTGCCTCTACCTCAATATCTGGACGCCGGCGAAGCAGGCGCGGGAGCACCTGCCGGTGATCGTCTGGATCTATGGTGGGGGTTACATCAACGGGTCGGCGTCGATGCCGTTGTATTGGGGCGACCGACTCGCCGCCAAGGGCGTAGTCGTGGTCAGCATTGCATATCGGCTTGGCCCGCTTGGCTTTCTTGCTCTGCCAGAGCTCACTCGCGAATCCCCGCAGCACTCATCAGGGAACTACGGCCTGATGGACCAGATCGCCGCGCTCGAATGGGTCAAGAGAAACATCTCCGCGTTTGGGGGCGACCCAAACTGCGTGACCATTGCCGGTCAATCCTCCGGATCAATATCTGTCAGCATCCTGATGTCCTCGCCGCTTGCGAAGGGCTTGTTTCAGCGTGCCATCGGAGAGAGCGGCGGTCTGTTTGAGCCGGTGCAGCTTGCGCCAAAGTACCTTCTGGCAAATGCTGAGGGAGATGGAGAAAAGTATGCAACATCCTTGGGCGCAACCACGCTCAAGGAGTTGCGTGCGTTGCCTGCAACTCAGTTTACCGGCAATGCCGGCGGCATCGTCCATCCAGTCATTGAACCGTATGTGCTCCCTGTTTCGCCTTATGAGGCTTTCAATGCAGGGCAGCAAAACGATGTCCCGCTGCTCCTGGGTTCGAACCTCGAGGAGGCGCGTGCCCTGGTGGATGTTACCCATGTGACGGCTGCTACCTATGCGAACGACATTACGCAAAGCTACGGACCATTGCCGCCTCCGCTCCTGGCAGCGTATCCGCACGCAACGGACGACGAAGCGCAGCAGGCTCGGCTCGGCCTCGAGCGCGACCTCCGCTTTGGATGGGACATGTGGGCCTGGGCAAGGCTGCAAGCCGGAACCGGGAAGAGTCCCGTCTATTACTACTCGTTTCGACAGCAGCCGCCATTCCCGACGGGCTCTGTATACGAAGGTTGGGGAGCGAGCCACTTCGCCGAGTTGTGGTATGCCTTCGACCATCTGAACCAGGAGCCCTGGCACTGGAGCACCGCGGATCGAAAGGTGGCAGAGGAAATGTCCGGCTATTGGGTGAACTTCGCGAGGTCGGGTGATCCAAATGCGCCGGGGCTTCCAACCTGGCCGTCCTTCACCAATGCGGGCAACAAGGTTCTCTATCTGGGCGATCCGGTAACCGTTGGCGTGACGGCGAATATCAACAGCCTGAGCGTTTTCGATGAAGTCTACTCGTCAGTACGCGGCAAGCCATTTGCGGGACGCTAGCCCCCAACTGGCAGCCGTTCGGAGGAGATCCATGAATCGTGAATTGGCATTGAAGATTGTGCTGGCGGTGGTGGGATTGCTCTTTATCGCTTTGGGCTACCCCATGGTGGTGTTTATCTGACAAGAGCCCGCGCTTTCCATGCAGTTCAGCCTGTACGTCACACTGGGCGTCTTTCTGCTTTTAACCATCCGCAATCCGCCGGCGAGCCGCAGCCTGATTGCCTTCACAGCATGGTCGAGTTTCGCTCATGCCGCACTCATGGGCACCCAGGCATGTCGCAACATGGTCGCACGTGGAGAACTGATCGGGGTGGCCGTTCTTGTGATCATCGGCGCTGTTTTAATCGCGCTCACGCCAATAAATCAGCTTCTGGAGTCAGCATCAAACCGGAGCCAACTCCATTCCCATTGACAGGTAGTTCCGAAGGGTAGAAGCGGCAGGTCTCCTGACCCAAGGTCCAGTTTTCACGATCGCGGGCTACTTAGAAATGCTCCGAGGACGGGTGGGTGGCGCAGCCCGCCACGGTCTGACTGAAAGAAAATGAACAATATGAAGATAAGCTCCTGGGCTCAGTTTCTGGTGCGAACTGCAATCGCACTTGCAATCCCTTGCACCTCGTTCAGCCAGACAGCGTCGTCCAGCGCCGCCATCGTCAACAACCTCATGCCGCAACCATCCAGTCTGACCGCCGCTCCAGGCCGCATCCTGCTGACGCCGCAGTTTTCGGCTGGCACGACGCGATTCAACAGCCCCCAGCTGGACGCTGCCATCCACGAGGCCATGCGACAGCTCAGGCAGAAGACAGGGCTGGCGCTCGCGGAACAGTCCGCCTCAGCAGGAGCCGGCAGCCAGCTGAAGATCGCGGTGCAGGGAGCGGGCGAAGAGATTCAATTTGTCGAGGAGGATGAGTCCTATACGCTTTCGGTCTCGAGCACTGGAGTTCACCTTGAGGCCGCTACCGCCGTCGGAGCCATTCGCGGCTTGCAGACGCTGGTGCAACTGGTGCAATCCTCGGGGAGCGAATACGAACTGCCCGCTGTCTCCATCCGCGATTCGCCACGCTTCCCATGGCGCGGCCTCATGATCGACTTTGGACGCCACTTCGAACCGGTTGATGTGCTCAAATGTACGCTCGACGGCATGGCCGCAGTCAAGCTCAACGTCTTCCACTGGCACCTTACCGAGGACCAGGGCTTCCGCATCGAGAGCAAGCTCTTCCCGAAACTCACCATCATGGGGTCTGACGGCCACTTCTATACCCAGGAGGATGTCGCCGAGATTGTCCGCTATGCTCGCGCCCGCTGCATTCGCGTCGTGCCCGAGTTTGAGATGCCGGGGCACAGCACGGCCTGGCTCATCGCTTACCCGGAACTTGCCAGCGATCGCGCCCCCGATTCGATCCGCCGCGAGTTCGGCGTCTCTGACTTCGCCCTTGATCCGGCTCGCGAGGAGACTTACCAGTTCATCCAGCGCTTTCTTGGCGAGAGGGCCGGCCTCTTCCCCGATGCCTATGTGCACATCGGCGGCGACGAGACCGTGTCTCCCGAATGGAAGACGAGTCCCAGAATCCAGGCCTTCATGCGTGAGCACCAGCTCAAGGACTCTGAAGCTCTGCAGGCTTACTTCAACCGGCGAGTCCTCAAGATCCTCACCGGCCTTCACAAGCATATGGTCGGCTGGGACGAGATCCTCACGCCGGCGTTACCCAGGGACGTCGTGATTCAGTCGTGGCAAGGCGAGGCGCCGCTTGTGAAAGGCGCAGAGCAGGGCTATCAGGGCGTGCTCTCCGCAGGGTATTACCTCGATGCGATGAAGTCCGCCGGAGAATACTACCTTGTAGATCCCTTGCCTTCGAGCGCGCCGCTGACTCCGGAGCAGCGCAAGCTTGTCCTAGGGGGCGAGATCTGCATGTTCAGCGAGCATGTTTATGCGCGCACCATCGACTCTCGCCTGTGGCCGCGGACAGCCGCGATCGCGGAACGTTTCTGGTCTCCCGAGCAGGTTACCGATGTGGATGACATGTACCGGCGCCTGGACGTCGTCTCGGTGCGGCTTGAAGCGCTGGGTCTCCGTCATCTCAGCCAGGAAGATGCCGGCCTGCGTGAGCTTGCCGGAACAGAGCATATCGATGAACTCCGCACCTTCGCCTCTGCGCTGGAGCCCGTTGGCTTTCACGAGCGATACGATCAGCAGAAGACTTCACGGCTCACCGTTCTCGATCGCTTTGTCGACGCCGTATGTCCTGATCCACCCTCGCGCTACGGGATCGAGCGGCTAACGCACGACTTCCTGAAGAGACCGAAGACTGATACCGCGGATCGCGATGCTCTTAGGCGTTGGTTCGAGGTTATGGCTGCGTCTGTTCCTGCGGTCGAGCGACAGATGAAGCAGCCTCCGCTTCTCGCCTAGGTTGAGGGTCGCGCCCAGCAACTGCCCGAGCTCGCGACAGCGGGCCTGGAGGCCATCAGCTTCCTTTCATCGGGAACGAAGGCGCCTGTGGGGTGGAAGATGGGCAAGCTGGCTGAGATCGAAGCGGCCAGAAAGCCCGCAGGCATTGTGCGCTTCACCTTTGTTGACTCACTTGCCGCCCTAATCAATGGTGTTGACTGATCGTTTTTGGATAACCAGCTCTGTTTTCGGACATAGATCGCGTTGCTAGATCGTCACACTCGAGTTGAATTCGCTTAGGAATGAGCGACCTGAGGTTTGAGCGGTTTGGCAGAAGGCGTGCAACATGCCTGGCTGACCGGACCTCACCCATAGAACGGTCCAAAGGAAAACTGTGAATCTGAAATGGCTTATCGGTGCAGTGATCAGCGTGGCGAGCATCTCACCGATGCTCGCTCAGTCCGGCAATTCGATCAACCCACCCACCACTCCGCAGACCGCGCCCATGACCGCGTCGGAACGGAAAAACCTGGACATGGTGTTGAAGCTGTGGCGTGAAGTGATTGAGGCTCACCACACCGAATTGGCCGAAACATATCTGGCCGAGGACTACATTCAGCACAATCCCAACGTTCCCACCGGCCGCGCCGCGTTCATCAAGTTGTTCAGCGGCGTTCCGCCGACCAACCCGATTCCTGGACATCTGGCGCACCCTCCGGTCGTTCAAGGCGCCAAGGGCGACTTTGTCTGGCTGGTCTTCGAGGATGAGTCGAAGGACCCGCATGACCCCTCCAGGACCTATCACTACAACACCTTCGATGTCCTTCGCATTCAGAACGGCAAGATTCAAGAGCACTGGGATTCGGAGAAGAGAGTCTCCGGCTCTCCCGACTTTGTTCCGTCCACTGCTCCGGCGCCGTCCACGTGGGACACCGGCAAGCTATCCGCGCAGGAACAGCGCAACATCGGGCTGGCCACCGAAGAATTGAAAGACATTCCGCAATACGGCCATCTCGAGCTCGCCGACAAGACCATGGACCCAGGCTATATTCAGCACAATCCCAACGTCCCCCAGGGCCGGGAAGGCTTCAAGAAGGTCATGAACGGTTTGGCTGACGGCAATCGCCAGGAGATCAAGCCCGAGTGGAAGTTCGAGCCGGTGTTGACCCTGGCCGACGGACCCTACGTCCTGATGATGTGGAACGTCTCCGGCAAAGATCTTTCCGATCCCACCAAGACCTATACCTGGAACCACTTTGACATGCTGCGCATGGAAGATGGCCTGGCGAAGGAACATTGGGACGAAGCACGAATCGAGCGGAACAAGGTGATGGTGGATGCGAAGGCACTGAGTGACTATCCGGGAAGTTATGCGCTGGCACCAAACTTCATCGTTGCCGTGACGCTGGAGGATGGGCACCTGGCGGCGCAGGGGACCGGGCAGCCTAAGTTTGCGCTGGTGGCCGAGTCGAACACGACGTTCTTTCTGGAGAACGCCGACTTGGCAATCGAGTTTGTGAAGGATGGGAAGGGGAAGGTCAATGGGTTGGTCGTGCATCAAGCGGGACAGGATATGAAGGCGGCGAGACAATAGGTTCCTCCGCCTTCCCACAATGCGGCGCCCGAGTGGCTCAGAGTGACGCCTTGAGGGGTCGACACGGTTGCGAATCGCCAGATTAGCGACGAATTGCGTAGTGTTTACTGATCGTGGGCGAATCACCAGCTTCGCTACAAAATAGAGTCTGGTCTGTTTCCGAGAAACCACGTGGACGCAAAGACGACTATGCAGCAACTTGTCTTGTGCTCGGTTGCCCGGACAGAGGTAAAGTAGCCTTTGAGGATTCCCAATGAGTTACTGTCGATCCACCCTGCTCGTCGGTTTCTCCCTCGGCTTTGTATTCTCCCTAGCTTTCGCGCAGGCATCCCGCGACGCAGCTTCTAACGCGCAGCTCGCAAGCCCAGAGATTGAACAGAAGGTCGACACTCTACTAAAGAGAATGACATTCGACGAGAAGATAGGCCAGCTGGTCCAATACAGGTGGTTTACGCGACTTGCCAGAGGCATAGCCAATCCGACCGGGTGAAGGAGTGACTTGCCCTGTTCTCAACAGTTAACGGGAAAGCCAATTGGCGGCGCAGCTTGACAATGCCGCCGATATGAAATATTACTGAAATTGCCGAAAATAGAGTAGCGGGATGGTACCTCCCGCGGTCATCCCTCAGATGATCTCTTCACAGCCACGGCGCAACCTGACCAGCAGTCGGGAAATGCGCATAACGTGGCTGTTTTCGCGTTCACGGTGCATCCCGACGAGAAGGATGTGCGCGTGGCCACCTCGAAACAGAATATTCTCCTTAGCGCCCTGCTCTGGAGAAGCTCGGGGCTTTTCCTCATTCAAGCAGGCATTACGATTGCCTCGCTCACAAGCAGAGGGGCGAACTGCACTCCGAGACGCGCGCTAGACTTAGCAGCCGTAGCAGTGCGCGTTAAGAGCGTTGGTCGTCAACTTGCAGCAAGCATTCTCTTTCTAGCGATGATGGCTCTGGCGGACGTTGCCGGCGCCCAGGATACGAGGAACATGCCGGATGAGGCGAAGCCGCCTCAAGCCGTGCCTTTCTTTCTTCTAGTCGACAATCGCGGTACTTTCGCTTATCAGTCCACCGCAACACAACCAGGCGTCACCAGCAAGACGGCCAAGCAGATTTTCGAGTTTTCTCATCTTGATATCTGGCGCTACGGCACCAATCTTGTCATCGTTGATCTGCTGAAGTCAGATCAGGCGGACGCGGCAGCGCCATACCTCTCGCCGAGTGCGCCGACGACAGGCAGTGCTGGCACTACGGAAATCTATGGCTTCTTTCGAAGCACTTTGGGTTTCAACGAAATCCTTGGCACAACAACATTCTCCAAGGGACCATTGCATGACGTCTCGCTCCTAATCGGTGGCGATGCAGACAAAGAAAATGGATTCTCGAGACTTGACGTTGTCGCTGGATTTCAGTTGTCATTCGACTTGCCCTATAAAGGCTTATTGAATGTCAGTCCTCTGTACTCCAATGAAGCTGATCATAGCGTTTACGCGCGATGCGATGTAGTAGGTGGCATTCCGGGTGTGAGTTGTCTCACTGATGGCAAGCTCGCGTACAAGGGCACCTGGGCAATTGAGACTTCTTACTTCATGGACCTCAATTTTCTGCCGGCGAAGATGCAATATTTTAGTGTTCTCGGCCGCGCCAATTTCTACGGCCCGAAAGGCGGAGAGAATTCACCTCTGCCTAGCACCCCGACAAAAACTGAGATCGATAGCGAGCCCGTCCGTCTGATTTTCGAATCCGGTAAGGCGTTCTGGGGCTCGATGCACACCCATCGGCTCGATGTGTGGGTCGCGTATCGATATTGGGAAGACAAGTATGGTTTCGACCACAATGCCAGCTCGGTCTGCACGGGCCTGGGCGCGGGATCCTGCGAGGAGAAGTCGTTTTACTCAGGCATCACCGTTAAGTTCTAGATCGACCCAAGGACCACGAACGAGGCCCTTCGATCTGGGAGCCTCCAGTGGTTTCAACCGCGTTTGTGCAGACTATGCACCTTCTAACCGTTACACCTCAGGTGAATCATGCTTAGCAACAATAAATGGCTCGTGTTGGTCGTCGTTTCGACCGCTCTCTTTCTCATCAGCATTGACATGACTGTCCTGTATACCGCTTTGCCGCGGCTGACTCACGATCTTGCCGCCGACAACAGCCAAAAACTTTGGATCGTCGACACATTTCCGCTGGTCATGGCGGGTCTGCTTCCAACTATGGGTATGCTTGGCGACCGGATCGGGCATCGCGGAGTCTTTCTTTGGGGTCTGATTGCTTTTGCCTCTGCTTCTCTGATCGCGGCTTATGCCCCTTCTGCGAGCGTCCTGATCGCGGCGCGGGCCTTTCTTGCTGTGGGCGCATCCATGATGATGCCAGCGACGCTTTCGCTTCTGCGGCTGACCTTTACGACCGACAAGGAACGCGGCCAAGCGATCGGTGTCTGGGCTGCTGTCTTTTCAGGCGGTGTTGCGATCGGCCCGTTGATCGGTGGAGCTTTACTCAGCCATTTCTGGTGGGGTTCGGTCTTCCTGATAAACGTGCCCGTGGTCGCAATGGCACTTATCTTTACTCCATTCGTAGTGCCCGCTGGAAAGGGGAACCCTGAACGGCGGCTCGATCTCCTGAACTCACTACTCGCCATGATCGCAATGGCTAGCTTGGTCTATGCGCTGATGGACGCCGCAAGACCAGAAGCCGGGTCGCTAGGGGCCACTTTTGCGGGTGTCATCGGCATGACGGTTATGGTCATTTTCGTGAGGCGGCAGAACCGTTCCCCACGCCCGATGATTGACTTCTCGTTATTCGGTGACGGACGCTTCACAGCCGGTGTATTGACCGCGATGACCGGAACCCTGGCTGGTGCGGGCGTACAACTTGCGCTCACGCAGCGGTTACAGCTTGTAATCGGGTATTCGCCGTTTCATGCGGCCCTCTTCATGCTGCCCATCTCGATCTCCGCCTTTTTCGCAGGGTCCCTCAATGGGTTCGTGCTCCACAAGATTGGCGTCGGTAGGGCACTCTGGACAAGTCTCATCGTTTCTGCGACCGGCCTCATCGGCTACGCTGTTTTCCGTAACAGCAGCGCTATCGAGCAAGTCGCAAGCTTTGTCATCTTGGGATTTGGCGTAGGTGTAGGTTCAGCGATGGCCTCAACCGCCATCATGATCAACGCGTCAGAAGATAAAGCCGGCATGGCCGCCGCCATCGAAAGCGTCGCCTACGAACTCGGCGGTGTGATTGGCGTTGCCATCCTCGGTAGCATTCTGTCTCTTACATATACGAGGGCTCTTGTACTACCGCAAGGAATTCCCGCCCCAGCGCTCGCCAGGGACAGCCTCGATCAAGCACTGCTGCTCGCCGAGCACTTGTCTGGTGATACGACGGTGAAATTGATCACTCAGGCTAAAACGGCGTTCGACATCGCCTTCGTAACCGTCTTGGTCGCTGGGACCGCGATCATGCTGCTGATGGCCGCAGTGATCGCTCAAATCATCAGCCGGGCGAAAACACCTGAGCCTTCAGCCTCGCCGGGAGGCGCAACAACGACGGCGAGTGACGCTGCAACTCCGTGAGGTATTTGAACGGTTGGAGCATGATCCGCCGAGTATCAATTCCACCCGACCGACAACTCGATGTGTGCCTCGGCCTGTACGCAACAGTGGAGGAATTCCCAATTGGTAGGACCCTGGCCGACTTGCGTATGGGCGAACGACGCCACAGTGATTGCAGGAACTCCCGGGCCCACTTAGGACCCGGGAACACCTGTCCTCGTCATTACCTGGATCTGGAAACGATGATGTTGTGGTTGAACGAGTTGACGATATAGATGTCGCCTGAGGCGTCGACTGCCACGCCGATGGGAACGTCCAATCCGCTGATCGCGGTCGTCAGGGCGCCATCGCGACTGATTCTGACCAGTGAATTGGTGCCGGTGTCGGTCACGTAGAGGTCGCCCGAGCGGTCGACAGCCACGTACTGAGGAGCCACCAGGCCGGCGCCCAAAGTAGTCTGCGTTCCGTCCGGTGCAATCTTGAACACCGCAGCGTTATACGTGTCGGCGACGTAGACGTTACCGTCCCGGTCCACTGCCACTCCCACCGGCGAGTTGTAGCCGCCGCCGAGACTGGTTTGTATTCCGCCCGGCGTGATCTTGGCCACGAAGCCGTTCCACGGATCGGCGGCATACACGTTCCCTGCCTTATCGACGGCCACGCTCATCGGCATGTAGAAGCCGCTGCCCACGGTGGTCTGCATTCCGTCAGGCGCCACCTTGTAGAGCAGTCCCGCCTGGCTGTCGGCGACGTACACGTTGCCAAAGCCATCCACGGCTGCCGCCTGCGGAACCATGAACCCGCTGCCAACGGCTACTCGATCTCCATCCTGGGTCACTTTGAACACCTTCTGGAGGGCGGTATCGGTAACATAGAGGTTTTTTGCACCGTCGATGGCGATTCCCTGGGGACTTACGAAGGAATCATCGCCGCTTTCGAACTGCGCGATCGGCACCGCGGGGAGAGAAGGAACAGCGCTCAAGTGGGACAGAGTCGACGCGATGGCAGGCTTGGCGATGCCAGCCTGGATGCTGGCGGCTTTGAGGGCGCGCGCGGTCGACGCGCGGGAATCTTCGCTGCGGATCCAGGCCGGCATCTTCGACGGCGATGGGGCGGATTGCGGAGCAGTGGAAGCGGACTGAGCGGCAATGGCGAGTGGGGCGGAAGCGATTGCCGCGCACAACAGGTTGGCAGCGATCTGATGCACGCGGGGCACAAAGAAGGACATGGCGTGAGCCGGCATGATGGGAACCTCCACAGTTCTATACCCGGAACGGATTGAAGCGCGGTCGACAACGACGGTTGCGGAGACTTGCGTGACGGGGCTCATTTGAACAAGTCCTTCAGGTCGCTTGTGTTCGGATCGGCGGCAGCTCCCAGCAGCGGGGTGACGTTGAAGATTTCCTCGATTGTTTTGAGGGTGGAGCTGTGATCGTAGTGAATCTGGTTGGTGTAGGCGCTTCGGCCGCCGCCCTTGGCGAAGGGTGAGAGCAGGTAAAGGCCGATGGGTCCGTCGCTGTACGGGTCGCTGTCTTCCGCCTCATCCCAAAGGATGAACAGAGCGCCGCCCTTGCGGTAGGCTTCCGATTTCAGAATGGCGGGCACGTTCTCCCGGAGCCACTGGTCGGACCGCAGGGTGTTGCTCCCAGGCTCACTGGGGTCACAAGGGGTGACGCCCTCATGTCCCTGATGGCACACGTTAGGAATGATGAGGTTGTATCGCGACGTGGTGTTCCCGGCGAGATCGGCCTCGAGACGGTCGTAGGGCACCACATGGGCCAGGCACTCCGGAGAATTCGGATTCAAGCCGTCATTAACGTCGTTAAAGTAGACGGGAGCCAGGTGCTCCACATCGAGGTAGGTGAAGTCCAGAGGGCACACCTGAAACGCGGGGCTGCCGTAGTCCGGCTCGGCATAGGCCTTCCAGCTGATCCCGGCATCCTCCAGAAGCCTCACCAGGTGATCGTGGGTATCCAATTGCGGCTGCCCGGGCTGCGTGTCTGACAGGACGCCAAAGTTCGTTCCGGCTTCAAGCCAGAGATAATTTGGCTGGCTGGGGTGATTCCCCGGGGGATTGAAGTACTGAAGCGGCTGCGCGGAGGTCCGCTTGAGGACGCGGTTGATGTAGGGAGCGAGTGGGTTGCGGTCGATGTCCGGATCGTTGAAGGCGGCACCGGAGTCGTTTCCGGTGCGGTTGTGATTTTCCATCATGATCACGAACACAGTTTTTACCTTGCTCATTTGCGCCGACAGGGAGTTTGGCGCAAACAGGCAAAGGCTCAGCAAAGCTGCGCATACACGTTTCATCAGGACCTCACCAGCGGAGATTGTGAAGCCGATCGGCCTTCGCATGTACTTTAGCGAACGCCAATCGCTTTCGGTACGCAGGCAGGGTGAAATTTGTGTGAAATGTTTTCGTGTATGGATGCCGGTCAGGATCTGTTTGGGATCATCGTCAGAAATAGACCGTTCTTTCAGTCTCACCAACAAAAGAGCAAAACGCCGCTTCGACAAAGCCGCACATGCGAGAGGGCGCGTCAATGTGAAGGGGACGTTGCTGAACCGTGGAAGCCTGTAACCGTTCACCCCGGCAGAGACTACGTCTGGCGGCTACGATCGCTCTTTTGAGTTCCAACAGGGCAAAAGCGCGCCTGACTATCGCTGAATCATGCGCACCCGCATTGGCTGCTTCTGAGCGAAAGACATTTCTGTCATCCTACGAGTTTGCACCAGCAGAGAGGGGTTAGCTCCTCGAAAACGGGGATCCGAACCCCGGTTCCAGGGCCATTCTCAATGAGCGCATTATCTCCGCCAACTCGCGTTTCCACCCGCCGCGTTTCTGGAAAAGTGATTCTCCCTGAATGCGACAATTGAGCGCCAAATCACCGGACACTAGCCGACTTTTCGTTCCCGATCCGCGTTTGCGGAGTGACTCGGCGATTTTATCGCCATCAGACATCCCTCGATGCCATTCCCCACCCGTTGAACCGGATCTCTACCAACGAAATAAAAGCGCGCCCGAATTACGACCGTCTCATCTCTTGAGCGGTTGGCGGCATTAGATAGTTTCGCAGGACTCGACCAGAGATCGATGGAATCCAGATCCATTCGAGAACAAACAGCAAATTCAGGAACAACTGAATCCTTGTTGTATCGCCCGATTGAACACTGGCAGCGCTCAGGAATCCGGACAGGAACAAGAATCCAGTCAGGACGCAAAAAATACTCCACCCCTTCTGTCTTCGGGAAAAAAACATATACCCAAACACAAAGCAGGAGGCCATGAGAGCCATGAAACCTGTCATGCCGAACAGAATATGCATCTTCCCGTGAAAGGTCATGCCCTCAGGGGAGCCGACCGGATCAACCACGAAAACTCCCTCGCCCGCCTGGCAGACGCCAAAAACTCCAAGGAGCAATGGCCCCGCAAATCCGCCTTTGACTGAGCGAAGTACCCGCCGGACTCCCACCGCTCCGCCGACGGTCAGCAAACCAGCGAACACACAATTAGCGATCTGGATCCAGCCCCATGGGCCAAGACTCAGCAGGCTTGGCTCGGTCTGGCTGAAATGAAACTCCGGACGACCTATAACCTCCATCGCGAAGATCAGTAGAAACACAGGCCCGGCAGCGATACTGCAACGAAGAAGCGCTTTTGTGGAGGACATCGGGTGTCCGAGCACCTCAGCATTCTGGTTGGGGATCACGATCGAATTGTGCATAGCGGTTTCCTTCCTCAATGTGGGGCCATCTACGTCAGCGGGCTCACCGCAGACTCTCCCTGTGCGAACGCTTCGCCAGGGACGGTTACTTCATGCCGCGGCCGGCAATGACCTTGGCCAATTTTCCGAGCTGACTCTCCATACCCATTACGGCTCTCTGCGTCCACTCGTCGCTGTGCATCGGATCGAGAGTCAGCACCATTCGCACCCTCTCACCCTGCTCCACCAATTCCACTTTGTTGCCGACATCGTACGGCTCAACGCCAGGAATGAAATCAGCCCGAAATGTGTAGGCAATACTCTTTCCCAAAACGACCTCGGTATAGGTCAGCTTTGATTCGGTCGTAAGAGGCATCCCGGCCTGCTTCATGAATTCGACTTGCGCTGGTTCGATGGCGGTCATGGCGTAGCGCATCTCTCCGCCGGCACGCAGATCAAGATCGTGGACCTTTACCGAAAACCCGCCAGGACCCCACCACGATTCGATTCCTTCTTTGGTCGTCCACAGTTCCCAGACGTCCTCAATCGAGCCGACATAAGTACGCTCGATCACAATCTTGCCGGCAGAACCCCTACTGGATTTTCCGTTCATGATGTTCTCTCCTTGATAATCTCCTCGCCTGAGGACCGGATGCCTTCCCCGCTTGCTTCCGCGTGAGGGCTTCGCCGAACTTGTCAAGACGACCTTCCCATAGTTGTCGATACCGGCTGATCCAGAGGTCAATGTCTCTGAAAGGTCCGGGACAAAGCGAATAGAAGCGCTTCTGCCCTTCAGGCCGAATTTGCGCGAAACCGGCCTCCTGCAGAATGCGGAGATGCCTCGACACGCCGGACTGATCGACATCGACGTTCTTCACGATATCGTTGACCGAGTGCTCACCGCTCAGCATCAATTCAACGATGCGGAACCGGGTTGGGTCGGCCAGGATTTGGAGCGTCGATAAATGCATAACTATGTATATGTATCAATATGCATATTTAGAGTCAAGCCCAAATTCAGGAAATTCTTGCTCCTCACCCTCAGGCGTGAGGAATAGGGCGAGAGATCGGAGTTTCCTCTGGCCACTTAAGGTCAAATCAATCATTGAGCGTGATTTGGTCTTTTCAGATTAGATAGGTATCCGTAAACGCCATCAGTACGCCTCAGTTGAGAGAGAAGCGACGTGCCCCAATACTCCCTTATCGCTTTATCGAAATCGGAACCATCATCGTTTGGTAGCTGGGGTGTCCGGAGCCGAGCGTTTGCCACCGATTACAGGCACGAATTAGGCAGCAACCGTCGCGGCAGCAGGGAGGCTACCAATGGGCCTCATCGGGCGCTTCTTTCGCGCGATGAGGCTTCGCTGGAACTCTGCCCTTAGACTTTCTCCAACGTGAGATGAGTCGCATATTCCGAAAACTTGCGCTCCGTTATGCAAAACCCAAGCGCACGCAGGTCCACTCCATCAAACAACCGTTCACCTTGACCGAGGAGAACAGGTACGGACGCGAGGTGCAGTGAGTCAATCAGCCCAACCTGCAGAAATTGCCGGACCGTTGACACGCCGCCTCCGATCTTTATGTCTTTATCGCCAGCGGCCTTCTTGGCGAGCGCCAGTGCCTCCTCGATCCCGCCGGTCACAAAGTAGAAGGTCGTTCCGCCTTCCATGACCAGAGGCTCACGCTCGTGATGCGTAAGAATGAAGACTGGCGCATGAAATGGCGGATTGTCGCCCCACCAGCCCTTCCATGAGTTATCCGGCCAAGAACCGCGAACGGGACCGAACATGTTTCGGCCGAGGATAAACGCACCAAAGTTCTCCCTTGCCCGATGGGCGAATTGATCGTCAACGTCACCGATAGTTCCCCCTCCTCGCCCATGCATGGAGCAGTAGGTCTTCGTGTGAAAGAACCATTGAAAGATCTCCATTCCTCGCTTGCCTATTGGGGCATGCAGGCTCTGCCCGATCCCAGCGCTGAAGCCGTCCAACGAAACTCCAAATCCCGCGACACGTACCTTTGACATAAGGCTATTCCCTTCTGGATTGTTGTAGTAGAGTTCTTTCTGCTCTTGCCCCGTTGCAGCGCCAATGCGAGCATGCAAGATCCCACTAAAATCAAGATTGCTGCCGAGCAGCACTGGTCGTCATGGCGATTGTTGTCTGTTTTGCCCGCTCTCCTACTGCGGAGTGTCGTCGGCACTCCCCCGAGTCGAAGAAATTGGCATTCCTTTCGTCGGATCGTTCACAAAGTGCCAGAACCTTGCGAACCAAACTATGTACACCACAAAGACCAAGCCGATACTCGTTGCCCAGATCATTCTTACGGCCCTCCCAGTTTTGAAAAGGCGTCTAGAAGCCGCTTCTGGACCCGCAGCGCGACAGCGACTTCGTTCTCCTTCAGCTCTTTCATCAATGCACTGATGCGGGAATCTTCTTCTCTCCGGACGCGCCTAATCAGGCCCGCCCCAAGGGGTGTAAGCGCAATGAGGGGCGAACGACAATGGGCAGAGTTCTTGCGCCGTTCGGTCATTCCTGCGGCGGAGGTCTCATCGACCATGATCTGGACATACTGGCGCTGGATCTCGAGGGCACGGGCTAGCGTCGGCACAGTCTGCGCTCCATCGCGGCCAAGTATCTCCATCACCGCGCGCATCCTAACGGTAAGGTCGGTTCCTTCGAGGCCACGTTGAACAGCGCGTTCTATACGCTGCACCAGGGGCCTGGTATTCCAGATCAACTCATAAAGTCCGGGCTTCATATAATGACATGTATATTGTCATATCGACATTAATGATGTCAAGTCGGTAGCTAGATAGCAGAGGACGCAATCTCAAGAAACGCCTGAAGGACCTTGCCAAGCTCTGTTGTGCCTTACGAGCCAATGGCGGGATCGGTCCCCCTAAACGTACTTTTGGCCCGAGATCCTTCTAAATTTATGCATTATCCAATGTGCGTTTCCAGGCGGGCAGATTCTGGAAACGTGGTTCTCCCTGAAGCCAACACTCGAGCAAAAGTCGCTTGCCCGGAAAGGCGGCCATCTGGCTGGTGACGAGAAGCAGGCTACAAATGAGCCTCCTCTGCCCTCCTGGCCGGAGTCTCCGAAACAGCCTGCCTTTACTTTCTGTTCCGTAGTTCGCGCATAATGATCACGCTGAGCGGGGGACATTTCATTCGACAGAGTTCGCGAAGGAAAGCATGGGCGTTTTGCGCGCAGGGGACCAAAATCTTTCCCCCGAGAACACAGGGCTACAGAGGACTACATTAGAGGGATTTTCGTTGATCCTAGACACCGTTGGGGCGCTGGCAAATCAACGACAGAAACTCAGAGCGAGTTTCTTCCTCATTGCCGAATACGCACTGGACGGCGACGCAGGCGGCTCTGCGATCGAAGCCCAAATCCTGCGGCGGAACGAAAGCAGAGATATCCATCTGCCGTGCGGCGCATTGAATACTGAAGGTCCCAAAACCAAAATCCCCGCCCATTCGCACAAACGGCGCGCGATAAGGACGGGGTACCTGGTCTGTTGAGCTTTACTTCGTGGGCCGCGACTCCGGCGGCACAAGACCTGCGAGACGGTAGTACACAACGAGCTGGCCGTAGTGTTCACCGCTATGTTCGATGATGCCGTATGCGATGTCGAGAACGCGCGCTTTCTGATGAGGGAAATAAACAAACTCCGTCATCATGCCTTTTTCGTCTTTGGACTGAATGGCGGCGGCTCCGTCGGCAAAGGATTTCTTTACGAATGCGACGATATCCGCCTTTGTTTTGTACTGGTCGCGTTTTGGATCTGCTCCCGCGGGAGGCTTCCGCCCCATCACCGTATCAGTGAAGTAGTAGTTTGAACCCGCCGCGTGCAGCAACTGCTCGGCGAAGCTCCGCTGCGCGGGTGTCGGCTTGAAGTCATATTTGTCCTCGGGGAAATCTTCGGCCATTGCCGTGAGCTTGCGGCCAATCTCATTCCAGGAATCGAGCACGACTTTCACTTCCGGTTCGGCAGGTTTGTCGGCTGCATCTTTCTTCATCGCGTCCTGGGCATGGGCGGGAAATGCAAATGCCAGCAGGACGAAAGCGAGAAACGGTATTCTTTTCATTTCTTTCTCCACGCTTGAGTTTCGCGAATCAAAGCTTCAGCTTCTTATTTCGTCTGCACCAGTCCTGCAACAACGGCAGCAAGTTTATCGAGTTGCTCCGCCCAGCCCTCGAGTTGCCCGCTCTCGATTGCGTTCTGCATGGTTTCGTTTCCAATGAAAGTGAGTTTCGTCTGGCCGTTTCCAATATCCTCAAAAAGAATCACGTTGTGCGCATCGTCTATGGCCTCAAGCTCTATTCCCAGCTGCTCAGGCTCAATCTTGTTTCCCTTCGAATCGGAAAAGTACATGGATGAGACGATCTTCTCGTACGGAACAATCTCATAGTATTCACCACCGTTCCAGCCCTCCCACCCATCCGGCGTTCTCATGCTAAGGAGAAATTTTCCTCCCACGCGAAAATCTATCTCACAAAAGGGTGCAGTGAAACCCTTCGGCCCCCACCACTGCATCACATATTTCGGGTCTGTCCACGCCTTCCAAACTAATTCGCGTGGGGCATCAAACACTCTCGTGATAACCATCGGCTCTGTTTCATTCACCGTGTTTTTTGTCATCTCTGACCTCCTCCTTCTTCATTTGCTTTACAACTTCATCCAGTTTGTCGAAACTCTCTTCCCAGAACTGGCGATAGCTGAACGCCCAGTCGCTGACTGTCTTAATCGCCTCCGGCCTGAGCGTGCACACACTCTCTCGTCCACGCTTCGTCTTGATCACAATCCTCGCTCGCACCAGGCAGGCAATATGTTTTGAAATCATCTGCTGCGAGAGTGCAAACGGTTCCGTCAATCCATGGACGGTGGCGGGCCCATGAGAGAGCTGTTCGATCATTGCCCGCCGGGTTGGATCAGATAAAGCCGCAAATGTTGTACTCAACCTATCCACAACCATATGGTAGTGGATTTCGGCTGAAAGTCAATTGGAATTCTCGCAATTCCAGATTTCTGTTCCCCGATCTGTGAACCCTGACACCTGCGCAACGAGTGGTAAACCGCCATAAGTGGCCCGTACTAATGGTGTGTAGAATATTGCGCTTTTTGCAGGTGATGTTGCTCTAGCTTGGCTAAGATAGCCATTGGCTGTTCCAAAACTCTCGGTTACTCGAGTTGCGATCTCCGCTACACGTGTGGCTTTTTGGCCCAGGCTGGCCTCAGGAGGCCCGATGCTCTGTCTAAATGAGTTCCAGTCTGCCGCCCCCAACTGGTGAGTCCGTTTCTGCGGGCTGCGCTGACCTTGCAAAACGGTAAGAAATCCCGCTGAAGAATAATAGAACACCTCTGAGTCCCGCGCCAGATCATGGTTTTCGGCAAGCTGCTAGTTTTGTAAGATTGGCCGCTAATCTCCGCCAAAGCGTGTTTCCTGGCGTTAAGACGTTGAAATGTGGTCAGCCAAGCAAGCAGGTGAGTAACGATTCCAGTTTTGCGACGAGCCTTTCTCCAAGAACTCCCGTGCCCGAGCCAGCTTGGCTTCTTGACCCCGCGGACTGAACCAGCGCACGTTCGCTAGGGTAGGAAGAATGCGCGAGTTTGCGCCGGCAGTCTAGCTGCGTGCAGGCGTGCTGACGGATCGTCCTACGTCCGACACTTCATCTGTCCCCGCAGACTGTTCATTTGCGGACGCCGGCGCACGAAATTGCACGCAGGTCGGCCAACGAGCCACTCTTTCCTCAGGCATCCATTTGTGAATCGTCAATGAGTTAGTGACGAGCGAAATGTGGTCAGCAGCTTGCTCCATCCAAACCAGGACTGGTCGACGCATTGCAATTCGAGCATTGGTGTTCTGAGCAGGAGGTTATCGATCGGCATGTAATCACGATTTGAAAGAAAGATCACAGCTCACGCCAGAGTCAGAACAAAACCGACCAAGCATCTCGTTTGGCAGTGTCCCACTGAACCAGAGATAGGAATTCTCTGCGAACAGCCTTGCGATCCGTATGTCTTAAATTCATCTCTGCTTTTCAATGGTGGGTGCATGAGATCACAATCATTTGCGATCTTACTCGTGGTGGCCGCTGGCGCGGTCTCTGGTCTGTACGCCCAGCAATCGGGCGTGGAAGTGCTCACCCGCGCTGCGGCCCTAAACACTGAGGGAGATTTTCGTGCGGCTCTCGGGTTAATCCAACCGCTACTTGACTCAAATCCTCAGAAGCTGGATAACGTCGTCGCTGGCGTTGCCTGGAACATTCGCGGTCTTTCCCTTCAGAACGTCGGGGACCTTGACGAGGCGCGACGAAGCTATGAGTCGGCGATCAAAATATTGCGCGCCCTACCCGATCAGAAGATACAGTACGCAAACGCGCTGGATAATCTCGCATCTTTCGAGGCTGATAACGGTCAGTTAAAGGAGTCGAAGGTGTTGCGCCTCCGTGCAAAGGAGTTGTACGACTCTGCCGGCGACCATGCTGGAGTTGCCCGTACTGCGAGTAGTCTGGCCATCATTGAGCTGGCCTTGGGCAGCCGGAGAGAGGCGCGCCACTACCTGGCCTATGCATCTCGTGAGGAAGCGCAGGTAAGTACTCCCGACCCCCTAAATCTCGCCTGGATGTTCGGCGCGGAGTGCCTGCTCGATGAGGCAGAGGGGAATTTCCAAGCTGGGTTAGACCGAATCAATCGAGTCATCGATTTGTGGATCCATTACTTTGGTCCGAATTACTACTTACTTGCACAAGCCTATTCCATTCGTGGCCGCCTGTATCAAGTGCTGGGGGATGACTCGCGGGCTGAGGAGGATCTGCGACACTCTCTGGTGCTTCTTTCGGACACCCACGAGGAGAACTCGAATTTGTATTTCGTCGTAGAAATTCTGTACGCCAAGGTTTTGAAGAATTCTGGGCGCAAGGATGACGCATCGCGGATGGAATCCAACGCCCGATCGGCACTCGAGCGTCTCCGTCATCAGCAATGCGCGGGATGTACCATCAGCGCCGAAGGCATCCGATAGCCGCTCCGTGATTTTCCGGAGTATCTTGTCAACGATTGAGGCCTGAATGGAAAAGAATTACCGCGGCGCAGGCCTTAGGGTTCTCAATGAGCATGCAGTTGCCGAGTGTCGAGTCTATCCGGGCAGCCTGGAAACGTGCCTCGGCCTGTTAACCGGCCTCTATGAGAAGGTCATAAATGTCAAGGCCGACGTGGCGGCCGTCCTAGTGTCAGCAACGAAGCGTCGGGAGTGGTGATGAACACTGTCAAGGGCGTCCCGCAGGACGTTTATCTCGACCCTTGACAGTGTTCACCACCACTCGGACACTCGAGTTGGGAACGAAGCAGAACATGTTCTTTGTTCAGCTTCGTTCCATATTAGAGTGACGTACGTTCGTCCGATTCTACGGAACGGAACTTGGTTTCATAGGCTTCTTGACGATCGCTCTCGAGTTGGTATTGGCGCCACCCACATCGCCGGGCTTCTATCCGCACTCTGAATGGGGCCGCTTTGGGTCCGGTGCAATTTGGGGTCCGATTTCAAGCCC
>Ga0206842_1044_pt1 | contig 29006 bp, 29 predicted proteins | sample Alteio_BWOrgCont_23_FD_152861 | JGI IMG/M metagenome (GOLD analysis project Ga0206842, IMG submission 152861) | Enriched cells from forest soil in Barre Woods Harvard Forest LTER site, Petersham, Massachusetts, United States -... | ecosystem: Environmental > Terrestrial > Soil > Temperate forest >...
ACAATCTTGGCACGGATGCGTACCCTGCCGCCACGCTGCCCATCGTTATAAGCCGAGGCATCGGCCATACCACCGGTCGGGAAGTCGGGCATTAAATTCGGCGTAATACCCTTTAATACGTCGATAGAAGCATCTATCAGTTCAATAAAATTGTGGGGCAAGATCTTGGTAGCCAAACCCACGGCAATACCTTCGGCACCCTGGGCAAGCAGTAAAGGGAACTTAACGGGAAGTGTGATCGGCTCGCGGTTACGGCCGTCGTAACTTGCCTGCCAGTCGGTAGTATCCGGGTTAAAAACAACATCCAGCGCAAATTTTGATAGCCGGGCCTCGATATAACGCGGTGCAGCAGCCGAGTCGCCGGTTACCGGGTCACCCCAGTTACCCTGGCAATCAATCAGCAGGTTTTTCTGGCCAATCTGCACCATGGCGTCACCAATGGAAGCATCCCCATGCGGGTGGTACTTCATGGTGTTACCGATAACGTTGGCGGCTTTGTTAAAGCGCCCGTCGTCCATCTCCTTCAGCGAGTGCAGGATCCGGCGCTGCACAGGCTTTAAACCATCGTTGATGTGCGGAACGGCGCGGTCGAGGATGACATAAGATGCATAATCCAGGAACCAGTTTTCGTACAGGCCGTCGAGTGAGGTTATGTTATGTAGTTTATCTTCTTGGTCAGCAGGCAATTGATTTTCGCTCAGATCGTCACTCATTCTAAATAAAAAAATTATGGATGGGTAAAGATAAAGGTTATCGTGCAGATGTGCTGATTTTAGGTGTGAGGATTTTTAAACACCCGGAGACATTTCAACATTTGGAGGATGTACGGATGTGCAAATATGCGGATGTGAGGATGTGCAGATTTATGAGGGTTATATTTTTAGGAAGAAAGTAAGCGTTTAATTATGAACATAAATGGTTTGTTTGTAAATTTGATATTATGGCAACACTAACAGTAGAAATAGATAAAGAACGTGACCTGCCTGTTTTACAGGCTTTGTTAGACCGTATGGGATTGGAATTTGAAGTTGACGATGACGATGACGACGACTGGGGTGATTTGCCCGAAGCAGCAATAGAGGGTATAAAAGCGGGGATTGCAGACGTGGCGGCTGGAAGGACGCATTCACATGAATATGTTATGGCTTACATGGAAGAAAAGCTGAATCTATTGCGTGCAAAGAATGGCTAAACTGTTAATCTGGTCTGACAGAGCCTTAGCTGAATATGATAAACTCCAGGAATATTTATATGCGGAATGGGGCTATGAAATTACGCAAAGAGTTATAAAGGAAATCGCTCAAACGGTGACCCGAATTCAAAATTCGCCCGAACACTTTCCTTATTTTAGAAAAAAGAAAAAAATAAGACGTTGCGTTGCCTCTCCCCAGACCTCGATCTTTTTTAATGTTAACGGAGACATAATTGAAATCATGTCCGTTTTCGACAATCGGCAAAGCCCCAGAAAACGAAAATTATAAATTTAATCTGCACATCTGAAGTCTCCACATCAGTTTTTCATGGCCCGCATCATATCGTTGTAGCGCCACTTACGCAGCATGGCATTTACAGTATTTACAATGCGCTTGGCGCGGGTCTCACTGGTTTTTGCGCCGTCTATCCATTTGATAAAATAATCCCTGTGCGATTTTGGCAGGCTGTTAAAAAAGTCCAATGCTTCGGGTTCAAAGTCAAAGCATTCCTGCAGGTCGTCGGGCACTTCAACCTTATATTCGGTATCTTCTTCTATTACTACATGCAGCATGGCGCCCGCATTTTTATGGAGACGTTTCCTCACATCTGCTTTTAAAGCCATAATAAAATTACCGCCGCCCATGGGCATTAATGCCATGCCGTTAACCGCGCAACTATCCAGCATACCCCTTACCCTGAAAGATGTTTTGGTGCCGGGCTTCAATTGCTGGGCAACGTCGGCAGGTATCTCGATATACGTCCAGCCGGTTTTTTCGCCCTGCTCGGCAAATTGCAGCATGATGGTAGTGAAGTCGATCATCTTGTTTTAGTGCTGAGTTGAAAAAAAGGGAAAACCCGCATCCGTCATCCTTTTGTTAAAAACTGTTAAATATAGCCATTAAAGCCATTTTTACTGTAACTAATTAATTAGTACTTGTGTCTTATGGATATAAACTAACACAACAATTTAAATTATAATATCATGAAAACTTTAAAAACAATTATGCTTGGCATAGCCATGCTGGCCTTTTGCAGCGCCGTTAAAGCAAACCCAAATGATGACGGCAAATTAACCAAAAACTACGCGATCAACACTTATGTAGATGCCATGACGCGTGGAAAACTGAATGGGTTTAACAACGTATTGGACAAGTCGGCGGCGTTCAACATGGTGCGTGGCAAACAGGTATTGAGCTTCAGTAAAAAGGAAATGCTCGATTATCTTCAAAGCAATAAAAACACCGAGCAGGCCTGCACAACCAGCACATCTGTAGTTGAAAACAATGCCAGCATCGCCATTATAAAGGTAGATATGAAATACGAAAATTTCACCAGGAGCAATTACGTTACCATCGCCAATACCGGCAACGGCTGGAAGATCACCAATGTTTACAGTGTGTTCGTTTAGGGTGGTGAAGGGCGAAAGGTAAAAGGCGAAAGGAAAAAAACACGCAACACCTTTCGCCTTTTACCTTTCAGCTTTAACCTCTTACTTCACATACGGCTCCAGCACCTGCTGCCAGCGGTCGTATCCCTTATTGTTAAGGTGCAGGTAATCGGCACGAAAAAGGGTTGAATCGGGCATCGAAGTATCTGGTTTAAGCAATATTGTATTCAGATCAATAAAAACACTATTGGGTTTATTGGCCAGGTAGGTTTTGATCAGATCATTGGCTACAGCCACTTCTTTAAAATATTTCGCACGGCTCGGGCTCATTTTTACCGACATGTAGTAAACCGTTGCATCAGGTAATTGCTTGTTGATCATTTCGAAAAGCTTCTGAAACTCATCGTATACAAATTTCCCGCTCTTACCGCCTGCAATATCATTTTCGCCGGCGTAAATAAAAATTTTTCGGGGATGGTATGGGAATAAAATGTAGGGGGTATAATAATCAACCAGTTGCCAAAGTTCACTGCCACCTACACCGCGCCGGATGATCGGCGCATTAGGAAAACGCTTTCCCAGATCGTCCCATAGGCGAATGGATGAACTGCCAATAAATAATATACCATTTTTGGCAGGAAAGCTGATGCTGTCCTGGTGTTTGAAAGCCTGGATCTCGTTAGCAAAAGGGAAACCGGTTTGCGCATAAACGCTTGCGCCAAAAATCAAGGCAATTACCAGCAAGGAAAATTTTAGTTTCATTTTTTATCCGTTTAATCGTTCTTCGAAAAATAAAAATGGCAGAAAACTGCTCACACCGTTGATAACGCGTGCGGTACCATTACTGCAAAATAAAATAACTTCTATGGCTCGTCCCTGTTGTTTCTCGCATTCAGCCATCACCTGCAGGCACGCGCCGCATGAAGGCACCGGATGGGTAATTTCGAACGCATCTGTTTGCGCGGTAACGGCCATGGCGATGATAGGGTCATCGGGATGATTGGCGCCCCAGTTAAACAAGGCCACCCGCTCGGCACACAAGCCGGATGGGTAAGCAACATTCTCCTGGTTGCTGCCATGCAATATTTTTCCGCTTTCCAATAGTAATGCGGCCCCTACCCTGAATTTAGAATAGGGCGAATGGGAGTTTCCCATGGCTTTTACTGCTTTATCGCAAAGCGATCGATAGGTTTCGCTAAGTTCAAATAGCGTGGAGTATTCTTTGAATTGTATTGTTATCTCGTGGTTGGTCATTTTATCCCGTCTAACTACCTTTCTAAAATATTAAGAACCTTACCGTGCCCAAAAATTCATTGCCGTTGACTGAAGTCAACGGAATATCAGTAATGCCACTATTGGCTTTAGCCAAAAAAACGCGATGTCATTTGGCTAAAGCCAAACTTCTTTACTCCATTTGTCCCGTTGACTGAAGTCAACGGCAATGAAGTGTTTATTCAATTTTTCAAACTGCTTCCAATAAATAGGGGGACACAATATAAAACTTTTTTTGTCTGAATTATGATTATATTGTTGTTCATTAAGAAATGTGATGAAAAGACAAATGAGAAACATCCATCCCGGCGAAATTCTACGCGAGGAGGTTATTTATGCAAACGAAATAACGGTCACCGATGCCGCAAAAATGCTAGGGATTTCGCGCCAGAGCCTGAATAAAATTATCCATGAAAAATCGGATATAACCCCCGAAATGTCTTTCAGGATCGCAAAAGTATTTGGCGGAACTGCCGATATATGGGCCAACTTGCAAACCAAATTCAATTTACACCTGGCGGCGGAAAAGACAAAGAAGCTAGATTTAAAGCCTTTTGATTATAAGCACTCGGCTTGATTCCTAAAGATTTTTAAACTTTTTGAATCAAGCATCAAATCCTGTAAGGTCAACAGACATCCGCAAATCAGACAAATCAGTTTGATCCAGGTTCAGACAGCTACACTGCTACTGGCAAAGCCACGCTTTCCACCTCTTCGGCTACCAGCGGATTAATGCTTTCATCGTCTTTCTCCACCCTAAGGTTGCCGACAATGTGCACCTGGCGGGCAGGTGTGTTTTTACCCATATAATACTCCAGCAGGCCTTTAATATTGGCATCTTTCAGTATCACAGGGTCAAGGCGGATATCCTTACCGATAAATAGCCCGAACTCGTCCGGCGATATTTCGCCCAAACCTTTAAAGCGGGTAATCTCGGGTTTCACGCCTAATTTGGCTATGGCGTTGCGTCTTTCTTCGTCACTATAGCAATAGATCGTCTCTTTTTTATTGCGGACACGGAAAAGCGGGGTTTGCAAAATAAAAACATGCCCGGCCTTTACCAGGTCGGGGAAGAATTGCAGGAAGAAGGTCATCAGCAACAGCCTGATATGCATACCGTCCACATCGGCATCGGTAGCTATTACGATATTATTGTAGCGCAGGTCATCCAGCCCGTCTTCAATATTGAGGGCGTGCTGCAGCAGGTTAAATTCTTCGTTCTCATAAACTACTTTCTTGGTCAGGCCGTAACAATTCAACGGCTTACCTTTCAGGCTAAAAACCGCCTGGCACATCACATCACGCGATTTCGTGATGGATCCACTGGCCGAGTCACCTTCGGTGATGAATAAAGTGGTGTCCTGTTTGCGTTCGTGTGTATCGTCAAAATGCACTTTACAATCACGCAGCTTGCGGTTATGCAGCGATGCTTTTTTGGCGCGTTCGTTGGCCAGTTTTTTTATCCCGGCAATATCCTTGCGTTCCCTTTCAGATTGCATGATCCTTTTTAACAGGGCATCAGCAACAGCCGGGTTTTTATGCAGGTAGTTATCCAGTTCCTTTTTTACAAAATCATTGATAAAGCCGCGCACTGAAGGCCCATCCTCACCAATATTCTGCGAACCCAGTTTGGTTTTTGTTTGCGATTCAAACACCGGTTCCTGCACTTTTATCGCGACAGCCGCCACGATTGATGCCCGCACATCCGAGGCATCAAACTCTTTTTTATAATACTCGCGGATGGTTTTCACCACCGCTTCGCGAAACGCCGCTTGGTGCGTGCCACCCTGGGTAGTATGCTGCCCGTTCACAAACGAATAATATTCCTCGCCGTATTGCTGGCCATGCGTCATGGCTATTTCAATATCCTCGCCCTTTAGGTGAATGATGGGGTAGCGCATCGAATCAGCATCGGTATTGCGCGATAACAGATCATACAACCCCCGTTCCGAAAAGTATTTTGTGCCGTTAAAGTTGATGGTTAGGCCCGAGTTAAGGAACACATAGTTCCAGATCATGTTCTCCACAAACTCAGGAATAAAGCGGTAATGCCTGAAAATGGTATCATCAGGCAAAAAGTTAATGGCTGTACCGTTACGCTGGGTGGTTTCTTTTTCCGGTTCGTCTTTTATCAGTTCGCCCTTCTCAAATTCAGCAATTTTGGTGCGCCCGTCGCGGTATGATTGTACGATAAAAGAATTGGACAATGCATTCACCGCCTTTGTACCCACCCCATTCAAGCCAACCGATTTCTGGAAGGCTTTGCTATCGTATTTACCACCGGTATTTATTTTGGATACGCAATCGATCACTTTACCCAAAGGTATGCCCCGGCCATAATCGCGCACGGATACTTTATGGTCGCTCATGCTCACCTCAATGGTTTTGCCCGCGCCCATCACAAACTCATCTATCGAGTTATCAATAATTTCTTTCAGCAATACATAAACGCCATCATCGTATGCCGAGCCGTCGCCCAGCTTACCAATGTACATGCCCGGGCGTAAACGGATATGTTCTTTCCAGTCCAGCGACCGGATACTATCATCACTATAATCTGCAGGTAGTGCCATCTTTTTTGGTCATTAGTCAGTGGTCATTAGTCATTAGTTAAGAAGTATTTTCATTCCCGTAGACCGATCATTTTCAAAACGTTCGTTGCGTTGATTATTCGTACGCATTCCAACCAATGACTAATGACCAATGCCTAATGACTAACAGGCAAAAATAAGATTTAGCCACAGAACTTATTAGCCCTATGTCTCAACTTATCAACATTATGTTTCAGGGCTTAAATCTGAGGCAATGGCTGGCTTTGTCGATGTTTTTAAAAAACTCGGGGCCCTTTACATTGGCGAAGCAAACGGCCAGAATAGTGCCGGTATGATTTTTTTGAAGAATGATCAGCAGCGCATATTTGTAATGCTTTGTTTGCGGAAGATCAAGCAAAGTTAACAGGTACGATTTTCCGGCATCAGCATGATAGCGGGCCAAAACATCAGCCGGGATATCGCGTTTGAAAAATTTCCCGTCCCCGGTAAACGCACTCGCCTGTGCTTCGGCAAGGCCGATGTAAACGGAGTCGGGGTTAGCCAATTGCGTATTTTGGTTTTTGCCTGTGAGGTAACTGGTCCAGTTTTCTTTTTCCGATTTTACCTGGAACCATATTTCAAAATCCCGGCCCGGCAACTCAAGTCCGTAATCGAAGGAAAAATCCTCATCGTCAGGCGCCTTTATTTCTCTGAAACCTTTTGGGTATATAAATTTAACATTGGCCTGCGCCACTAATCGAAAAAACTCCTTCTGCTCGGGGCTTTGAGGGTGCTTGGGAGGTGTTGCTGCCGGTTGCGTATTTTGCGCAATAGCAGGTACCATAAGAAGCATAAGCATCGCTGTTATGAATATTTGCTTAAATTGCTTCAAAATAGTTTCCATTTTGCACACCCAATAGCATCCAATCAACAATTAACAAGGGGTTAACTTTTAACAAAATTAAAATATAAATTTAGAAAATAAACATTTAGATAATATAAATGAGCATAAAACCAAAACTTAACCGCTTCGAACTGACAATGATCGTGATCAGTTTAGTAATTGGGATGGGTATTTTCGCCACGCCCAGCGACGTTGCCAACAAGGCGGGAAATGTATACATATTTTTTGGCGCCTGGATATTTGGCGGTTTAGTGAGCCTGTGCGGGGCGCTGACTTTTGCCGAGATCGGCGCCCGGTACCCCATGACGGGTGGATTTTACAAAGTGTTTAGCTATTGCTACCACCCGGCCATTGCCTTTATGATCAACTGGGTGCTGGTGATTAGCAATGCGGCTTCGGTTGCGGCGGTAGCACTCATTGGGTCCGATTATATCAAACCATTTTTATTGCCGGCAAGTTTACAAAATGATCTCGGCACAAAAATTATCACTATTACCTCCGTTGCAGTACTTTATGTCATTAACTTTTTAGGGATAAAAATGAGTGCGCGCACACAAAGTGTGCTGATCATTTTTAAAATGAGCATGATCATACTGATCTGCACAACGGTGTTTAAAAGCGATTTTGTGCCGTTACAAACGGCTGCAGTACCTTATTCCGGTAATATGATCACCGCCTTTGGCCTCAGCCTGGTTGCTGTATTTTTTACGTACGGGGGCTACCAGCAAACTATCAATTTCGGTGGCGACATCATCAATGCTAAAACCAATATACCCAAAGCTGTTACGTTCGGCATCATTACGGTTATCATCCTTTACCTTTCCATCAATTATGCCTATTTCCATATACTTGGCATTGGCGGTTTGCAAAAAACCCCAGCCTTAGCCGCCAAAATGATCGGCGTAATATTTGGCGCCACAGGTTATAAAGTAACTTCAATTATGATATTTTTATCCGTGCTGGCTTACGTAAATGTAAACGTTTTGGCTAACCCGCGTGTATATTATGCCATGGCCGAAGACGGCATTTTACCGCCCATATTTATGAAGGTAAATCCCAAGACGCAGGTACAGGAGTTTGGTATGAGCTTTTTTATCGGGGCGATCATTGTGATCCTGTTCTTTGTGGCTAAATTCAGCGAGATGCTAAAATATGTAATGTTTTTCGACACTATCGGGCTATCCATGGCGGCTGTAGCCATTTTCCTGCTGCGGAAAAAAACCAAACACCTGGACAATACAGGCATATTCACCATTAAATGGTTCCCGCTGGTGCCGCTGATCTTCATCATTTCGTACTGGTTTGTAACTGCTAATATTTTTATAACTTTCAGAGAAAATCCATATGCAGCGCTGATCTGCCTGGCCGCCTATGCGCTGGGACTGATCATTTATTACGCCTGCACCTGGAAAAAGAAACCACAAACAGAATAAAATGGATCTATCATACATCTTAAACGAGTTAGGCGAAGAACGCGAAAACTATTTCAACGCTGTTTCGCCGCCTATTATACAAACCAGCAATTTTACGTTTAAAACGGTAAGCGATTTCAGGCAGGCTTTGAGCGAAGAATACGACGCACAGCTCTATTCGCGAGGGCAAAACCCAACGTTAACCATTTTGCGGCAAAAACTGGCTGCTTTGGATGGCGCCGAAGATGCGCTGGTGTTCAGCAGCGGTATAGCTGCCGTAAGCGTGCCAATTTTGGCCTTACTTAAACAGGGCGACCATATTGTATCTGTCGAAAATCCTTATAGCTGGACCATTAAACTGTTCAATAATTTTTTGCCAAAGTTTGGCATCCATACCACTTTTGTTGACGGGTCGGAAGTTGAAAATATCAAAAATGCCATCAGGCCCGAAACCAAACTCATCTACCTGGAAAGCCCAAACACTTTCAGTTATGAATTGCAGGACCTGCAGGCCATCGCGCAAATAGCCAAAGCAAAAGGCATCCTTACCATGATCGACAACAGCTATTGTGGCCCGCTGTACCAGCAGCCCATCCGGCTGGGCATCGATTTGGTGGCGCAATCGGCAACCAAATATATCGGCGGCCATTCGGATGTCGTGGCTGGGGTTTTAACCGGCAGTAAGGCACTGATGAAACGGATCTTCGATCATGAATTTATGAATATTGGCCCCTCACTGTCGCCGCATTCGGCCTGGTTGCTCATCCGGGGTTTGCGTACATTACCCTTGCGGATGCAGCGGAGTTATGAGTCGACCAAGATCATTACCGGATGGCTGGCAAAACACCCGGCGGTGGATAAAGTGATCTGGCCCTTCAGCCCCAATTTTAAACAAGCCGAACTGGCGCATCAGCAAATGCAGGGCTGCGGCGGCATGTTCAGCTTTACACTGAAAGACTCGTCGGTACAAAAAATTGAAGCTTTTTGCGACAAGTTACAGCATATCCTGATGGCCGTATCATGGGGCGGGCACGAAAGTTTGATCATCCCGTCGATAGCAGGCGTCGCATTAAATGATTATGATAAAAACAATCCGCGCCATCAATTGATCCGGATGTATGTAGGTTTAGAGGAAGCTGATTATTTGATAAACGATCTTTAGCAGGCATTGGGGAATTAGTTGATTGTGTTGGATTAAGTTAGATTGAGTTGATTAAGTTAACTAAATGCTAACCTAATCAACTTAGTCAACCATTCAACCCAATCAACTAAAATCACTATTTTAGCGCTTTTAACGACGCCCGGCCCATAACCATGTATAAAACACCATCTGCGCACTATATCACACGAAGCATTCTCCTGTTATTTACGTTTATTTTACTATTTGCTGCCAAATGCAACCGGGTTCGGAGGCAGATCGAAGAAGAAAAAGAAAAAAAAGCCGCCGAAGCGCTCCATACTAAAAACCTTATCGGTACCATTAAAGGCATTCACTATACCGAGGTTAAACGGGTTTTTGACAATGGCCTTTCTTTTAGCCCGGTCGGCTTCCAGCTTACTCCCGAGTGGCGCATATCTTTCCCATCTGTCGACTCGGTAAATATTTACAGTCCAAAAAAACAACGCTTTTTGAATGCCCCGGTAATGTTCGATCACGATTCAATATTTAACGTAGCGTGGGCCTGGCTTAAACTGAAGTATATTAAGAAAGACAGTATCAAATTTATGGTACTGCATGTGCACGATGATACCATTGTTGAAGAAAAGGTGCATGTGTTTATGACCTTTTATACCAACAGCTATATCAAAAATGTTTTGCATTCGGATACTAACCAGCTATGGCGGCCCAGCCGCAGGGATACGACTTACATAAAAGCCAAAACCCTGCTGGCTAACAGGATAGCCGACAGCGCTTTTGCCGGAACCCAGCCGGTGACGTTGACATCCAGGAGCGCTTCGGTCACTGTAAAAAAAGAAGTAACCCCGCCTGATGATATCACCGGCAAACTATATGATGATTACCTTTCGCCTACTTATGACATTGTGATCCACCATGCTTACCAGGATTTTTCGTACTCCTTCACGGCTTTTGTCGATCCATCGGGGACTATTATCTTCCGTAAATCGCTCACCTACATCAGCCCCGAATTTGTAAAATCGACCTTAGAGACCATGAAGGGGATAACGGACAGTTACCTTAAACTTTACCTGGCCGTTACACCGGGCAAAACCCTGGGCATACCCCATACCAGCATTATTTTTTTAAATGTGGTAGGCTACAAAAAGTGATCTTTTTATAATAGAAATTCAGGCCCTGCAGATCCAAAAATTATCTTTAAATTGTGTTCGTTAAACCAATCAGGGCGATGATGAAGAGATTATTACCATGCCTGCTGCTTTCCCTTTTGCTGCTTACCTGCAAAAAAAAGAAAGAACCCGTGCCTGCTGTTAATTACAATATCGTTGGCATTTGGTCGCTGCATTCTTACCAAAACAATTTTGGTAAGGGCGCAAACGCTACGGTTACCCAATACCCTTGTTTGGGGTATAACACCTTGATATTTTATAACGATTCTACCGCCAGCCAGATCTATACGGGCATTGATACCTGTTTTATTACGCCAACACATGTACAAGCCAATGGCGCCCAGGACTACGGCTTGCCGGGTTTATTGCCATTACCCTCAAAATGGAGCCAAAAAGGAAATATTGTAAAGCTGATCTACCAAAATACCAGCCTCAACGTAAGCGGCGTCATCAGCGGAACGCCCGGCAAATTGCAAATAACGTTTAAGGATACGGTAGTAAGCGGCGGTAATACCTACTATATTACTTCGGTGGAGGTGCAGGAGTAGATTCCCTAATTGGATCTTATTATCTACCTTTAAATTGCCAATTGTGAACTATTATGCCCAAAAAGATAATATTCTCCTTTATTTTATTAGCGGTACTGGCCTCTTTCCGGGTCGCTACCAAGTCACCTAAAAAAACGAGCGCCGATCATTTTACAAAACCCCTATATACCGAAATCCCGCTAGGCTCTATTCACCCCCAGGGCTGGCTAAAGGATCAGCTGGAGATCATGCGCGACGGTACCACCGGGCACCTGGACGAAGTTTATGCAAAATTAAAAAACGACAACGGCTGGCTGGGCGGCAAAGGCGACGGCTGGGAAGAAACACCTTACTGGCTGGATGGCGCAGTGCCGCTGGCTTGGCTGCTGGATGACGCCACGCTAAAAGCAAAAGTTTTAAAATATATCAACTGGACCATTGATCACCAGCGGCCGTCGGGTTATTTCGGCCCGGTAACAAAGGCTGAACGGGACAGCGGCGCAGTAATTACGCTGGCCAATTGCCAAAAGGGGGAAGACTGGTGGCCAAAAATGGTGATGCTGAAAGCATTGCAGCAGTATTATACAGCTACCAATGATGCCAGGGTGATCAAATTTATGACAGCTTATTTTCATTATGAATTGCGGGCGCTTAAAGTTTGCCCGATAAATAAATGGAGCGACTGGGCCGAAAGCCGCGGGAGTGAAAATATTTTGGTGGCGCAATGGCTATACCAAAAGACCGGCGATAAAAGCCTGCTGCAATTGGCCGCCCTGCTGGATAAACAGTGCTTCGCCTGGAGCAAATGGTTTGCGGGTCGCGATTGGGCCATCAATGCCGCCGCCCACCAGGATGACAGCGATTGGATGCACCGGCATGGGGTTAACGTAGGAATGGCGATAAAGGCCCCTGCACTGAATTATCAGCGCACCGGTGATCGCGCTTATTTAAACGCTATGAAAACCGGCTTCAACGATATCATGACGCTGCACGGCTTGCCGATGGGTACGTTCTCTGCCGATGAGGACCTGCATGGCAACCTGCCCACCCAGGGCACCGAACTTTGCGCTGTAGTGGAAACCATGTTTTCGATGGAACAGGCAATTGCCATTACCGGCGACACCCGGTACATGGACGCCCTCGAACGGATCGCATTTAACGCGCTGCCCACCCAAACCACTGACGATTATAACAATAAGCAATATTTCCAGGTGGCCAACCAGGTTGAAATTGCAAGGGGCGTTTTTGATTTCTCGCTGCCCTTTGGCCGCGAGATGAATAACGTTTTGGGCATGCGCAGCGGTTACACCTGCTGCCTGGCCAATATGCACCAGGGCTGGACAAAATATGCCACTCACCTGTGGTTCAAAACTCAAGAGAATGGCCTTGCGTCATTAGTATACGGCCCAAACCAGCTTAAAACAACTGTTGGCCCCAATAATATCCCGGTTAGCATTAATGAGGTGACCGATTACCCCTTCGGCGACCAGATCGGGTTTGAATTATCAGCTCAAAAACCGGTACAATTTAGCTGGCAGTTCAGGGTGCCGTCGTGGTGTACCGGGGCGACCATCAGCGTAAATGGTATGGCAACCAAAACCGGCAAGGGCGGGCAGTTGATCACAATTGACCGTGCTTGGAAAGATGGCGACAAAATAACCCTTACGTTGCCCATGCAGGTAAACATTTCCAAATGGGGGCGTAACTCGAGGTCGGTTGAACGCGGCCCGCTGGTTTATGCTTTAAAGCTTGGTGAACGCTGGGAAAAGGGCAATGATAAACACGAGGGCGATTATTTCAGCGTCTATCCAACCGGCAACTGGAACTATGGTCTGTCGGAACAAATTGTTAACGACCCGGTAAAAAACTTGCAGGTAACCGAAAGGCCGCTACGCGGAAAATTTGTCTGGAACCAGCAACATGCCCCCATCGAGATCAGGGCCGAAGGCCGGTTGATCCCCAACTGGCAACTAACCGACGGCGTTGCTAACCAACCTGTAACGGACAGGGACGGCGGGTACCGGGGCGCGGTGAGCGATACGGTGTCGCATTTCACATTAATCCCTTACGGTTTTACAAAGGTGCGGATAGTGGCATTTCCGGTGGTGAAGAAATAACCGAATGTTTTAAGGTGGATCGAAATATTTAGGAATAAAAAGTATCTTTAATTTCTTTTCGCAATTTACTATCATATGCCTGCAGACAACAAACCATCCGGTACTACCAAAAAAGAACTATCCTATATTGCAAAAGTTTGGCAAACTGTTGCCATTGTGGCATTGCTGGTGGTGTTTATTTTAATTGCAAAGGTTGCATTTAACGTACTGTTAATGGCCCTGGCCGGCGCGCTCATCGCCGTTTATTTTCATGGGCTTGCCGATATTATTCAACGAAAAACCAGGCTGAGCCGAAAGCTGGCCATGACCATATCCACCCTGGGAACGATCGTGGTTTTAGTCGCCTTGTTTTGGTTTATCGGCGCCAAAATACAAACCCAGGTAACTCAACTGAGCAATTCGCTGCCGCACACTATCAGTACAGCAAAAGCCAAATTGAATGAAACGCCGATCGGGCAAAAGGTACTCGACAGTTTTTCGGGCGATAATTCAAAAAAACTGTCGGATACGGCGCAAACCTTCTTCAACACCAGTTTTGGCGTATTGGGCGACCTCTATATCATTTTATTCCTGGGTATTTTTTTTACAGCCAGTCCTTCACTTTATAAAGATGGCATATTGGTGCTGGTCCCCGAAGATAAAAAGCCGGTGGCGCAGCTCATTATCGACCGGATAAGCCTCGCCCTAAAAGGATGGCTTAAGGGGATGCTGTTATCAATGGTGCTGATCACTATTTTAATTGCGGTTGGCTTAACAATTATCGGCATTCCTGTTGCAATGGTGCTTGGATTGATAACGGGAATACTGGAGATCGTCCCAAACTTCGGACCGCTGATAGCCATGTTACCAGGTGTATTACTGGGCCTTACCTTTGGTACCGGCACAGCGGTTATAGTGGCATTGCTGTATATCATATCGCAAACCATTGTGGCCAACATCGTTACACCGCTGATCCAAAAAAAGATGATCAACCTGCCGCCGGCCTTAACGCTCATCAGCCAGTTGATCATGGGGACGTTATCAGGAGCCTTAGGCATTATCCTGGCCGTGCCATTGCTGGCTATGGTCGTAATCTTGGTTGATGAATTGTATGTAAAGAAAATGGATCAGGCTGTAGCTGTCAAAGGCAGTTCCACATAAAAGGTTGTTCCTTTGCCGGGTTCGCTTTCGAACCATATTTTACCGTTATGCGCCTCAATAATTTGCCTGCTGATATACAGGCCCAAACCAAAAGGCTGCTCGCCCTGGGTGCCCGCGCGCCTGGCTGAAGTAAACGGATCGAAGATCTTATTTTTAATATCGTCAGGTATTCCAAAGCCGGCGTCGTTTACAGTGATCAGCAATTTATTATCTGCTATCCTGCTCTCAACATGGATCTGGGCGCCCTCCGGGCTGAATTTGATGGCATTAACGATCAGGTTATTCATCACCCGCCATAATTTTTCGTATTCGCCGCTTATTTTAACATGTGCATTACTGTTTAAAGTTAGCTGCTGACCTTTGTCTTTTGCCCTGAAACTGAGCAGGCTTATGCATTGATGCAATAATTCATCAACATTTACCCGCTCCATTTTTATCTTTTGGCGCTGGTCAAAATCTGTTTCCAGTAATTCATTGATCAGGTCGAGGGAGTTTTTACTGCTTACCTGAACCAGGTTCATCAATTCCCTCGTATCGGCGGGTAGGTTTTCATCCGGCTGCAGCATGCCGCTAATGGTACTAATGGCGCTGATGGGGTTACGGAGGTCGTGCGCAACTATTTTAATCAATCGCGAGTAATCGTTGTTCATTACTTCCAATGCTTCCATGGTAGATTCCGACTGCTCAAACTGCAGCCGCAAAGCATCCGAGGTCTTGCGTAGTTGTTTCCAGTTGCGCCATAAGATCACCAGGATCACCACCATCAATATACAAACAAAAACGGCAAGAATTAAAAAATTCAATTCAAACTTTGACTGCACCTGTGCCGATTCCAACTCCTGGTCCTTAAGCGCATATTCAATAAAATCGATGCCCGAATTATTTTCAACCTTCTCCTGGTTCTCATGCAGTTTAAGCAATTGCTGGCTGTAGAAAAAGGCTTTTGCGGTATCCTTCCTGGCCGTATAAAAATCGTATAATTTCTTTGAGATCGACTCCGTGTATACTGTATATTGCTTTAACTGGGTAATATACAGGGCTTGTTTGTAATAGGTAACTGCTTTTGCTGAATCTGCAAGCGCAAAGGAGTCGCCCAGGTCGATAATGATATCCAGGCTTAAATAATACAGTTTGCTTTTTATGGCATCAAACGCGGCCTGCTGTAACAGGGCTACCCCTTTATCTTTTTGCCCGTTTTTGATGTAATTATCGGCCGTTAACTGTTCAATGGCCAGCAAAACGCGCTTGTCCTTGTATTTTGCAGCAATTTGTTTAGCCTTATTGATATAAACCGGGAGGGAATCCTTGGCGAAATTGCCCGGGTACAATATCATGTAATTGTACCAAACTAATGACATAATGGAATCCCGGCTAAGCCCTTTACCGGTTTCAATTGCGGTTTTAAAGCTGTTCACCGCTTTTTGGGTTTTCCCTAGTTCCTGGTAAACCATGGCGATATTCATTATTGCCTGCACCATGTCGGCAGTGTCGCTAATAACCTTAAAACGGTTATAGCCATCGTTATAATAACGCAGGGCCAGTTGCAGGTTGCCCTTCATATCATAAACAATACCCAGGTTGTTGGCCGCGTCAGCCTTGCCTTTTTCGTATTGAAGCCTTTCGGCTATACTCCGGGCACGTTCGGTATACGAAAATGTACTGTCAACATTATTTTCATATAAAAGCATGGCCATCCTGTTTAAGGCATCAACGTATCGCATACTATCCTTTATTAAAGGCAGATGCTTCCGAAGTTTGTTAATGTCTTCAATTTGCCCGTAACAAACGGTGGCTAATAATACCATAAGTGAAAAAAAAGTTACCAGTTTTTTCATGTTAAAAAAGTGTGGGCAGAGGGCTTAATAATGATGGCACGCAATTTTTTTATTTCGTTACAAAGCAGTCACAAACAATGTATTTTTCTTTATACCGAAATTAAGGATAAATTGATGCGATTATCGTAAAATATTTATTATCGCCGGGATCGCGAACGAAGTGAGGAAACTATCTGTTACCCACCGAAGACAAGCATTGTGGCTTCGGCAGGTAATAGCATAGCAAGAGTTGTTCAAATTGGCTGCCAGTTAAATTCACAGCTATATTAAAGCTTTATTTTTTTGCTGTTTTGGCCGCTGCGGGTTTTACATCTGCCGCCGGCTTTGCCGCTGCTTTTGGTTTTGCCGGGCTTTTTTTAGCCGGTGCTTCAGTTACTTCGGGCGTTGCAACGGCAGGCTTACTTTTGGTTTTAACCTTCGGTGAACTGGCTTCAGGCTTGGCATCCTTTAACACCTCCAGCGACAATACTTCTTTTTCAAATTCAATTTCTTTCGCAAGTTTTTTCGCAAGTTTTTTTGCGCCCTTTGCTATTGCCTTCGCAAACGTTTCAGATTCCTGTTTAAGTTTTGATGCGGTTGCTTTAAGCGCTTTCAGCAGGCTTTGTTCAATATCGGCTGCAGCCGCTTTCCTGGCAGTTTTTGCCAGTGATTTATGATCATTATTTTTCATATGCTCTATTAGGATTCGGCGAAGTTACATTAACAATACATAAATTCCATATTATCATTATGTTAAGCGCACCAGGCTTGTTAACATTCATTTTTGTAAATTGTTCCGGCATATTCAAAAATAAATTTGCCCGGGCCAAACAAAAATGAACAATACTGCATCGATCAAAAACCTGTGGCGTGAAATATGGATAATACTATCGTCACCAGCGCCGGCAATGCCTGTATAAAAAATATCCTTTTACTTACGGTTGCCGCACCGTAGATCCCGGCAATAGCAACGCAGGCTAAAAAGAAAAGGCTTACGTTATGCTGCCATATTTTATCGCCGATAAGCAGACTCCAAAACAGACCCGCCGCCAGGAAACCATTATACAAACCCTGGTTGCCGGCCATTGTTTTGGTAACCGCGAACTGCTCCGCCGGGATGGTTTTAAAAACTTTAGGGCCCCGGGTGGTCCACATAAACATTTCGAGCAACAAAAAATAGCTGTGCAATATCGCCACCAGGGCAATCAGCGCTTTGATAAGGATTTCCATAGTTGCAGGTTAAAGCCTAAAATTAGGAAATATTTTTACAGATGTTATTAATAAAAAAGCCAGATTTTATACACACCTTTTGTATGTATAAAATCCGGTTTAAAAATTCCGATCCGAAATAAAAACTGTATTATGGAAGGAATAAATGGAATCCTGCGAATATCCCAATACCATTGTTGGGTAATGAAGCTTTATATGAGCCAGTGTTATTTGCACTGCCGCCTGAGTTCGCGTTATTAAAATTATTGGTATATTTCTCGTTGTTATATAAGTAACTCACGGCAATATCCAGCCCCACATTCTTACTTACAAAATGGGTTATACCTAAACTGCCGCCAACGTTATACGTAAACATGCCACTGCTGTTAGCTGTGTAAACATTATTTGTACCTGCAACTGTCTCGGTTTGGTTTTCACTTGAACTACCCGAACCAATCCCGGCACTACCCTGCAAAAAAACCAATGTTTTGGAGGGTGTACTATTAAAAAAATAATACCTCAAAAACGGGCCGATGGTATAGGTGGTGCCATCTGTTGTTGATTGGGAAGGGGCGAGTGTAGGATCGGTATTATTTATGATACTTTTCTCGTGATCATAATTCAAATCAAAGTGTCCGCCAAAGATCAAATGATCCGTCAAAAATACACCAATTTGAGGCGACAAACTAATAGTGGACTTCTTGAAGTTCTGATTCACTACATTACCATCAGAATAATTAAACGAATAATTTCCCGAATTATAAGTGCCGGTACCGATGTCCGTGCCCAAAAATAAATTCCCTTTTGTCAGCTGCGCTTTAACGCTTGTAAGCGCGCCGATGGATACTGCTATTACCAAAAAAATCTTTTTCATAAAATTTCTATTTAAGTAGAGGATAAACTAATTTATATAGGATATACAAAAAACTTAACTAAAGGTTTTAAAAAAGCATTTCTTTGATAACTAACTTAAGTGGATGGAAATTTTATATTTATAAAAACTGTTGCGGAAAGTGTTTAACCACAAGACATTATTAAACCCATTTGTGATTCGCGGAAGTGTCACTGTTTAATTTTATGCAAGAGTCTGCGGGGGCGAAAAAAGATTAAATTCTTGTCAATTCTCCAATGATCGTTATAGCGATAACAATCACGACGATCACCTGCAGCCATGTTCTAAGGGATGGATTTTCAAACATGATCAATGAGAAAATCCCTTAGCATAGCAATGATAATGCCCCTTTAACCCGAAGGCCATCACATAAAATTTTTATGCCAACAGCAAAAAATGCCGCACAAGAAATAACGCATATGGTTTTACGGGCGATAAGATTGATTTTAGCAAATTTCATATTCTGGTTAATTTCTTCGATCCGCTATTTGATCAAAATAAGCCCACAATAATCCAGCAGGAAATGGAAAATAATGAGAACCTTAAGATTATGATACTTATCATAATGATAACCGGTTAAAATTCCAAACGCTAAAGTATAAAGGATGTAAAACATTGTTTGATACCCAACATGGCCCAAGGAAAATAAAAGGGCCGAAAAAATTATTGGCAACCATCTGTCCTTGAAAAACATCCGTAGTCGTGGGATAAGATACCCCCTAAAAATAAATTCTTCGCAAAAAGCAGCTGTAACAACGCCTAAAAATTTTACAGGTTTGCTTAAATGGTCAATCAGCACCATTTTATGATGGAAATTGTAAAGATTGGAATTGTTAAACAGGATGCCGATTATGCCCGCCATTATTGTGCTCAGGCCAAAAAGGACTATTATCGAAAGTATATAAAAATCAACCGAATACCGTTCTTCATTCCATAGCAAAAAAGGTTGTTTTTCAATTTTTACTGTACACAAATAAATCCCGCCAAGAAACACCCAGATCACGACCCTGAACACCACATCAAATGTGTCGATTGTTAGTGGCCCGGTCTGGAATAATTTTAGTAAATGCGCGTATGAAAATATGAATGCGATTAAAAGCACAGATAATCCGATACCAAACAATGTGCGATTTTCAGGAGGCGCTTTAAAGGGATGAAGCATTAAAGGGTTTAGTTAGAAATTAATCATTTGAATTTTTTCTGCTTTTTCAAAACACCTGCTCCACCCTCTTCTCAGGGTAATTCACTTTTTCGCTTTTTCGTACACCGTTAACGATGATGTGAACAATATTGATCTGGTCCTCAAAAAGATTATATAGCAAACTGGCATCTGCATCCACCTTTTTAACAAGTGGCATTTTGTCCGATTCGAGGTACACATCGGTCGCCTCACGATTGATCTCGAAACCCAGGTAGTTGAGTTTTACCGGGGAATTATCCGCACTTATTTTGAGGTTTGCGGCAATATATTCTTTTATCAGCGCATCCATCGCTGCATGCATTTCGGCTTTATTCAGGTCCGTTTTCGCATGGTATTGTTTCGCCAGTGCGGCTTCAAAATCATCGGTAAAAATAGTGCAGATCACTTCCAGCTTATTATCCTTGCTGTTATATTCGATATTACTCGTGCTTACATGGATAGGATGGAATTTCAGAACCCCTTCCGTCATGCCGAATTTATTTCGGCATCCCATTGATAGGTCGGCGGCTGACAAGTAACCAGCAGACGGGCGGCCCGCGTGGCGTTCACTTAGCATGTGGGGTGCTGAAATAAATTCAGCATGACATAATATTATGTAACAATATAATAGCGGTTTAAAAATAAAGCCCCCCATAGTGTATTGAAATTTTAATAGTTAAAAAAACGCCCTAAATTAGTGCTTTAATCGCTGAGTTCGCAATGTCCGATTTTGGTTTTTATTTTAAAATGGGCTGGGAACACATTATCAGCAAGGATGCTTTAGACCATCAGCTGTTTATACTTGCCCTGGCCTGCGTTTACACTATCGGCGATATTAAGCGTGTACTGATACTGGTTACCGCTTTTACCATCGGGCATTCGCTTACCCTGGCGTTAAGCGTTTACGACATTATCCGGTTTAGCAGCAAATGGGTTGAGTTTTTGATTCCCTGCACCATTTTCATCACGGCGCTGAATAATGTTTTCCAGGTGGATAACAAAGGCAAAAGCGCACGGATAAATTATTACCTTGCATTGTGTTTTGGGCTGATACACGGTATGGGGTTCGCCAATGCTATTCGAATTATGCTGGCAAAGGACCAAACCATAGGATGGGGCTTGTTTGGCTTTAACGTAGGGTTGGAAGCCGGGCAAATATTTTGCGTAGCGATCATTTTGATCGTGAGCATAGTATTCTTAAATATGTTGAAAATAAAAAGACGGGATTGGGTGCTTTTTCTTTCGGCGGGCGTTTTTGCCCTTTCGGTTAAAATGGCGCTGGAGAGGCTTCCCTTTTAATTTCGGATGTCGGATTTTCGATTTCGGATTTATTTGAATGAGGATTTGCAATAATATAGAAACGTCCTTTCCCTCTTTACCGCTCGCGGTAGAGAGGGATGTCGAGCGTAGCGATGACAGGGTGAGTAAACTATACGCGCGACATTGACGCAAATGCATCTTTCGGACTTTCCGGACTTTCGGACTAAATACAAAACTGACCTTTTAAATAATAATTAACATGAAAAAAGTTTTTACTTCATTGTGTTTCACGCTCGCTTTTGCAGGCTTTGTAAAAGCCCAGGATATCCAGAACAATCCGGGCAGCAACCACGGCAACAAGTTTGAGCAGTTGGGCACCATTTTGCCAACTCCTAACGAGCAGCGCACCGCCAGCGGTGCACCGGGGGCAAAATACTGGCAGCAGCGCGCAGATTATAACATCAAATGCGAGCTCGACGAAAAAAATACAAAGCTAACCGGCCGCGAAACCATTACCTATTACAACAACTCGCCCGACCCGCTGGATTATATCTGGCTGCAACTTGACGAAAACCAGCACAACAACCTGGACAACGCCAATTATCAAAGCAGTACCACCATGCCAAAAGTGGCCAGCACTACAGCGCTTGAACGGGCTGAGATGTCTGCCGACGACAATGGCTATGGCGATAAAATTGCCAGTATTACCGACGCATTGGGTAAACCTTTGCCGTATACCATCAACAAAACCATGATGCGGATAGATTTGCCGGCGCCGTTAAAATCAGGGCAGCAAATGGTTTTTAATGTAAAATGGAGCTATAAGATCTCCGACAGGCTTACTTTCGGTGGCCGCGGCGGGTACGAATATTTCCCGGGCGATGGCAATTATTTGTTTACCATGACCCAGTGGTATCCGCGCCTATGCGTTTACAGTGATTTCCAGGGATGGCAGAACCACCAGTTTGCAGGCAGGGGCGAATTTGCCCTAACCTTCGGCAATTTTAAAGTACAAATTACCGTACCAGCCGACCATGTGGTTGGCGGTACCGGCGAGTGTATCAACTACGCCGCTGTTTTAACACCTGGCCAGCTTGCAAAGTACAACCAGGCAAAAACAGCATCGGTACCCGTGCAGATAGTTACTTTGGACGAGGCCAAAAAACGTGAGGCTAACCCAAGCACCGCCAAAAAGACCTGGGTTTTCCAGGCAAATAATGTGCGCGATTTTGCATGGACCTCTTCCCGTAAGTTTATTTGGGACGGCATGAACCAGGCTATCGGTGGAAAAAATGTAATGTGTATGAGCTATTACGGCAAAGAAGCCTATGGCCTGTACAGTAAATATTCAACCAAACTGGTAGCACACACCATTAAATCGTACTCACACTTCACTTTCGACTACCCCTACCCCGTTGCACAAAGCGTTGAGGCATCAAACGGCATGGAGTACCCGATGATCTGCTTCAACAACGGCCGCACCCAGCCTGACGGCACCTACAGCGAAAGCACCAAGAATGGCATGATCGGTGTGATCATCCACGAAGTAGGGCACAACTTTTTCCCGATGATCGTTAACAGCGACGAGCGCCAGTGGACGTGGATGGATGAAGGTTTAAATTCATTTGTTGAATACCTGACCGAAGAACTTTGGGACAATAAATTCCCGAGCAAAAAAGGTGCGGCTTATACCCAGGTTGACTACATGAAGCTGCCAAAAAATGAACTGGAGCCGATCATGACCAATTCAGAAAATATTGTACGTTTCGGCCCCAATGCTTATACCAAACCGGCCACAGCGCTCAATATTTTACGCGAAACTGTTATGGGCCGTAAATTATTTGATTTTGCTTTTAAAGAATATGCCCGCCGCTGGGAGTTTAAACACCCTACCCCTGCCGACTTTTTCCGCACAATGGAAGACGCCAGCGGCGAAAACCTGGATTGGTTTTGGAGGGGCTGGTTCTATGGGATAGACCCGGTTGATATTTCGCTGGACTCCGTAAAAGTTGCCAAAGCTGATTTGGATGGCAATCTTCCTGCTCAATTTGGCCAGGGCCGCGGGCCAGGCGGTGCAAATGCGAATAAAGTTGCTGCGCCGATCGTAAACAACTACGAGGATATTTCGAAAGTAAGAAACCGTGAAGATAAAACTATCCAGTTTTATGTGGACAAAGATACCTCTGTGCGCGATTTTTACTGGAAGTATGACCGCGGGCTGGCTTCTGTTGACAGCTCGAAATTCAAAGATATGACCAAGGCTAAAAACATGGCCGACAATCGTGCTGCCGAACCTTTTACTGACGCGGATAAAGCCAAATACGCGAACAAATATTTTTATGAACTGAACTTCAGCAACAAAGGCGGTTTGGTAATGCCGATCATCGTTCAGTTCACTTATGCTGACGGTACCAAACAGATCGACCGGATCCCTGCCCAGGTATGGCGCCTTAATGAAAAGCACGTATCTAAATTTTATGTACAGGATAAGGAAGTAGCGTCGATATTACTTGACCCATACCGCGAAACCTGCGATATTGACGAAAGCAATAACTACTGGGGCAAACTGCCCGAGCCTTCGAAGTTCCAGGTGTTTAAACAAAAAGTTGCCGCCGGAGCAGCCCGCGGACAATCTGCCGGGGTGAACCCAATGCAGGTGGGCAGCGGGAAATAAGATACCATTTGTAAAATTGAAAAGATTTAAAGGATAAATCTCTAAACTCCCGAAGTTTTGAAAACTTCGGGAGTTTTTTATTGCTTTATATCGTTCTGGGTTAAAAAAATGGAGTAATCTATGCCGGTTAAGTTAATTGTATTTGAATTGTTTTTTTCTCGATATCAATAGTTATCCAGTCTGAAGAATTCTCAGATGGCAGGCATTCTCCTAAACTTAGGCCATTCCTTAATTTTTCCAATGAACAGTCACCCAGCTTCACCACCATTTCATACTTGCACTGTCCATCAATTCCAATCCAGGCCGTGGTACTCATCGTTCTTGTCTCGGTAAGACTTTTCATTGTTTTTTGTTCGGCCATCGCGACTCCATCACACCAAAATTGGCTAATATCGTCATCAGGCGAATTTTCAAATGTTCTGCTTAGATGACCTTCAAGCTTAACGCAAAAATCAAAATTAAAGGAATTAGATACTACCGGGCTTAAAGAAAAAAGCACCTCCTCGTTCTTTCCATATACAATGAATTCAACGCTTTTTTCTACTTCCATCGCTGCATTCGCAAACTTTACAGCGTCATAGTAGCTACTAAAAACCACATAAACTTTCTGTTGATCGTGAGTTATTACTTTTAGCGTTTCGTCCAATACATGTCCTGTTCGGGCATCGGCTCTTAATAATGCGACTTGATTATTTTTTAGCTCCGGAAATTGTTGCATATTTATCGATGAGATTGGATTTAGGGTTATTAAGAATATTAAGTATGAGTCAAACCTACGAAGTTTTAAAAACTTCGTAAGTTTTTTATTCGGTATGACCGGAAGGATCTGTCAACTCTAATGACCTTAGTGCTTGCTTACCATAAAGAAGATCAGCGCCAAAATGATCAGAATGACCACAATCAGCCCGATGATCTTCCCAGTGCTCCACGGGCGTTTGCCGCTCACCTGCCCGGTGTAGCCGTTAATGGCAAATTGGTAGGTTTTATTTTTGTAAACGTAGGAGCTGATCCAAATCGGCAACAACACATATTTAATGCCGATGTTGTCCAGTTCGGTGGTGGTGCTCCCTATTTGCTGTTCATCGCCGCCAATATCCCTCATGATAGTTTGATTGATCACCGGACCCATGGAGTTTTTTGCAACCTCTAAGGCATCCTGCGGGCTCATTTGATAAGTTTCTGAGCGAAACCCGCTGATGTACCGTTCATCATAATTTACCAGTTTGCTAAAATCCCACGAGCCAAGTTTTTTCAACGTATCCGGTTGCAGTGACTTGCTGGCGCCGACAATCATGTTGCGGAAATTGTTTACCACATTTCCAAAAACCGGGAACCATTCAATCTCGCGTACTTCCCTTTCCCTTACAATTTCTTCGCCGTCCACTTCTTCAACATAAGTTTCGGTAACGTAGTAATAATTGCCGCGCATACCGTTGTAACTGGTTTCCGCATCGGCATCATACGACCAATAGGGCAAATAAACTCCGTCGATAGGTGACGATGAATTGCTGACTTTTTGGATCAGGTCGGCCGGTGCGAAGGACAAATGCTTCAGCCATTCTAAAAAAATCCTGCTTTGCCAATTCCTTACTAACGGCAAATGGCAATACATAATGGGGCCGTACATAAATGGCATTCCCGGTCAGCTCGATCACCAGGGGCGAGGAACAAAACGGGCATTTATCAGCAGTTACATTTTGCGGCAACACAGTTGACGAGCCGCAGTTGTTACATTTTACCGTTTGCATACCCGGATCAGGCGGCGTAGTTTGTATGCTGTCGATAAAGCTATCATAATCGTAAGATGCTATATCCTGGTCATCGGAAGTATCCGTAATTTCATTAACGCTCCCGCAATGATCGCATTTTAAGGTTTGTGTTCCCGGCTCAAAATGAAGCACGGCGCCGCAGTTATTGCAGTTCAATGAATTAGTTGTAACGGTTGTTTTGTCGTCGGCAGCCATAAGTGCGATATGCTATAATTGATGAAAATTTTATTGATTAACCGGGTAGCGGTGGCGGAACATTATTTAACACATCCGAAAGGTCGCTTACCGAACTGGCGGCAACCCAGCCCGCCATGCCTTTTTTCCAAACCATGGTGCTGCCTTTCAGCGTTTGGGCAAATGCCATCTGGCTCAGTTGGTCCATGCTGTACGGCCCTTCCGACTTGCCATTTACCGCAACAAAATAGTCAGCCGCAACCGGCAAAGGCGGCGGAACATCCGGCCCCGCATTTTGTGGCGGTGGTGTCGGGCTAACCTGGTTCGATTGAAAAACGTTACCGATCTGCCCCATCATGGCCGCGCCAACGCCAAGGCCCATGCCTGCTGCGCCAAGGTTACCCCCAATGGAGTTTTGCGCCGATTCCTCTATGGCGTTGGCCGCCTGGAATTGCGCATAAGCGCCCAGGTTGCCGATGATCCCCATTTCGCTGCGCTTGTCAAGCATCGCTTCCACTTCGGGTGGTAACGAAATGTTCTCAACCAAAAACTTGGTAAGATTTAGCCCCATCTCCGCAAAATCAGGTTGTATTTTATCGGTGATGATCTTTGATATCGTATCGTAATTGGCGGTAAGATCTAACACGGATATTTTTGAAGAAGCGATAGCGTCCATGCCGCGCGACACCGCTATATTCCGCAATTGCTCATTAATATCGTCAGTATAAAAATCGGGGTTGGTCGCCGAGATCTGCACCAGGAAAGTTTTAGCGTCGCTGATGGAGAAATTGTACGAACCAAAAGCCCTCAATCGGATCGGCCCAAATTCAGCATCGCGGATGATCACCGGGTTTTGCGTACCCCATTTCTGGTTGGTGAACTGCCGCGTGCTTACAAAATAAACATCGGCCTTAAAGGGGCTATGAAAACCGTACTGCCAGCCGCGGAGCGTTGACAACAGCGGCAAATTTTCGGTGCTTAAGGTGTACATCCCCGGGCCAAAAACATCGGTAATTTTACCCTCATTCATAAAAATAGCCGTTTGCGACTCACGCACGGTGAGTTTAGCGCCCATCTTAATTTCGTTGTCGCCCCGCGGGAATTTCCATATCAGCGTATTGGTTGTATTATCAACCCATTCGATGATATCTACAAACTCATTCATCAATTTATTAAACAATCCCATAGTCTGTTTTTATCTTATTTTAATTACAGTTAAAAGTATAAAATATTTCAAATACAAGACGGGGACGCCTAAATTTTTGCGAAAAATGGGATGAATGTGGTACGGGGATCGATAAGCATTTGGGGCAACCGAACCAATAAGAAAATACAGCGTTTACCCGGCCTAAAGCCCCTTGGTTTTCCAGAACATGTACGCTACGCCGCCTATCACCATAATGGCCAACACGATAAGGCCGGTTCTACTTTTGGCTTTGCTCTTATCCTGGCGCATTAGCCATACTAAAAATATAACAAGCGGTATTAAAAAAACGCCGAAGAAGATTATAGATGGTATTATACTGGTACTACCCATTTTTTAAAACTTTAAATATCTGTCAATCAGATAAAAAACAATTGATAAAGCAAAAGCGCCTAAAGCTCTCAAACCTCTTTTCTTATCCTGAAGGACAAGCCAAATCATAAACACTATTAACGGCAATGCAAAAACAACTATGAAAATTATTGATGGCACATCCATTATGATTTGAAAATTAGGACTAATTACTGCAAAGATAATTTTTTGGCGTGAAAGCAAAAGCTAAAACTAAAAGCCATCTGCTTTCCTACCATGAACTATCAACCATGAACCATGAACTTAAAATGGATACCTCGCCAAAGGCGCAACTTCCTGTCCTACAAATTCTCCCTTTAAAAATTTATAGTAGCCGGCAATGGCGATCATGGCGGCATTATCAGTACAATATTCCATTTTGGGGATAAAAGGCTGCCAGTTATTTTTTTCGCACAAAGCTTTTAACCCTTCGCGCAAACCGGTATTTGCAGACACCCCGCCCGCAAGTGCAATATCCTTTATACCGTAGGCTATGGCTGCCTTGCTTAGCTTATTTAACAAAATGGTAGCGATCCGCTTCTCCACCGAAGCGCAAATATCATTCAGGTTTTTTTGAATGAAATCCGGATCAGCCGCTACGTTATCGCGGATAAAATACAGAATGGCAGTTTTTAAACCGCTAAAACTAAAATCAAGGCCCGGGATCTGCGGTTCGGGGAATTTATAGGCATCAGGGTTGCCCAACCGGGCATACTTATCAATCAATGGGCCGCCGGGATAAGGCAACCCCAAAATTTTGCTGGTTTTATCCATGGCCTCGCCGGCGGCATCATCCAGGGTTTGGCCGATCACTTCCATATCAAAGTAATCTTTAACCAACACAATTTGCGTATGCCCGCCGGATACGGTTAAACATAAAAAGGGGAACGCCGGTTTATTATCGCCAATAAAATGCGCCAATACATGGGCCTGCATGTGGTTGATATCAATGAGCGGGATGTTTTTAGCCAGTGCAAAAGCCTTTGCAAACGATACACCAACCAGCAACGAGCCCAAAAGCCCCGGGCCGCGTGTAAAAGCTACCGCATCCACATCATTTTTGTTTACTTTTGCATTTAATAGCGCCTGCTGTACTGCAGGAACGATGTTTTGCTGATGAACCCTGGAGGCAAGCTCGGGGACAACGCCGCCGTAAGCTTCGTGTATGGTTTGATTAGCAATAACATTGCTTAATATTGCACCATCAACGCAAACCGAGGCGGAGGTTTCATCACAGGAAGATTCGATGCCGAGGACGATTGACACAATTAGTGAATTAGTGAGTTAGTGATTTAGTGAATTGTTAAATTGCAGAGTCGTTTAAATATTGAAATGAATGTTAAACCATATTGTATAAATAATGTTAAAACATTCAGAAATTCAATCAATCATTAACTCGCTAATTCAATAATTCACTAATTAATCTGCAAAGTTATTAAAAAAGTACTCAAAATAGCGTTAAGTATTGTATTGGTGATCCTGCTGGTGCTGAGTATACTGTTACTGCTTTTTCAATATAAGCCGGTACAAACCTGGGCTGCAAAAAAGGTGGCCAAGTCGTTATCCGAAAGCCTGCATACTACAGTTTCCATAAAAGGTCTTTATATCCAACCCTTTACGTCGGTGGTTATCGATAGTTTGTACGTATTGGATAAGCAAAAAGACACCCTTGTTAGTACCCCGAAACT
>Ga0206842_1023_pt3 | contig 28526 bp, 27 predicted proteins | sample Alteio_BWOrgCont_23_FD_152861 | JGI IMG/M metagenome (GOLD analysis project Ga0206842, IMG submission 152861) | Enriched cells from forest soil in Barre Woods Harvard Forest LTER site, Petersham, Massachusetts, United States -... | ecosystem: Environmental > Terrestrial > Soil > Temperate forest >...
CGAGCCATAGTTGTGTGCAACATTTGTATGTTTGTGCTTATATGCCTAGACGTAAGCTATCAACGCCGTATAGATCATCTACAATTTGGGATGCATCAATAAATGAAGTATTATTATATTTTGGCTTAGGGTTAATGGTGGTGGCAGGACTTACAAAACTTTCGTCGGTTGAATCCAACAATGCTGTCGCGCGTAATGCTCTACGTTAAGGTTTAAACTCTAAACAAGCGTCTCAATTAAAGTGCTTTGTGCAACTCTTGTTAAACAACTAGAATCCGATATGAAATCACTAAAATCCAAAATATAGCTGAAATAGTCTTCATCCAATAATTCTTCAGATATTCCGTTCACATGAATTAATACAATACGATATGAATAATGTTTGGGTATGCACATAGCATGAATTTTATTTTGCATATCCTTTATTATATTTGTGCCGATCTTATCTTTGCTGAACTTGATCTCACAAATGTATAAAACCTGATCTTTAGTTTGCACTAAATAGTCTATTTGGCATCCCAATTTCTTCCTGAGTTTGACAGTTTGAATCATTACAAAAATCACAATTCAGAAAAAATCAAAGAATCTTGTTTGTCATAATTCTAAGTGTTATGGACGAATTTAAATTCATACGTTGATATGCATGCAGTTTAATGATACACTGTCGTGAATTCTCAGTTGATGATCTTTATATGTTTTTTCGCACTGTTAAAGGAAGCAATGGAATGTACCTTTACTTGGTAGAGGGGTATCGTGACGGTGGTAAAGTAAAGCAACGCACGATAGCTTCTTTTGGTAAAGTTAGTGATTTATGCCCTGACCAACTTAAGGAAATGGGGTTAAAGTTATTAGGTTTATGCCCTAATAACACGCTGATCGATTTAGACCATACAGAAGAATTGTGCAGAAAAAATTGGGGCATCCCTCAAATCGTAGATAATCTGTGGAATAAATTTAAATTAAGCAATTTTTTTACAGCAGTTTTTTACAAGCGTGACATAAAATATGATATAGAAAGTGTAATAAAATTACTGTTGGCGGATCGATTGGGGGCACCATGCAGCAAGCTAAAGACTTATGAAAATCAGAATTATTACGATAATCATTATGATGTAGAGTTGCACAATATATATAAAACTCTTAATGAATTATGCTCGCTTAAATCGCAGATTGAAAAACATCTATTTGAGCAGAGTAAATTGCAATCATATGTTAATCTAAGTGCTGTATTCTTTGATGTTACCACCTTTCACTTTGAAAGCGTTAATCAAGACGAGTTGCGCAATTTTGGATATAGCAAAAATGCTAAATTTAATGAAGTTCAGGTTGTTTTAAGCTTATTAATTACCGAAGATGGCATTCCACTAGGCTATGATTTATTTTCTGGCAATACTTATGAAGGCCATACATTAAGTGCAGGTATAAAAAAATTAAAAGAACAATATGATATTAAAAAAGTTATTGTGGTGGCCGACAGAGGTATCAATAGCGGCGCAAATTTACATGCGTTAATTGCAGATGGCTTTGAATATATAGTTGGCAATCGCTTTAAGAATTTACCTAAAAAAGTACAGAATGTTGTTTTGGGTACTGAAGATTATGTGATCATGAATACAGACTCAAGGCATGATGTTTTTAAATATAAAATTATTGATCATGAAAAGGAAATTCGTATTGATAATAAAATTGAAGTTATTGCGAGCAAATTAATATGCACATGGTCTTCAAAAAGAGCTGCTAAAGATCGACGCGATAGAGAACGATTAGTTAATAAAGCTGAGTATATAATTAAAAATGGCGATAGCTCTAAGATGCGTGGTGCTAAAAAATATTTACTAGAAGATAATAAAAGCAATTTCAGTTTAAATGTAAAAAAAGTCGAAGCCGATGCTAAGTGGGACGGTTTTTATGTAATCGAAACAAGTGACGAACAACTCTCAGCAGAAAAAGTTTTGTCGGCCTATCATCAGCTTTGGAAGATTGAAGAATCTTTTAAATTATACAAAAGCCATTTGGAAACAAGGCCATTGTATCATTGGACGCCAGATCGAATTGCAGGGCATTTTGTGTTGAGCTACATTGCGTTTTTATTTGAGCGTGTACTTGAGATTGAGTTAAGAAAAACTAATTCGGAAGATCCAATATCACCCAGCAATATACGTAAGGCGCTAAATAGCATGGAGTACTCTGAGTTAAACTGCGGAAGCAAGATCTATAAACTATTTGGCAACATAGAGCCCTTGGGGCTTAAAATCTTAGAGAGCTTGAAAATCACCCCTCCTAGGAAAGCAATTTCCGTTTAAAACGACCTGAGATAATGTGTTGTGAAAAAAAATCGTCACAATAAAAATTTTTTCGTTAAAAATCAACTATGTAACTTTGCTTACTGTCAAACTCAGGCGAGCCATAGTTGTGTGCAACATTTGTATGTTTGTGCTTATATGCCTAGACGTAAGCTATCAACGCCGTATAGATCATCTACAATTTGGGATGCATCAATAAATGAAGTATTATTATATTTTGGCTTAGGGTTAATGGTGGTGGCAGGACTTACAAAACTTTCGTCGGTTGAATCCAACAATGCTGTCGCGCGTAATGCTCTACGTTAAGGTTTAAACTCTAAACAAGCGTCTCAATTAAAGTGCTTTGTGCAACTCTTGTTAAACAACTAGAATCCGATATGAAATCACTAAAATCCAAAATATAGCTGAAATAGTCTTCATCCAATAATTCTTCAGATATTCCGTTCACATGAATTAATACAATACGATATGAATAATGTTTGGGTATGCACATAGCATGAATTTTATTTTGCATATCCTTTATTATATTTGTGCCGATCTTATCTTTGCTGAACTTGATCTCACAAATGTATAAAACCTGATCTTTAGTTTGCACTAAATAGTCTATTTGGCATCCCAATTTCTTTTTGGTTTGCGTTTGAAAATACGGGCCATCGGCAACAATTCTATTGCGATCAATTCCTAGCTTTTGCAGAATTAGATCGCGATTTGCTAAAATTAAGTTTTCAAATTGCAAGCCTAATATAGTAGAGCTGTAATTAAAAGGAATTTGTAAATGATTCATTATGGTCGTTTTATGAGGCTCAATATAATGCAAATAAAATCTCAGATAATTTTCACTTAATCTTATTTTACTTAATTTAGACGCAATACCACTAGTTATGCTCCAAGTGTATTCTCTACGAATAAAACCGCATGCAAGCAAGTCTTCAACATAATCTGAAATAGTACCACTTTTATCTGAATCTAGCGCGGTATATATATGTTCTAAGTTTGCAGAGCCATTAGCTAAACTAGCAACAATTTTTTTATACGTGGGCGCACGTTTGTCAAACAAATCAGAAAAAATTTTGTCAAATTCACTAAATAAGAACCCTGATCGGTTAAAACATAACCGTTGGATATTATCTATTGCCGGCTCATCCGGATATAATTCTTCTAAATATCTCGGTACACCTCCTGTCACGGCTAGGAATTTTAACTTTTCATATGCTGAAGTAGTATTTGCAAATTTGCCCCAAAAGTTATTGCAAACTTTTAACGGTAATTCTTCCAATTTTAAATCTAAAGAAACTCTGCCCAAGAAGCCTGTGCTAGATAGAATATTTTTTTCAATCCAGCCGGATGCAGAGCCGCTGATAATTAATACTAATTTATGATGTTTAAAGTTTTGATCCCAAATAGTCTTTAAATTGCCTAAAAATGCTGGATCCTTATTTCCCATCCAGGTTATTTCATCAAGTAAGATGATAGTTTGTTTGTTAGGAAGATGTTTAGCCAAGATCCAAAACAAGTCTCCCCAATTATCAGCTCTTGGTTTAGGGATCTGTAATTGGCGTTGTAACTGCTCTGCAAAATCCTCACGTTGCTTTTGAGCAGTGATAATTTCATTAGGCGGTGGAGGTAATCCAGCAAACTCTAAGAAAAAGAAATTTTTGGCAACATGTTCAGCAAGGCTACTTTTACCAATACGACGTCGACCGCGTAACACAACCAAGCTAGCCGTCTTTTTTTTGGTTAGCTTTATAATTAAAGATACTTCGTTCTCTCTGCCGTAAAAAGCCATTCCTGCCCCACTTCACCAAAATGGAAAATGTCATTTTAGTGAAGTGGTATTACCAAAGTCAAGACTTCACCAAAATGGAAAATGTCATTTTAGTGAAGTGGCAGTGGTCCACAACATCACGGTTAAAGCAATAAATAGCATGATTTATTTCTTGTTTAGTTATATACCTTTAAATTTTATTACTGCAGATCCCGGTATTCGCAGGGAGAATACCGGGAGCTTAATTTAAACTTATCTTAGTTCCAATCTTGCTTTCTTAGCATCGCGCCACAAGTTCTGCATACTCAGCAGTGCTCGCGCTTCGTCATCACTGATCAGTCTTGCTTCTTCAGCAAAAACTTCTAACTGCTTGGTTGCTATCGCAGGATCAAATTCAGCAATTTTATGTTCAATGCGCCTATAGTGAATACCTAAAAACTCGATATTAAGTTGTTCGCTCTTATTTCGCATGTCTTCGATATAAGATCTTTTATCATCAATAAATACTAAGCGTTTTGGTCTTTCTGTTTCTGGTAATGTTTGAATAAATTCTGCAAAACATGCAGGTTTATTTTTACCGCCAGAGCAATACATAATTCCTTCATGCAAGCTACTAAACTCAGACGCATTAAACTGCATGGATATTGCACCATGTTTGCCTGTTTTAAAAGTGATTTTGGCACATGCTAATTGCCGCGGAGTGTGATCTTGCAATTGTGCACCACGTGATGTAATAGCAATTACGCTGTTGCAAAGTTTATGAAATTCATGCACCAATGTCGCGGTTTCTTCTTGCACTGCTTGCGCTAAAGTGTGAGCATGGATCTTATTATAAATCACAACTGTTTCATCTAAGGCACGCGCAAAGTCAGCTTTATATTTGTCACATAAGATAGCAAGATGCCACTCAAACCAAACTGTGCGCCCGAGCATTTGCGGCATTTCTATTATTGTTTCATCGAGATCTAAACCGAGCATATCAGTAGGACGTAACAAAGGGAAAACATCATTTAAATCCTTTGAGTCTAAGATTTTATCCGCAGGAATTTCTAGCGTTGGTTTAGCAATTCTTGGGGGCGGTTGGGGGATTGAAAATCTTAATGGTGTTTGCCTTGTGATTATAGGTGGACGTGGGTTTATAATCCTGGTGGATCTTCTGCTAGGTAACATGTTGCACCTCCCTGTGCCGGAGCTGTTTGAATTTCACAACAGCCCTATATTTACTCTAAATTATCTAAATACTTTTCAGCATCCAATGCTGCCATACAACCTGTGCCAGCTGATGTTACTGCTTGACGATAAATTGGATCTGCGACATCGCCAGCAGCAAATACACCAGGAACACTGGTAGCAGTTGCATTACCTTTAGAGCCAGCGTTCACAACTATATATCCATTCGCATTCATTTCTAATTGCCCTGCGAATATCTGTGTATTTGGAACGTGGCCTATTGCTATAAATATACCTTGAACAGGAATAGTTTTAAAAGCCCCTGTAACAACATTTTTTACTTTAATTCCAGTTACTCCCTTGGCTTCGTCGCCAAGAATTTCTTCAGTTACAGAATTCCATTCAATACTTACGTTAGCTTCTGTTTTTCGCATTAGTTTATCCACTAATATTTTTTCCGAACGCAATTTATCACGACGATGAATCAGGGTAACATGATTTGCGATATTAGCTAAAAACAATGTTTCCTCAACCGCAGTATTACCACCACCGATCACCACTACATCTTGTCCTTGATAAAAAAATCCATCACAAGTTGCACATGCGGATACGCCACGATTGCGATACTTAGTTTCCGATGGAATTTCTAAATAACGGGCTGAAGCACCAGTAGCAATGATTACTGCATCGGCTGTATATGTTGCCTCTTCGCCTTGTAGCGAAAATGGAGATTGTTTAAAATCCACTACTTGGATATGATCATGTATTAAGGTGGTATTAAAGCGCAATGCGTGTTTTTCCAGTCGTGTCATAAGATCTGGACCTTGTAAGCCCTCAATGTCGCCAGGCCAATTATCGACATCGGTGGTGGTCATTAGTTGGCCGCCTTTTTCGCGCCCCAAGATCATAACCGGTGATAGATTAGCGCGCGCAGCATACACAGCTGCTGAGTAACCAGCTGGGCCTGAGCCTATAATAATTAATTTATGATGTATGTTTTGAGTCATAATATTGTAGTCCTGTGGAGAGATTAGCATTAAAATACTAGAAAGAAGCAACGAGGTAAAGTTAAGTTAATGAGAAAGTCAACGAGTCAATCCAGCGCTACGATTTTACGTGCCAGAATAAAGGAAGGATCTTTTATTCTGTTTTGTGCTCTAACGGTGTTTGTGCTGGTAGCTTTGCTAAGTTATAACTCTGCTGATCCTGGTTGGTCGCGCGCGACAGGAGCTGCAAACATAGCCAATGCCGCAGGCGCAATTGGTGCTTGGTCGGCGGATTTGCTCTTATCTTTTTTTGGCTTAGTCGCATATTTAGTGCCATTTTTGTTAGCAAGTACTGCGATTTTAATTTTTAAAAGCTATTCTTTTGAACAACGCAGTCGAGCTTTATGGTTGTTACATCTATGTGGCATATTGTTTATAGTTGCCAGTACGTGTGCTTTAGTAAATTTAAGTTTGCAAACTAAAAATATAGAATTCTTACCTGGTACTGCCGGTGGTATTATCGGAAGTTTGATTGCAAACTCCCTTCAGCCACGCTTTAATATTCCCGGGTCTTATTTAATCTTAAGTGCTTTTTTATTAATTGGCATCACTATCGGCACCGGTATGTCGGCAGTACGCTTGTTAGAATTGCTAGGCCGGATAATTTTAGATGTGTTATCGCGCGCTGCGAATGGTTTTGTGTATGCAGGACAAACTATTTGGCAGCGCTTAAGTTTTAAAAGAAAGCAACGACCGACAAAGATTGTGCGGCATGAAGAAGAACGCAGATCAAATGTCAAACTTGAAGCTCGCACTGCTAGACAGCCATTGCGCGAACCAGAAATTGATGTGCTACCTATGCGGCCAAAGCCAGCTATTGCTGCCCCCAAAAATCCGCGCAAAAATACAAATGGCGCATTGCCTGATTTAAGTTTATTAGAACCTGCACCAGCCAGCGATCCAAAAAAACATTATACCCTAGCTGCGCTAGAAAACTTATCGCGCGAAGTTGAAGAACGTTTGTTGGATTTTGGTGCGGAAGTAAAAGTTGTTGCGGTGTGTCCAGGGCCAATTATCACGCGTTTTGAAATGACGCTCGCGCCTGGTTTAAAGGTTAGCAAAATTACCGGTTTAGCAAAAGATTTAGCGCGATCATTATCTGTGAGATCAGTGCGTGTTGTAGAAGTTATACCAGGTAAATCAGTAGTTGGTTTGGAAATACCAAACAAACATCGTGAAATGGTTAAACTGCGCGAAGTTTTAGAGTCGCCGCAATATCAAGAAAAAGAGGGACCTTTAAATTTAGCTTTAGGTAAAGATATTTCCGGCGTTCCTGTTGTGGTAAATTTAGCCTCGATGCCACATTTGCTCGTGGCCGGTACCACTGGCTCAGGAAAATCTGTAGGCGTGAATGCCATGTTGTTAAGTTTATTATTCAAAGCAACACCAGCTGATTTACGTTTGATTTTAATTGATCCAAAAATGTTGGAATTATCTATCTATGATGGCATTAGTCATTTGCTCACGCCTGTAGTTACCGATATGAATGATGCTGCCAATGCTTTGCGTTGGTGTGTTGCAGAGATGGAACGTCGGTATCAAATCATGGCGGCTTTGGGGGTGCGCAATCTTGCAGGTTATAACAGCAAAGTTATGCAAGCAATTACTGATAACAAAGCAATTGGTGATCCATTATGGGATCCAAATTCTGGTAAGCCCCAAGATAAGTTACAGAAACTTCCATCCATAGTGGTGATCATTGATGAATTTGCTGACATGATGATGGTGGTTGGCAAAAAAGTTGAAGAATTAATTGCGCGTATTGCCCAGAAAGCGCGCGCTGCTGGCATCCATATGATTTTAGCAACGCAGCGGCCTTCGGTTGATGTTATTACTGGTTTAATCAAAGCTAATGTTCCAACGCGTATTGCTTTTCAAGTTTCTTCGCGTATTGATTCGCGCACGATCTTAGATCAGCAGGGTGCAGAGCAATTAATTGGACATGGCGATATGTTATATTTAGCTCCTGGAGCGGGAATTCCCACGCGTGTGCATGGGGCTTTTGTCTCGGATGAAGAAGTGCATGCTGTGGTTAGTGCCATCAAACAGACCGGTGTCCCAGATTATATTGAGGAAATTGCCAATAGTGCCAATTTAGCTGTGCCAGGTATTGATGCCATAAGTGATTCAGGAGAACAAGATCCATTATACGACGAGGCGGTTGCGATCGTGACTGAAACCAGAAAAGCCTCGATTTCATATTTGCAAAGACGCTTGAAAATCGGGTACAATCGGTCAGCTAGATTAATAGAGGCTATGGAAGCGGTGGGGGTAGTATCTGAGGTGTTATCCAATGGATCTAGAGAGGTTTTAGCTTTTGATGTATCAAGGAATTAAACATGAGAACTATAATAGGGTCTGTTGACATTTCTACTATTCCGGTCAAAAATCGTCGATTTTCTGTGCTGCGATGCTCGAAAATTAACGATTTTTGTCTCAGACTAGCGAAATGTCAACAGACCCTAATTAGCATTACGTTTCTAGCTTTAAGCTTTAGTGCGATTGCTCTGGAACCAGTGCAAGAATTAGAAAATCTGGTCGCGCCTTTAAAAACATTAAAGGCTGAGTTTAAACAAACTGTATATAGTGAAAAAGACAAAGTTCTGCAACAATCTGCTGGTAATTTAGAATTCAAGAAACCGAATCTATTTCGTTGGCAAGTTATTTCACCTGATTCTAGTTTAGTGGTTACTGATGGGCATAAATTGTGGAATTACGATATCGATTTAGAACAAGTAACAGTGCAAGAATTTAGTTCTGCGCAAGAAGTCTCGCCAGTAAGTTTCCTATTCGAAGGTGCCGATAAATTATCTAAAGATTTTACCGTCACAAAAATTAATACTGCTGCAAGTCCTTGTTTAAAAACCGCGAAAAATTGTTTTAGCTTGCAACCAAAATTAGAAAATCCAAATTTTGTGGCAGTAGAAGTTGGTTTTGATGGTGATAAGATTAAAGTATTGCGTTTGCATGATCATTTACAACAAACTTCAGTGTTTGTATTTAATAATGTAAAAAATAATCCTCCTCTTAACAGTTCAAGATTTTCATTCACGCCACCAGCTGGAGTGGATGTAATAGGTGAAATTTAAATGATTGATCCACAATTATTACGAGACGACGTACATGCTGTGGCTAAGAAATTGGCAACTCGCGGTTATATATTGGACACCGGGAAATTTTTACAATTAGAACAACAACGTAAAGTATTGCAAACCGCAACGCAGGATATTCAACAACAACGTAATGCACGCTCCAAAGAAATTGGTCAAGCCAAAGCCAAAGGGGAAAATGTGGATGCGATTATGGCGCAAGTTGCTACCTTAGGTAGCGATTTGGCCTCTAAAGAGCAAGCTTTAGCAGCTTTGCAAAACGAATTACAAGAAATGTTATTGCAAATGCCAAATATTCCGCATACCTCGGTACCTGTTGGCCCAGATGAATCAGCCAACGTTGAAGTGCGCAAAGTAGGTAAAATACCGAGTTTTAATTTTCCGCCACGTGAGCATTTTGATATTGCAGCTGATCTAAATAATGGCATGGACTTTGAAGCCTCAGCTAAAATTTCTGGTTCGCGTTTTGTGGTGTTAAGTGGTCATGTGGCGCGTTTGCAACGAGCTCTTATACAATATATGTTGGATTTACATATCGGACAACATAGCTATACTGAAAAATATGTGCCTTATTTAGTAAAATCAGAATCATTATATGGCACAGGGCAATTTCCAAAGTTTATCGAAGATCAATTTGGCACTAGCAATGATCTATGGTTAATTCCAACTGCAGAAGTATCATTAACTAATCTAGTGCGAGATCAAATTCTTGAAGCGGATGTTTTACCCTTAAAATTTGTCACTCACACACCATGCTTTAGAAAAGAGATTGGTAATTATGGTAAAGATACTAAGGGCATGATTCGCCAACATCAATTTGAAAAGGTTGAATTAGTGCATATTGTTAAACCCGAAGAATCGTATACAGCTTTAGAGGAACTTTTGGGCCATGCTGAAGCAGTGTTAAAAAATCTCGAATTGCCATATCGCGTAATTAACTTATGTACTGGCGACATTGGATTTGGTGCTGCCAAAACCTATGACTTAGAAGTATGGTTACCTGGTCAAGATCGATATCGCGAAATTTCATCTTGCTCAAATACCGAGAGTTTTCAAGCTAGACGTTTACAAGCACGTTGGCGCAATCCTGAATCTAAAAAACCAGAATTAGTACATACTTTGAATGGCTCTGGTTTAGCAGTGGGGCGCACTTTAGTTGCAGTGCTTGAGAATTATCAGAATGAGGATGGTAGTGTTACAGTGCCAAAGGTATTGCTCCCGTATATGGGCGGTATTAAGATGCTAAACCCGCAAGTTTAGTTGGGCTTGCGGGACGCTATACAAGTAACTTGAGCATTATCTAGATAAGCAAGCGCATCAAGTACATATTTAACATTTTTATAATTGATAGTCTAGGCGCGGCTATGCTTGTGGGGCTGGCTTTGGAGGCTCAACCATCACCCAGCAGTTATGATCCAAGTCATCGGGCACAACATAAAAATCATCAGAATCATACTTGTCAGCATCTGCGAAAGTCCAATGTAAGCTCGGATTGACAGGTTCAAAATGCAAAAAATGTGTCACGCATGATGGATCATGTGATCCTTTGGCTAAATCAATCGATAAAGTGGACTTTACTAGAGCATCTTCTACGGATGGGTTTGGATCTAAATCAGCACTATCTTTTGGCACAGCTTGTAATGGTAAAGTAAATTGAAATTTAACTTTTGCATTTTCGACTGTTAAAAGTGTTGTATGCTTTGGCAAATATTGCAAAGCTCTATAATAGAGGATCTCTTGTTGATTCACTTTGCTTCGGTTTGCATAAGTGTTTAAAATTGCATGGCACACTAACCCCACGCCTTGATTACAGTGTGAAATTATATCTTTAATTTTACCAACCGTTAAATTACAACGTTGAGCTAAAGTATTGGCAAGTTCTTGATAAAAAATTTCTGCGGTAGTTTTTTGCTGTGGGATACCATCAATATAAATAGACACACCACGGTTGATATCAACTAAAAATTGTTTGCGTTCTGCTGCACATTTGTTAGCCATTGTATGCACCAATAAGGCAACAAGATGTCTTGGATCAGTCATTGGAGGCAATACATCCGGGGCATCATTAGCATACAATAACATCGAAGTTGCTTCTCTGTTGAGTGTTAATGCATGGTTATTTAGTACCGGTCCCAACATTTTGAGATATAATTTTTGCAGTATTACAGCCAATATTTTTTTAGGAATGCGTTGCAAATTTGCATATGGAATAACTCTTGTTTCTTTGTCTGGCATTTATACCACTCACTATCCTAAAAAAGTATTATAAATATAGCACTAATACTGACTATATGCAACGGATTGGTTTTGGTAAACCAGCGATGCTATATAAAGTTGTAACTGTATCACCAGGAAACAAAGTATGTAAGTAAATACTATCCTTCTCCGCGCCATATTTGCGTTGCAATTCCTTAATCAAAATGCGCATACCGGGCGAGACTAGGTGCGCATTATATATTTCGCGTAAGGTATGGATCACTTCCCAGTGCTGGGCTGTTAGTTCAATATTATTTAGTTGTGCAATATTGGCAGCTATTTCTGGTGTCCAAGCATTTAGAGGTTGATTTTGCATTTTGCTTACCAAGTAACGGTGTTGGTATGTACTATTGTTAAATCTACGAAGCGTAAGTAATCGATAAGTTCTACTTTAATTTTAACATCGTTAATATTCATTCCCCTAGCTGCAAGATCTTCTGATAACACATAAATTAAGTGCGTTGGCAATTCTATCTGGGAAGGTTGCAGCAACAGATAAACTGCATCGCGCAGCAACAGTACGCTATCTTGTATGCCCAAGCTAGCAAAAATGCTTGGTATCGTTGTGCTGGTTAATATGTGCAATGTTGTGTTCATATTGTTATCACAATGTCATTTTGTTGCATGAGCGTTGCTATTTGACTGTTATTAATAATTGTTATGTTGCTGTTTAAATCTTCTTTTCTAAGGCCAAATTGATTTAATGCGGTATTAGATACAAATACATCTTTGATATCAAATAAATTTAAACCAGCATAAGCTTGGGTAAATTGTTTGTGGCGGATTAAATTTGCATTTTGATCTCTTAGTAATTGTAATACACCATTCTCGATAAATAACAGACTTACTTTTTGCATAAATGTTGCTAAGGCTAAAGCGGTTTCAATTGCTTCAAGATTTTGATAGCTGCTATAAGGTGCTTGTCGTAAAATAAATAAATATTTTTTCATAGGCATACCACGCGATCGGCAAGGTCACAACTTGCTACTAATTGTCCTAAAGAAGCTGGAGCAAATCCGGGAGCAAAATTGTTGGGGGCAATTCCGCGGCGTGTACTAGAGGCAGCACAAACTCCGAGTGTGAGATTGTAGCTCGCAGCCAAATCGCTCCAATCCTTCGCTAAACTATATTCATCGCTAGGCATGTCAATTTGTTGATTTGCGCAATAAGCGCCATCAAATAAAAAATAAATGCACTCCAGCTCGTGTTCGAGTTGGAGTGCAGTTTGGGCGAATTTGAGTGCGCTGTAGCTGTTGTTTAAGTGGTTAGTTCTAACAATCAGTACAAACTTCATTAATCCCTGCGGCCAGCAAAAATGCTGAAAATTCTCAAGAGGTTAACGAACAGGTTAAACAATGTTACATATAGAGTAACAGTAGCCATGATGTAATTTCTTTCGCCGCCATTAATTAATTGGCTGGTTTCAAATAAAATGTAACCGCCCATAATTAAAACTATAGCGCCAGAAACTGCTAAATCTACAGCTGGCCAGTGAAAGAACATGCTGGCAATGCTAGCTAAAATAGCAACCACCATACCCACAAACAGGAACCCAGCTAAGTAGCTGAAATCCTTGCGAGTGGTCATGGCATAACCAGACAAGGCAAAGAAAATTGCGCCAGTAGAAGCTAAAGAAGCGCAAATCAGTTCAGAACCGTTAACATAAGTTTGTAATACTGCATTTAACAATGGGCCTAAGGTTAATCCCATAAAGCCAGTAAAAGCAAATACAGAAATTAAACCTAGGGCTGAGTTGGCAGTAGCGCTAGTTAAAAACAATAAACCCATATAGCCGATGATAATCAGCCAGAAGGGGATGTTCAGATTTAATTTGGTTGAAACAAATGCCGTGAATGCGGAAAATAACACGGTCATCGATAATAATAGATAAGTATTTCGAATAACTTTGTTGGTAGCGAGTACGCCTGGGGCGACCGTCGATACCTGGTTATTATATTCTGGCATAGCACTAACCTCCATTAATGTTTGTCCACGCAGGACTTCTTCACCTGGCTCAAGTATAACACATATGAGTATATAGGGACATAATGTTATTTATCTAGAGTATTATCTAGAAAGTTCCTCTTCTTCTTCAAACTCATCCACTTCTTCATCTTCTTCGTCATCCTCATCAGACTCATCGAAATCAAGAATTTCTTCACAGATCATAGCTTGGAATAATAAAACCTCAGTTTCACCATTAGCATTTGTTTTTGGTTGAACAACTAAGTCGTTTGCCAAATCATAGCCATCTAACATAGCATTGGCAATTTGTTCTTCGAATGCTGCAATGTTTTTATCGCTGCCGCGGATTAATTTATATGGTGACATTTGGGGCTTCTCCTAAGATGCTAAAATATTTTTGTAATCTTACTCTGGTATTGGAATATGTACAACCAGGAGATGGTTTTTTGGAGGAGAGACAGGGATTCGAACCCTGGGAGGGCGCAAACCCTCAACGGTTTTCAAGACCGCCGCTTTAAACCACTCAGCCATCTCTCCACTAGCAAGAGCATTCTACTCGAACTCAAAACAAATTAGAACCCTTCTTAGCCAAACAACCTTCTTGCCAAATATATTTATTTATGCTTACATTAAAAAGTATATATGGGAGAAATCCTTGATTAAAGTTCTTATTGTTGATGACCATGATATTGTGTGCGCTGGAGTCGGACGTTTATTGTCCGACGTAAAGGGCATTCAGGTCATTGGTGAAGCGCGTAGCGGCGAAGATGCTGTTAAAATGGCTAAAGAACAACCACCAGACGTAGTTCTGATGGATGTGAAAATGCCAGGCATTGGTGGTTTAGAAGCAACGCGTAAAATGCTGCGTAATAATCCCGATATCAAAGTTATTGCTTTAACTGTATGTGGCGAGGAACCATTTCCTTCCAAACTTTTACAAGCTGGCGCTGCTGGATATTTAACCAAAGGTTCTAGCATTGACGAAATGGTTATTGCAATTCGTTCGGTCTATGCTGGCAAACGTTATATTGGTCCAGAGATCGCTCAACAATTAGCTTTGAAAAATATTAGTGATGCTAATGGTTCGCCCTTAGATTTACTTTCTGAGCGCGAATTACAAGTAATGATGATGATTACTGCCGGACAAAAAGTCCAAGATATTTCCGATAAGCTGTGTTTAAGTCCCAAAACTGTCAACAGCTATCGTTATCGACTCTTTGACAAGCTTGGCGTTGCAAGTGATGTTGAATTAACCCACCTAGCAATCAGACATGGAATTCTGGATACCGAGAAGTTAGAAACGGAGACATCCTGAGAGATTTTAGTGTTTTCCTGTCCAATGTATCAACCAAACCTGGTGTCTACACTATGCTGGATAGTGATGACAAGGTACTATATGTTGGTAAAGCAAAAAACCTCAAGAATAGATTAAATAGCTATTTTACTGGTAGCAAAGATCCTAAAACTGCGCACCTCGTAAGTAAAATCAATGATATTCAAATTACTATTACGCGCTCTGAAGTCGAAGCTTTATTATTAGAGTTTCAATTAATTCGACAATTAAAACCGCGTTATAATATTTTATTTCGCGATGATAAATCATATCCTTATATATTATTAACAACGCAAGATCAATTCCCGCAATTAACATTTTATCGCGGCACCGCACAAGGGGCGGGGGATTATTATGGTCCATATCCAAGCACTAATTCGGTGCGCGAAAGTTTAGAGTTGTTGCATCGCACCTTTCAATTGCGACAATGCGATATGAGCTATTTTAAAAGTCGTACGCGTCCATGTTTGCAATATCAATTAAAACGTTGTACAGCTCCATGTGTGGGATTAATTGATGCTAGAACTTATGCACGTGATGTCTATAGCGTGCAAATGTTCTTAATTGGTAAAACTCAGGAAGTAATTCAACAATTATTAGATAAAATGGATCATGCTTCGCAAAGTCAAGACTATGAACAAGCCGCACGCATTCGTGATCAAATTGCTGCTTTACGCGCAGTGCAGAAGCAACAAATTATTTTTGATCAAGGTGCGACCGTAAATTTAGATATCTTGGGGGTGGCGCATATTGGTCGCAATGCATGTGTGCATATTTTAAGTATTCGTAATGGTCGCATGTTGGGCAGTAGACAATATTTTCCGGAGTCAGATCTAATTTTAAATAGTGACAAAGAAGCTATTTTGCAGAATTTTATTTTGCAACATTATGCTCAGTTGCCAAGTGGTAATTTGTTGCCATCGGAAATTTTAACACCGGTGAAATTGCAAAATGCGGAAGACATTTCTGTTGCTCTTAAACACTTTGCTAACCGTTCTGTCAAGATCTTGCATTCCGTGCGTGGTGATCGTTCTCGTTGGTTGCAAATGGCACAGGCTAGTGCGGATGGTGCTTTAAGTTCGCGCATGGAGACAGATGCGCAAATCGAACATCAATTGAAAGCATTATCGCAAGTGCTAAAGTGCGAGAACGTTATTAAGCGCATTGAGTGTTTTGATGTCAGTCATACTCAAGGTAATGCGACAATTGCTTCCTGCGTGGTATTTGATAATTGCGGACCGCTAAAATCTGATTATCGACGGTTTAAAATTAAAACTGCCGCCGCCGGTGATGATTATGCTGCTTTAGAAGAAGCTTTAAAACGGCATTTCGTGCGCGTACAAGAAGAGGGGTTGGAAGTGCCAGATTTATTATTGATTGATGGTGGTAAAGGTCAGCTATCGCGTGCTGAAAAAGTTTGCAAAGAATTGGCGCTGGAGGGTGTGAAGATTTTGGGTATTGCCAAGGGTCCTTCACGCAAACCAGGCTTAGAAAAATTATTTTTAGCGCCGCATGCACAAGAAATAAGTTTGGCTGCAGATAATTATGCATTACATTTGTTACAGCGTGTGCGCGATGAGGCACATCGTTTTGCAATTACCGGACATCGAAAGCAACGTGCCAAAAAACAAATTCATTCCGTGTTAGAAGACATTCCAGGTGTTGGAGCTGCACGACGACGTGAACTTTTACGACAATTTGGTGGCTTAGCAGAGGTGCAATGTGCTACTGTTGACGAATTGGCAGCTGTGCCAGGGATCAGCGGTGTTTTGGCGCAACGGATATATGATGCACTGAATGGAAGTTAATCTCATGTTAAATGGTAATTGGCCGAATATCATTACTTTGTTACGTATCGTTCTAATTCCGATTTTTATTTTAGCTTTTTATATACCAGGTGATTTAGGGTACTGGCTATCCAGCGGTATATTTATTTTTGCTTGCCTCACTGACTGGTTAGATGGTTATCTAGCTAGGAGATTGCGACAAGAGTCACGTTTTGGGGCTTTTTTAGATCCGGTTGCCGACAAGTTAATTGTGGTTGTGGCTTTAATTTTATTAGTGGAAGAATATAGTACGCCGATTTTATCGATCCCTGCGGTAGTAATCATTAGTCGAGAAATCGTGATTTCTGCGTTGCGCGAATTAATGGCAGAATTTGGCCGCAGCAAGCAGGTGGCTGTGGCATATGTGGGTAAAGTTAAGACTTTTCTACAAATGACTTCAATTGTAGTGATTTTAACACAGCCGCATTATTTGGATTTTAGTAATTATATTATCGATATTGGCTTTGTTTTATTATATATTTCGATGTTCTTAACTCTCTGGTCGATGTTTATTTATTTGCATGCTTCGTGGGGGATTTTAAACAACCGCGAATAAGCTACACAATAGCCCTTGACTCGGCGGTTAGAATCTGTAAAATCCTCATCTAACGCGGGAATAGCTCAGTGGTAGAGCACAACCTTGCCAAGGTTGGGGTCGCGAGTTCGAGCCTCGTTTCCCGCTCCATGTGTTACCGGAAACCTCTTTAAGAGGTTTTTTTGTTGTTTGCGCATGGGCTGGGTGGCAGAGTGGTCATGCACCGGATTGCAAATCCGTGTACGTCGGTTCGATTCCGGCCTCAGCCTCCAGATAGGTAACGCAGCCTAAATTCAATGCCCGGGTGGCGAAATTGGTAGACGCAAGGGACTTAAAATCCCTCGGTGGCAACACCATGCCGGTTCGATTCCGGCCCCGGGCACCAACGTACAAGCTATACGTATCAAGGCTTATAGCGATCTCATTTTTATATTTTCAATTAAAAATCCCTTGAGTTTGTACTGAGTGAGCGCACTCAGAGCGCAGCGAGTTGTTTCCATTATGGAAACAGTTGAACAATCTTGCTCTGTGTGATTAAAAGCTTTAAACTTTGTTTAGTTAACAACTTTACCATTCCAAAAAAGCAAGTTAATAGACTATGAAAAATGCAACGCCACAAGTATATGTTATTGCTGGGCCAAATGGTTCTGGAAAAACTACGTCTGCAAAAACCCTTCTTCCCGATTTATTGAATTGTAATGAATATGTAAATGCAGATTCAGTTGCAGCTGCATTATCTCCATTTAATCCAGATGCAGTCGCAATTCAAGCAGGACGTTTAATGTTAGAAAGAATTCATCACCTTGCCGAACGTGGTGTTAATTTTGCATTTGAAACTACACTTGCTTCGAGAACGTTTGTAATCTTTTTAGACCAATGTAAAGCAAGAGGTTATGAAGTTAACATTTTGTTTCTTTGGTGCGTACGCCGGATATTGCAGTTCAACGTGTTAATAGCCGTGTGGAGCAAGGAGGGCATGACATTCCGAAAGATGTTATTTTAAGACGTTACCATAGGAGCATAAAAAATTTTCTTATTGACTATACAAAAATAGCTAATAATTGGATGTTGTATGACAACTCAGAAAAGCATTCGGAACTAATTGCTTATAAAATAAGTGGTTCTGCCATAGATATTGTTGATCGACAAATATGGCAACTAATAAACGGAGGGTTACAAGATGTCAATTCCTAATGACAATGATTTTAATTTAATCGCCAGAGTAGATTATGGGGTTAAAAAAGGAGCCGCTCAAGCTAGATTAGAACACAAATTAGCTGGCAGGCCGATCTTTGTATTAGAAAATGGCAAAGTTGTTGAGATACCACCCGAAAAAATAGAAGTGGGCGACGATTTGCCACCTTCACCCATATAATCTTTATAATAGTGGTGCATATGCATTGACGAAAGCGTGTACCCTCAAGGGATTTTACCCTGTAACCAACAGAAATGACCACGTCTAGACTATAAATTTTGCTTGGCTTATCTGAATTTGCAATGTGCAAATTTTGCACATTGCTTTTTTGATTTAGCTCGCCCTCTCTATCCTGCTGTCACGCGAGATGCTATCAAATGTAACTTTCCAGACCTATTCCAATGGACTTTACATAGAACCCAACGTTGGGTTACTTGAAGGTACAGATTTAGTCACACTCGTATTAAATTACGGGCGCACAATTTGTCTTGTGCATCCCGTTTTGATTAAAATAGTACATGCATACGAAAGCGATATGCAATAATGGCCTATTAGAACCGTACTAGGTTAATGAGGTATTACAAGCTGGCGATGTATTTTTTTAGCTCGCTCTAATTTAGCGGTAACGTCAGGTGCTGCATAACCTATATTTGCTGCTACACGCTTAAATAGTATTGTTGTAGTTATAATTGCTTCATGTATATTGCCACGAAGTATCATATCTTCAGTTGGAGTCCTATAAAGTCGTTGTAATGTCAAGTGTATACAATCGTCATATCTGACTACTTGTAAATCATCTTCGGTATGAGAGTGATAGAGTTTTTCCATTTGATTTATACGCAAATACTGATCAGCTAAAAATGTTGCGAGTTCTTTGTAGTCCGGCTTAAATTTGCTGGCGAACCATGTTTCAGCGAGAAGTGGGGTATAAAACCATTCTCGTAACGTATCGATATCAGGTAAATCAGATGGCAAATTTTTAAGGCCTTCGTGCCGTTCGTCTATAAGCTTTACTGGGGCAAACATTATGATAGTAGCCTGAGGTAAATTGCTTATTGGGTATAACGTATCCGCCAGCAAAGCAGCTTTTGAATTATAGCCAAAGAACATTGCTACTAATTCATGAGCGTGAGAAGCTTTTAGTTTAATTCCATGATCTTTAGAACAAGTACGAAGATTATCTGCACAAAGTTTTATGATGTCTTGCATCGCTGCCTCCATTAAAATCTGCTGGGCTTTATAGGTGGTCATCATGAGTGCTTAACACAACCATGCCAGCGGTTTAATAAAGGTCACCAAACGGCAAGTCTTCTGAGATATCGTCTTTTTGGTCACTCACAGCCACGGCGATCGATTCCTTAAGAAGGATAATAGGGGCATGAATCATATATGTCAACAAATAAAAATTAAGACAAGCTGGCATATGTTTACATTTCGCTAGGCTGAAGCAGATTTGTTGATCTTCATTGGACACTGTAGCATCATGCTACATTGATATATCCTATTGGTTGTGTATTTTAGGAGCTTGCTGTGAAAGAACCAGAAATATTTGGCAATGATTACAATCCGTTTCTAATAGAAATAACTGAGCAGATCCAGCAAGCGCGCATTCATGCAGCTCAGCTAGTCAATAAAGAATTAACAAAATTGTATTGGAGTATCGGTGAGAGGATTGTAGTAGCTCAAAAAAAATATGGTTGGGGTCAAGCTATTGTTAGACAGTTATCCAAAGATTTAATTAAATCCTTTCCAGGTACTACCGGCTTTTCAGCCCGCAACCTTTGGATTATGCGCCAAATATATATTGAGTATGTTGACAATCCAAAACTGCAGCTGTTGGCTGCACTAATTCCCTGGAGCCAGAATGTCGAAATAATATCCAGGGTTAAAGAAGAAGATGCGCGAGCCTATTATTTAAGTTGCGTGGCTGACATGGGATGGACTAAGGTTGTCCTTATACATCAAATTAAAGGCCAAGCTTTTGAAAGGCATAGGTTGGTGGACAAGCAACATAATTTTAAAAAAGCTTTACCAGTGCATTTAGCGGAGCAAGCGGATTTAGCTATTAAGGATACCTATGTCTTAGATTTCTTGGGGATCCAAAAGCCGGTTTTAGAGGCCGAGCTTGAGCGCAGAATGGTTAATAAAATAAAAAATGTGTTGCTCGAGTTAGGGTATGGCTTTACCTTTATGGGCAATCAATACCCTATTAAGGCTAATGATACCGAGTATTTGGTAGATATGCTTTTATATAATAGGCGATTGAAATCTTTGGTTGCCATAGAATTAAAGACCACTAAGTTCAAGCCAGAATATGCTGGTAAGATGAATTTTTACCTTAATCTTTTAGATGATTTTGTGCGAGAAGCGGACGAGAATCCTTCGATAGGAATTATTTTATGTACAGAGCGTAATCGTTTTGAAGTAGAGTATGCCTTAAGCGGGATCGATAAGCCTGTAGGTGTTGCTGAATATCAATTAACAAAAGTCTTGCCCAAAGAATTCCAAAAGAAGTTGCCTAATGCTGAAGAGCTGGAGGCTGAACTAACTAAAGAGATTTTTGAGATGGACATAGCATGAATTGTATAGATTCACTTTACGAAATAATCGTAGCTTTATTTCCCTTGGTAATTTTATTAGCTTTAGCATTTCTAGTGGCAGTAATTCCGGTTTGACTTGTTGTGACTTTGGGTGTCGTTGAAAATATAAGTGGTTGGCCTCGTGTAACAGGTTCATTATGTGATACTGTAGCTTTTGGTTTCTGTAGTTCTTTGATGCGTTTTATTTCTTTTACAATATTGTCAGCAATTAGATTTATCTCTCTGCTGTTTAATAAGCTTGCCGGAATTTTTACATCGATATTATGCCATCCAGATTGCTCAAGGCATTTATCTCTGAATATTGTCTTCATATTTTTAGAGCCTGTAGTAGGATGAAAATGGCATGGCCCATCAATATGAACCGCAATTTTTGCAGGAATATACGCTATATCAATCTCTTGGCCAGTCAGTGTGCAGATATGATCATGTACAAGATTAGCTCTGTCAGATGTTCTCAAACGGCTTATCACTTTATTATATATCTCAAGTTCAATTTCAGATGGATTGCTCGAGTCAGAGAAACATTCAGTATGTTCTTCCATTGCGTTAATTAGTCTGGAAGTAAATGGAGTATTACCATTCCAACCCATTGTCTTTATCTGGAATAATGCCCTGGCTTGAGTCTGATTGGGTTGAATATTATTGATCAAGCTAAAAAGTTTAGATTTTTCTTCACTTGTGAATTCAAGTTCAGAATTTAATGCTGTGCTTAAGTACATATTAAGCCATAAAATATTAAGAAATACATTAGCCCTGTTGTTAAACAGTTCAAGATTATATCCCATCGTAGATTCTTTAAATAGAATCTTTAATGCTGCTATTAGATCTATATCATTGCTAATATCACAGGCATGGTTTCTTATGATTCTGAATAAACCATCCATTATACTTAGGGAAAAGCTTGTTCTGTGTATGGAATCCTTGTGGCACCATGACACAATACATCGCGAATATCTATTAATGCACCATAAAAATCCTTTATAGTTTTCTTTTTCAACTAGCTCTTGTAAGTGGTATCCATAAACTTGAAGCGCATGATTATAATATGTTACCTTGTGCACATGCTTTTTTAGATCTATGTCATTAGGTAACTCTAGTGATGTATCTTCTTCAAGGGTTGCAGGCTCTTCGTATGATACTTGTAATCCACTGCCTGGTAGATTATATATTCTGAAGCCAGCGCCTGATATCTCAAATTCGTTATCCAATGTATTAAATATATTAAACCAATGGTCATTGTTTAACTTATGTATAGCTTTACGAGTTTGTTTTCGGTCGTGTACAGACATTAGAATTGAACTGATGCTATTGTGGTATGCCTTATAATTTAAAGGCGAAATTTTAGATAACAATCTTGTAACATATGCTCTACGGCTTTTTGCAATACGTACATGTTGATCTGCTCCATGTGGAGTTGAATCATGATTTGCTTGATGATCAACAATCAGAGCTTTACTTTCTGGTAAAAGTTGAGGAGTACCTGATACTTTTGGCAATGAGTTGTTGGTTGACCTTTGCCTGTATAATTGGAATGGTGCGCCATCAACAACTTCTGGACTAGTACTAAGCAACAATGGTAATGCTGTATTCACTAATGACTTGCAGAAATTCTGAACCTCTAATGACGCTTGCTTGTCTGGAAAGTAATCAAGATTGTCTAACCCGCTAAGTAATGACAATGCATATTTGGGTTCAATCGCACATCCGCTAACAAATAATTTGTAAGCTGCTTGTAATAATTTCTCTACTATTGCTTTACTAGGTTTGCAATCCCATACAGTTAGGTAATATATAACATTACATAGTGACTCAAACTTGTGGGGATCAGATTCTTGGCCTAGCAATTGCTCAAGTCTGTTAGTTATGTTTGTAATTGTTGTAGCAAAATATTGATTCTTTTCTTCATATCTCCAGCCATATACATAACGTTCATTAGCGTTAGTTGCGGATATGATTGCAAGGATCTCGGATAGCATATCGATATTACAGCTTGTGCCAAGTATATAATCATTGACCATAGTTATAGATTCTCTTAGTGCTGTTAAGGCATCCTTATTATCACTCCATGGAGTAATTTGATCGTTTGATATTATATTTACGGCGGTTACTGCTGCTTGTCTTACAGGCATATGGGGCATCTCTGCATAATTATTATTAGTTGAGCGATTTTATCATAGGAACTACGTTAGGTCAATAGCTAACTTTGTTGTAGTTACTCCTTTTATTGAATCGATGCCAGGTTTTGCTATGCACTGGAGTGGCTGTGGCGTACGGTTTTATAATTCACACGGCATAATCCGTGAGTAAAACGTGAGCAATAACCACCTAGACCATACTCAAATATCCTCAATTCCACTTGACTGCAGCCATTGATTTACTTAGAGTGTGTTCTTGTACATTCGAGTGTAACTAGGACTTAAAATCCCTCGGTGGCAACACCATGCCGGTTCGATTCCGGCCCCGGGCACCACATACTTGCCTTGTGGTGTATGGCTTTCATCGTTTTAAGTCTTAAAACTAAAAATCAAAAATTATGTAATGTTAAACTGAGTGGGCGCACTCAGAGCGCAGTAAATTTTTCATCGCGCTTGGTATTGCAATTGTGCGCGCTATCGCTTAGCATGGCTGTATATAAATGCAGTATGTGGTGTGTATGTCCAGAAGTTTTTTTAATCGTTATTTTAATCATTAACTAGTTAATTTAGGAATTTAACGCTATTCTCCGATCAAACCGGCATGCTTAATGGGTAAATTTTGCAGTTTTGGTGTCCGCCCTCTAATAATCGTCTCCGCCATGTTTGTAGGCTCCCTGCCTCATATCCGTGCTTATGCACTATTTATAAGGTAGGAAATACCTAAAAAGCGGCAATTCCTATCGGGGCGCTACAGTTATGTCGAAAGTTATTGACATTTGTTTAGCTAACTGATACGATACACCAGTCACTTACAGAGAATAAATAAAAACAAATGCCAAATCCAGAACTTAAAATAGCTTTCACATGCGATATTATTGAGGCACTTCATAAGCGATTGAGTCTATTTGAAACATTTAGGGCTATTAGAAGATTAATAGATCAAAACGAAATGAATTTAGCAGAAGCTATTCATATAGTATTTAGGCAAATTATTAATTCCCAATTTATTGATGATTTTACAAAAGCTGGCTTAATTGACAAATTAGCTCTTCAGTACAGAGGCATCCTAACTAAGGATGGATTTATACGCATAGTACAAACAGATGAGCCAATTTCAGATGAGGCAAAAGGAGTTGATCATAGTCTTATACGTGATGCAATTAGAAATGATTTACCTTTAACATTTAGGGCATTATATTTTACATCCGATTGCGATGAATCATATTTTATAGATAATAGATATGAACTACATTCACATTTAGAAATAATAGATTTAATGCGCGGAAAATCTAAGTTCTGCTCCAATGATGAAAATGGATACGGCCCAGGAGGTAAACTAACTGCAAAATCAATTACCCAAGATAACGCTGTTTGCTGGTTAAATACTTTTGATACTGCAAGGCTTGCTCTTAGAGAACTGTTATATATAACGCATTTATCGAATGTTCCTTCAGTTTTGACAGAGGGTATATTGTCGCATGAGTCAGCAGCTGCCATTGCGCATAAGGATGTTTCAGACCAAGCGGTACAGCAAAGAAGGGATAGTATCAAATTGCCTAATGGAAAAAGCCTACATGAGCATGCTAATTTATATTTTGATGCTAGAAACCCTATGATGTACAAACTTACTCATTCTGATCCAACAAATCCATTATGTGTTTTACGAATTAGCCCTGTAATACCACTTTTGCCAAATGTGATAGTTACAGATCGTAATGCGGCATGTAATGACGCTGTATTCTTGCCAAGTACAGATATTTCTAAATTAGATCGTGAGTCAATATACGCAGAAAGCTGGAGTGAAAAACATGCGCAACCAGCAAAACGCAGAAGGGTTGAAGAATCTGAGCAAGACGCCAGATATAGGAAAGCAGCAAAATGTGCAGAAGTTTTAGTTCCTGACAGAGTAAAACCAAAATACATCCTAGGTGCCTATGTGCGTCATAAGCAAGACAAGCAAATTTTGATGAGTTATGGTTTCTTTGATGACAGAGATGTCGCAATAAAACCAAAAATCTTTTTTTCACCTTAAAATAAAATTAGATAAAAGCGGAAGTAAATAAATGCCAAAAACACATTTAAACAAAGAGCAGCTCGTTGCAGATTACTATGAATCAAAAAAGTATGAATCAGAGGTTACTGCCGAAATTAGGCAGACCTTAAAAGCAGAGGCGAATTTTGCAAACGGATATTTAGAGCCATGGGAAGAAGAACTAGTATTTAGCCCTGTCAAGGAGAGCCATAGATCAGAAAAACGAAAAGCAAAGCCCGATGCAAGGACATCAGCACATGCGCGTGGATTATTAGTATCATCTAGCCACCATGCAGATATAAGACAAGCGCAAAGAAGTATAACTGAGAAAGAAAAACAATACGCTATAAAATATGGCAAGGTTATTCGTAGTGCGGAATCAATTACTTATGTAACCGATACTATGACGTTGGTCACTAGTCATGATGGTCACGCCATTACTGTAATAAATAATACAGCGAATGCTAAGCATGATATAACGCTTAATGTTAGTGATAGAGAAAAGTATTTACTTGATGAAGTTGAAAAAAACAATGATTCAGCAATGTGCGAATTAGCTGAACTTTATTCAAATGAAATTTTAGGAAGAAGGAATGTACAAAAAGCATATTCTCTATTTCTTAGGGCTGCTGAGCTAAATAATGGTCATGCAATGATAATGTTAGCTGAAATGTTCGAAAAAGGTGAATTTGGTAAATTGGATTATGAACAGGCAATGTATTGGTATGAGAAGGGTGCGCAACGAGGAAATAAAATAGGACTGTACATGATGGCACAGCATCTCCTATGTAAATATGTAAGCTCCAATGATGATATGGTTGATGGTGTAAGCAAGACACTAGTGCGGCAGAGGATTAAGGAATATTTAGATTTCGCAGCAAGAAAAGGTGGTAGTAGTTCAATCTGGTTGAAAGCACTTATTCTTGAAAAGGGTTACTTTGGCGAAAAAAAATTGGATATGGCTATAGAGTTATATAGAACAGCTGCTGAAGCTGGTCACGAAACCTCAATTGGATCTATGCAAAGACTATTTCTAGAAGGTGCTATCACTGCAGAGCAACTCGAAATAGTTTTAGACAGAGCTTCAGAAGTTGTTGCAACAAAGAATAGTAATGTTGCAGTTAATATTGGATCACAGCAAATTTATGGATTGTTAGGTAACAATCCGCAACGTGGCTTTATGATGTTGGAGAGAGCTGCCGCAAATAATAATATAAAAGCTATGTTTAAGTTGGCTGAACTTTATAGGAATGGAATTGGCTGTGAAATTGATTTAGAAGCATCAAAATATTGGGGTGATAAAGCGGAGCAATCAGCTCTAGAAGCCGGCAGCAATGGAAATGTTAAAGCTTTGTGGCAATTGGCGCATGCATACCTAAGAGGTGAGTTGGGTGATATTAGACTAGAACGAGCGGAAGAATTGTTTGTTAATTTAGTTAAAAATGGTGCTCCTACCTTTATGATGCTTGAACTGGGTAAATTATATATTGAAGGATCTTTCGGTGATAGAGATCCATTACTTGGCCGTGTATGGATCGCTAAGGCAATAGCAATATTAGAAGAGAAAGCAAGAGATGGCGAAATTACAGCTATTAATCAGCTGATCACTGTGTACTTAGACAAGAACTTAGGCTTTAAAGATTATAAATTAGCAATTGCATGGTTAAAGGTGCTAGCCACTAAGGCAGATGTTGTAACGCTGTCTAGAATCAGTACCTTATTGGGCGATATTTATAGTAATCCAAAGCGTGATGAATTTAATTTTGTTGAGGCTAGCTCTTGGTACAAAAAAGCTGCTAAAAATGAAAGCAGCAGTGCAGCTGTCAAAGAGTTAAATGAAGAATTATATCGCAACAGATTTAAAATAAAAAATAAGAAGGAAATATGTAATTTACTGTTAGATGAAGGTGAGTTTCGGGTCAAGCAAATGATTGATACAATACCATCTGAGCCACCAGAAGTGTTGTTCAGAAATGGCGAAGAATCAAAAGATATAAATCTACATTTGGCAGCCCATAACTTTAGAGAGTCTGCAGAGGCTGGATATACGAAATCTCATCTTGAATTGGCAAAGTTATTTGCAAGTGGACAACTAGGCGAAAGAGTGCGGCCAGTAGCAATGCTGTTTTATAAGCGAGCGGCAAAGCGCGGGAATGTTGAAGCAATGCAAAAACTGGTGTCACACTATGCTGCTGGGGATCTATCTGAAGCTAATAAGGTTAAAGCAGAAAAGTGGGCTTTTAGGGGTTCTATGGTTTCCGATGCAAAACGGGTCTAAAAGTTTCCAAAAGCAAATAATGAGTTTACTTTATGACAAAAATATGTAACAATTTCGACTAAGGTCTTCACAAATCAAGGTTCTCGACTAACTAATAATAATTTAAAGAGGATAATTAAAATGAAGGTACTAGGAGCTGTTGACATTTCACATAGGCAACCACAGAAAGCTACACGCCATAGCTAACATTGAGGCATAGTTTCGTTTCAATTTATCGTATCTGGTCGCGATCCCACGAAAATGTTTAATCCGAGCAAATATGTTTTCAACCAGATGTCTATATTTATATAATGACCAATCCATATCAGAATTTCCTATTTTTGAGTTGCTTTTCCTGGGAATAACAGGAATTGATGATTTGTTCCTAATAACTTCGCGTATTTGTTCGCTGTCATAACTTTTATCAGCAATTGTATAATCTGAGACAAGTAATTTTTCTATGAAAAAACTGACAGATATTATCGCGTTATCAAAGAGTTCGATTATAAACCCACGGATGAAGAGCTAGATAGGCTTATGGCTAAAGCTATATGCCGTATTCCACATCATGCTAAACATATGTCTATAGATTCCGAGTGGCGATTATTATTTACGATCAAAGCATTGTCTGATCCAGGAGAGTGCGAAAAACCAGAAGAAACAATTAAAAACTTAATGCCATGCTTTAGATCAGCTATTGATTGTGATAATAATTGGCATAAGAGCGGTCGTTTTCAGGGAAGTTGTCGCGTAGAATTCAGTGGCTACATAAAAAGGATAATCGTAATGATAAAATGATTGAAGCCATTAAAAAATTTAAGACTCTAGGCCTTAATGCCGATTCGTATCGAAAAGCTTTAGAAATTGTTAATGATTCTAGCGCTGCTTATATTCCACTCAAGGCTGTTAGAAGAAAATACGAACCTGGAACTAGGTATAGGCTTCCCTCAAAACGGGTTAGATGAACACGAGAGTTCGTGCTGAAATGAAGCGATTTC
>Ga0206842_1046_pt1 | contig 28300 bp, 37 predicted proteins | sample Alteio_BWOrgCont_23_FD_152861 | JGI IMG/M metagenome (GOLD analysis project Ga0206842, IMG submission 152861) | Enriched cells from forest soil in Barre Woods Harvard Forest LTER site, Petersham, Massachusetts, United States -... | ecosystem: Environmental > Terrestrial > Soil > Temperate forest >...
ACTAATTTATATTTTACATAAATTTCCGCGCCAACTTTAGTGTTAGGGAATGCCAGCACCACTTGATTTTGTTGATCGAAGCCTTGCAAACTTGCAGAGGCTACAGGTTTATCCTCAATTAAACTTGCATCTAAAGGAAACTCTTGACCGTCAACTAGAGTTTTAGCAGCGATTATTTCTAATCTAGAACTATCATGGTTATAGTAAAGTGGCATAATCGAGCGGGTCTCACGTCCTTGTTCATTTAAAAGTTTAAACTGCCATTCCATTATTTCTTCGGTGGTACCATCAGTATGGATCGTGATTTCATTGTTGTATAAAGTCATTTCTACTGCTGCATCTGCATCAGTTGCCCAGCGCGCGTGAACTGGATTGTTAAAAAATAACAGGGCGATGGCTACTATTATTAAATGTTTTACTATTATTTGATTTTTGTACATGATGATTCCTATGGCGCCAGCTTTAGCAAAGTAGCTTATCTTACTTGGCGCTGGAAAGCAAGTAGTTAAAAACACACATCAGTTGCATGCGGCATTGTATAAAAAAGAAACATTAGTGTTGGTGGGCGTAACTTGCACTTTCATTAAAACTCCATATACTTACCGCAGTAAATTTACTCTGGTAAGTAATATGCATTTTGAACACATACTTAGATCCAGCCAATTCCAACTCTCGGATCTCAATTACATTTTTTCCCTCGCTGATAAGATCCGCAACTTCAATTACACTAAACAAGGTTTACTGTGGCTACGCAGTTTATTGCCGCATAAACGCGCTATGTTATTTTTTAGTCAACCATCGACGCGCACGTTTTTGTCATTTCAATCTGCGTGTCATATTTTAGGTATGCAAACTTCCGAGATCCGTGATCCTTCTACTAGCTCAGAGAAAAAAGGCGAAAGCATTGAAGATTCAATGCGCACATTTTCCAGTTATGTGGATTTAATTATTATGCGCTCAGCAAGCCCTGGTTTATGCGAACGCATTGCTGATGTGCTGGATAATACCAAAAGCTGGGTACCAATCATTAATGCTGGTAGCGGCCCAGATGAACATCCAACCCAAGCCTTGTTAGATCTCTATACTTTGCAACGCGGTTTTAAAAATGATACTAGACTTCTTTCCAAACTCGCTGTAGAGAACAAAGTGTTAGGAGACGCGGAACGCAGAACCGCAATGTGCACGTTAGTACATGAAGATTCGTGTACCGCATCGACGACGCAATTTGCCGCTACAGTAGAGTTTGGAAAGAAGTCTAATGGTATAAATGGGAAAACAATTTGTATGGTTGGCGATTTGAAACGTGGTCGTACCGTGCGATCATTAAGCCATTTGCTTACGCATTATACAGATGTGAAAATAATTTTTGTTTCACCCCCTGCATTTAGCATTCCCGATGATTTACGCGCATTTTTGCAAAATGCTAGCAATGTAAAATTTTTTGAAACTACTGATTTTATCAATGCTATTACTGAAGCAGATGCAATTTATATGACGCGCATTCAAGACGAATATGATGATCTTGATCCAAGTTTAAAAAATATTGATACCACGCAATATCATTTAAAACATGAGCATTTAACTTTATTAAAACCTACATGCAAAATTTTACATCCAATGCCACGACGGCAAGAAATTGATATTAAGATCGATCACGACCTGCGCGCCGAATATTGGAATCAACAACGCAATGGCATGTGGATTAGAACTGCGTTGATCGCAATTTTATTAAATGTGGCCACAGAAATTATGGCTTATTCGCAAGCTGCACAAACACCGAAAATATACAGCGAGTGATCCGTCATTTTAAATTTTTTCTGCTGTGCAATTTGCGCTTGACGTTGTTCAATAATTTCATCCATAAATTCTTCTACCGCGCCGCATTTAATACAAACAAGATGATCGTGATGTTCGCCTTGATCTAATTCAAACACCGAATGTCCATCGCCAAAGTGATGCCGAATTACCAAGCCTGCAGTTTCAAATTGCGTTAACACGCGATACACAGTGGCTAAGCCAACATCATCGCCTTGTTCAATCAACATTTTATAAATTTCTTCGGCGCTCATATGCCGCGCACCTGCAGTTTCTAAAATGTTGAAAATTCTGGTACGCGGTAAGGTGACTTTTAAGCCAGCATTCTTTAAATCTTTTGAGCCCAATTCTGTCTCCGCTTTACGAATCTGTGACCTTACTATATCATACGGATCATAATTCAGCATATACAAAGCAAGGTGGTTAAATTAATATGTCCAGCGCTAGCAAAACAATTGGTTCATGGTTAACCATTGGGGTGTTTTTCTTAGCACTCACTGGGTGTAGTTTATATCGTCCGGATTTAAGTCAGGGTAACCTTATTACTCAAGATAAACTTGCTGAGCTGCAACCAAATTTAACTAAACACCAAGTGCAACAGATCATTGGCTCTACCGCTTTAAGTCCAGTATTTGAAACAGATGAATGGAATTATAATTTTGCTTATGTTGATGGTAAGCATCGCGATCAACCGCTGAAATATAAAACTTTAACGCTGTATTTTAGCCATGATAAATTGCAGTCTTATTCTTCAAATTATTGGAAAGCGCCGCATCTGCCGGTGCATAAATAATCGTTCAACTGTTATTGGCATTGAGCGTGATTATAATTGCCAGCAACAGGACCAACCTGAATTTGCCAACCATTTTGATCCCAACCGCTAGTTGTATTTTGGTTAATCCAACCTGGGATCAAATCTCCAGTTTGACTGACAGCAGCTGTACCATAAGCATATAAACAGTTGGTATAAATAACACCTTCATAATTCCAGTAATCACAAACGAACGTTAAATCCGTTGCATTATCTACAATACTAGGTGAAAATCCTAGCAATGTAGGATTGAGCTGTCCTGTTATATAACCCCACGCCCCACAAGGAGCTCCGCTACCGAAATTAGAATAATCACCTACCTCAATCTGCCAACCGGAATTGTACAGTGATTGTCCAATAGCAAAATATGGATTTAGAGTTTCCGCTACAGAATAATCTACATTGGAGAGCGCCCCATTCCCCGAACTATCTGTTGCTGCTAAACCTAAATCATAAGCATTTCCAAATCGACCGTTAACAGCAGAGAATTGAATAGATTGATTCATGATATTTTGGACTACAGGTACTATAGATGAGGCTTTGGCACTGATAGAATAATTCTGATACGCCGGTAAAGCCACAGCAGCTAACAGAGCAACAATTGCAATTACAACCATTAGTTCGATTAGAGAAAATGCTAGAGTTTTCATACCCCCCCCATTAACTGTTTAACTAACTAATTATAGATTATTTTTTAGTTTTTTTCTGGCGCTGCTCTTTGGCGCGTTTCAGTCTGGCTGCTTTCGGATCCTGTTGCAGGGGCCGATAAATCTCCACCCTATCCCCTGCTTGTACCAGCCAATCCAGGCTACGTGGCTTGTTGAAAATCCCCACCTGCAGCAGCTGTGTACTATTTAGCTCTGGAAATTGCTCTATGAGCCCTGAGAGCTGAATTGCCTGCTGTATTGTGCAGGTATCGGGGACAGTTAGGTGAATGATAGCTTGGCGCGAACTACTTGCATATGCAACTTCTATTTCAATGGCCATAAATCTGCTCTGCCCGTTTATAAAAGGCTTCGATCATATTGTTAGTCATGGGTTGAAAAAAAGGTTCGAGCGCGATGGCGGTTAAACGGTTTTTAAAAATATATTCCATGCTGAAGCTTATTCTACTCTGCGTGTCTGCAAGATTGTCGAAAGTCCAAGCACCTTTGCAAGAACGAAAAGGTCCAGCAACATACTCCATATTGATAAGTTGCTGAGCCTGCATAGTGTTGACAGTGGTAATACTGTGCTCTACAGGTCCTTTGGCTATGTAAATCGTGGCCTTTAAGGCATCATGGGTGCGAGAGTGCACCTCGGTGGCGCGACACCAAGGCAAAAATTGTGGGTAGGACTCAAGGTCATTAACTAAGTCGTACATTTGTGCAGTGGTAAAAGGCACAATTAAGGTTTTATTAACTATTGGCATGTTTTTTCTCTCAAAATCTGCTTTTGGATTATATTACTTTTCTTAGTCGACTGCATCCTGTAGAATGTTGGCCTTAATACTTCCAAGCAACAAAATCATGACCAAAGATAAGTCCAAAACCAGCACCGACACCACCATTGCTTTAAATCGTAAGGCCAAGCACAACTTTAGCCTCGAACAACGTTTTGAAGCTGGAGTGGTGCTAGAAGGCTGGGAAGTAAAAAGCATTCGCGCTGGGCGGATCCAAATTTCCGATAGCCATGTGATTATTCGCCGTGGGGAATTGTGGTTGGTGAATGCGGTTATTTCGCCGTTAATATCAACATCGACGCATGTTAAAGCTGATGATAGTCGGAGTAGAAAATTATTACTGCATGGACGCGAGATTAGAGCATTAATTGGTAATATCGAGCGTAAAGGTTATACGTTGGTGCCAACAGTAATGTATTGGAAAAATAATAAAATCAAAGTTGAAATCGCTTTAGCCAAAGGTAAGCAAGATCAAGACAAACGTGCAGATGCAAAAGAACGCGATTGGCAAAGAGAAAAGCAAAGACTGTTCAAAAAGGCGAAAAAATAGGTTATAATTAAGTTTGGGGGCGACTTGGTTTCGACGGGAGTCGCGAAACTCAAGGTGCATGTCGAGTAGGTAGCTCAATCTCGTAAAACTTAGCTGCAGCATGATAAATGCAAACGATGAAACCTTCGGGTTACAAACAGTAGCAGCTTAATAACCTGTCCTACTGTCTTCTGACCGATCGGTGCTTGTGCCGAACGGGTTTTCTAGGCAACTAGAAAGCATCAGGAGTCATATCTCACAAGATCGTACACTTGCATGCCCGGCTGCAAGTTACTAAAAAACACGGGACCGCTATTCTGCACCCGAGCCTGTTGGGGGGCACAATAGTTAAATATACAATGGGATACACATGTAGATGCTTTGGGCAGAGTGCTTTCGGACGCGGGTTCAATTCCCGCCGCCTCCACCAGTTAATCAACTAAAAATGTCAGTTAGGCTTGCTCGATAATAACTGTAGAATATCTTTGACATTGCGTCGCTTTGCCTCATCAATCGGAGAACTGCCTGCTAAATCCAAAATATTTGGATTTGCATTATGGCGCAACAATAATGCAATGATAGCTTCCTGGTTTTGTGCCACAGCCCAATGTAACGCAGTACATCCGCCTTGATCTGCTATGTCGGTACGCGCGTTATACTCCAATAACAAGTTAACTATATCGTAATTATGTTGTTTAACAGCGATATGCAACGCTGCAACATTACCCAAATTCTGTATTGAACCTATTAATTCTTCCGTAATTGGATCGTTAACAAGCATGTCTTCTGCTTCATCAGAATCAATAGGCTCAACAACATCAAAGTCATTAATTGCAACCAAGTAATTAACATCCGCGCCATTCTCTAACAATAGTCGCACTGATTCCAATTTATTTAAAGACACTGCATATAATAACGCATTGAATCCGTACCAGAGCGGCTGATCAATACTCTGCCGCTCCAGTAACTCTATTATTTGTGCATAATTATCATTGCGTATAGCACCCAGTAATTCATTCATCATATTAACCTAACGTCAAGCTGTTGCCACGTGTTCTAACTACTGGAGGAGTAGATATATAATTATGCAAGTCAGTTAAAATATCAGAGTAATACATTGCAGCATAATCTGCCGGTGTTTTTGATTTATGTTTATCATCCAAGAAGTCATATGTTTTTGACATGACCAAACCAGGGCAACCTAGTAAGCGTTTAATAAGATCTTTATGACTTACACCAGCCTTAATTGCATGATGCAAAGGAGTTTCGCCAATATTATCGGGAGTATTCGGATCAAAACCAGCGTCTAATATCGCATTTAATACCTCTAGGCAACCATTTTGTTTAGCGCACACATAATGGATTGGCAGTAAACCTTCCCTCTCTACATCTAGTTGCGCACCTCTACGGATTAAACAAATCGCAAGACGGTGCAGTGACGTTTTTTCTTCGGAACTTAATTCGTCATGGAAACTAAAATCAACAACAGCATGAATTGGACAAACCCCATCCTCTGGTAAATTTAATTCAGCAATACTAATAGTATTTATAATATATTGAGCCTCCGTGAATTTTTTATCATAAATAAGTTCGATTAAATTAGGCATTTTTATTACTCCCCTAAAGCTCATTCCGTTATCTCTTTGATGTTTTTAGTTATTGGTAAATAATTACCACTAGTAACCACTTTCTTTCCAGTTTTACTCTCCAATTCTACTCGTGCCTTCTTAGCAATCCCACCACCAGTTTTGCTGGCAATAGTATTTTCAGGCATTCCAGTAGCGTTCATTGTTTCAGCGATTTGCCGTGTTGATAATTCAGCAAGCGCGGTAAAAATCAATTCAGCTTCACTCATGTGATCGCGCAAATTTTGTGTTTTCAAACCTTTTATATTTTTATGCTCTTTAACGCTTACCTCAGCCCATTCTTGGTGGATTATATTTGTCAGTATTGCAAACTCATCGCCTTCTTTTATTTCATGGTCTTTCCAATAGTCGGTGAGCTTATTGCGCGTTTCTTGTCCCATCATGCGTTGCTCGATCCACTTGGTACTACGACCTTGATTTTGCCACGTTTCCCGGGCGCGATTGAGGGATAAAGATGGATCCGACATTTCTTGCATGCGTTCGTAGCCTACCTTAGCAAGCCAGAGTTTAATTGGTTCAGCTTTAGGACTAGGTACGGATTGGATGAGTCTTAAGAGTGTTTCGGCGTCCGCTACATCTGTTAACCTAGACCTACCATCTTCTGCAGCCATTTTCAACTGGTTACATTTTGTAACCGTTTGACTCCCTTCCTTTTTAAGTCGATTTTTTAATACTTTCCAATAATTTCTAGCCAGCTGATAATCAGGCTGAGCAGTTAGCGCCTGAACTATATCAACAACTGAAAAAAGCCAAGTTTCAGTTTCTTCGTCGTATATTCGTCTTATCTTGTAGTCTTCAAAAACTGTTAGATTAGTGTCCATAAACATCCCCATTAGTCTAACTAAGAAGACTTCATAATATCATAAAGGCGTATTAGGCAGCGTAAATCTAACGAATTTAGATCCTCAAGGTTCGTCCAACAACATCCGGTAAAAATAGGGACAACTTTGGGGGCAACAATTTCATACGCAAATTTAAAACCCTTATAAATCAAGACCTCTAGCGGCCAATTCAATTCCCGCCGCCTCCATTTTTAACTAGTCCCACAACATTCACATTTGTCCTACAACCCTTGTAAACACTATATTCCTAGGGTATTCTTAGTCCCAGAAGTACCCCAGAAATCCCATAATAGCCAAGTTTTAAGTGGGGTACATTTACGGGGGATCTCGGTACCCAAAAAAACAGGTACCCCAAATGAAGTTAACAGATACCAAAATCCGTAGCCTAAAACCCAGAGAAAAACAGTACAAAGTAAGTGATGGCAAGAACCTATTCCTAGTAATCACCCCCACTGGTGCCAAGTACTGGCGGTTTAAATACATATTCGCAGACAAAGAGAAACTTTTAGCCCTTGGGGTATATCCGGAGGTTACTCTTGCCCAAGCAAGGGAGCGCAGAGACCAAGCAAAGCAGCAGCTAGCTGAGGGTAATGATCCAAGCTTTGTAAAACAAATCAAACAGCGCGCCAAGAAACAGGCAGTACAAAATAGCTTTGAGGACGTTGCGCGCGAATGGCATGCGAAGTTTTTATCTAAATGGACCAGAGGCCACGCCCAAACAATAATCAACCGACTAGAAAAAAACATTTTTCCATGGATTGGTAGCCACCCAATCTCTGAAGTCACCCCAATGGAGCTACTACGGCTGATGCGGCAAATTGAGTCGCGCGGCGCAAAAGAGACGGCACATAGAGTTCTGCAAATATGCGGACAGGTTTTTAAATTCGCGATCGTTACCGCTAGGGCTGGGATTGATCCATCTGCAGAGCTTAAAGGTGCGCTTGCCCCAGTACAAACTAAACATCATGCAAGCATAACTAATCAGATCCGCTTGTCCCACATATATGCGAGGAAGTGACTCATCGTCATCATCCATATTTCCAATTAATATATAAACACCTGTTTTATTAAATTCATGACGCAGTTTTGCCTCAGGCCATTTAGCGCGAGAAAAATCTACACAAACACCTGTCCAGTTCATAGTGTCGACGATACGTACACCACCATGACCACCATTCGGCTCATAAATTCTTATTGTGTATGGGTCTTTATCATGTGGCATATTATAGTCCTATTTTTTAGTAATGATTTTAACCCAAGCCGGCTGCTTTTTTGGCTCTATGCCTAGCACCTTGCGACGGTTTGCTTAAAGTTGTTTCCGAATCAGTGAATGTTGATGTAGATACAGTATTAGTTGATGTCGAATCACTATCTAGCTCATTATATGGTATGGAGCATTCGCCATTAAAATAATTCCTAGTAGCTTCATCATAGCTAAACAATAACCTAACTCGGTTACTATTGCCGTCCTGTTCGATTGCATGCCTGCCTACAGATTTATACATTTCCTGCGGTACTAAATCTTTCGCGGTCAAAATAGATTTCTGCAATTGTCTAAGTGTACTGTCAGGATACGCAACATGCTCGCCTAAAATAATTTGGATTCTATGTATCTTTTTAGCTATAAGTTGTCGCACCTGTGCAACCATATCTGCATAATTAACCGCAAATATATGACCAATATTTTTAATAGACTCAGCAAGCTTAAGAAAAGTATCTGTTGCTTTGATAACCGCAATTTTACCTAAACTAACTTTTATTCTACCTTCGTTTTTAGGGTCGATACCAAAAGATGAGACTAATTCGCCTTCGGAAACAGTTTTACGTCTTTCCAAATCATCAAGAATTGCAGGTTTAATTACCGGCTGCATAAATACTTTAGAATGCAGACCTTTGCCAGAAACTACAACTGCTTGCGGCTTGAACTCCATAATGCTGTCTCTTAAATATTCGTCCGTTATCTCCAACGCTGTATCACGACCTTGGCCATGAAGATCAAAAACTGGAGCCACGAAATCTTTTAGGAGGAGTATTAGAGTATTATTTTCACAAAATGTTTCTTTAACAATTGGGGTACGGGGAACTAGTCCAGGTTGAGTACGTAGTACATTATTATGAAAATCCTCTTTACTAAGGCTAGGGAATCTTACTACAAGTAAACGATCTGTACCATCTTGATAACCACGAAATTCTTGGTGCAAATATAAAGAATTTGTTGCTGCAGCACCGGTATCTGAAAGAATTTTTAACTCACGCACTATAATTTTGTAACCCTTTTTCTCAGAGCGTTTTTGCGCAAAGTAATCTTCAAATGTCACCGCATCAAAACCCACCCCCATAGTGTGAAACAATTCTCGTACTAAGAGGGCATCTTGCCTTAAAGCTGTAGGGATATCTAAATATGACTCTGTACCTATAGCCATCATATCAAGAACTAGCCTGTATAAATCAGCATGTACACCATGCATGAGGACGTCATCGATTCTCATAAATTCTTCATTAATTTGTTCATTACTAATTGTATCCAGCCTTTGAAGCAGATTTTTCAAACTAGACTGCTCTGCGAAAAGTTGCTGCTTAATTGCGTTTAACCGTTTTGTTAGTGGGTTTCTTTTACCGATAGTATGTTTAATCTTGAGGGCTTCAGCCTGATCTAATAGCGGCGATATCTGTTCAAGGCGCCTATATGGTCCCCTAGATAGAGGATATTTCTTAGCTAAGGATTCAAGTGTAATTTCATGTATTGGCATATTGCTCACTATCTTGTTATTATTTTAAGTAAGCCACTTGTATCATTTATTCGTCTTGCTGTCAATGGGTCAATTCGATGAGCTACTTCCTGTATCTTTATCGGCTCCATAGCCCTTGTGGCTAAGGAAGCCACCATAAGATTTTCATTAGATTGCAAACCATCTGTATCGATAGACTGCGGCAATATGCTAAAATCACCCCCGTCACCAATGTAATACCACTGTACCTTGAGATCCTTAAGAGGATAGTCTGATATGAAACCATTGCGCATATTTATCAGCAGTGTTCAAACTGAGTTTGCCGAAGAGCGGCAAGTGTTGCGCGAATGGTTGCGCAATGATCCACTAATGCACCGCTTCTATGAGCCATTTTTGTTTGAGCATGTCCCTGCACGTGATCGTCATGCAGATGAAGTTTACCTGGATGAAGTAACGGCTTGCGATGTATATATTGGTTTATTTGGCAATGATTATGGCTATGAAGATGCAGATGGGGTTTCTCCAACCGAGCATGAGTTTATTAAAGCTACCGAGCAACACAAGACTAGACTTATTTTTGTTAAAGGATCTGATGATAAGAGTCGTCATCCAAAAATGCAGGCTTTGATTAAACGTGTAGGGCAAGAACTGATCCATCGTCGCTATGCCACAACCTCAGAGCTTATTGGCAGCGTGTATGCAGCACTAGTGCAGGATTTGGAAGTACGTGATCTGCTTCGCAGCGGACCATTTGATGCAGCCCCATGCCCCAAAGCAACATTAGATGATCTGGATGAAGAACGCATGGCAACTTTTTTACGCCATGCACGCCGCGCAAGAGGTTTTCCACTAGCAGAAAGTGCCACCCCACTAGAATTATTAACTCATCTTAATTTAATGAGCGGCGATCATGTTACACATGCAGCCGTGTTATTGTTCGCTAAAAAGCCACAGCGATTTTTAATTACTTCCGAAGTTAAGTGCGCACATTTTCATGGCATTGATGTAGCAAAACCAATACCGTCTCTACAAGTATACAAAGGAACTGTGTTCGAATTAGTTGATCAAGCTGTGGATTTTGTTATGTCTAAAATTAATCTATGGATCGGAACGCGTGCCGAGAGTACGCAAGTACCAATTAAGTACGAAATACCACGTGAGGTTGTAACTGAAGCTATTGTAAACGCTGTTGTACATCGCGATTATGTTAGCAATGCCAGCGTGCAAGTCATGTTATTTGCAAATAGGCTTGAGGTGTGGAACCCAGGCGTGTTGCCGCCATCATTAACTTTGGAAAAATTACGCAAGCCGCACCAATCTGTGCCGCATAATCCGCTATTAGCTGAGCCAATGTACCTCACTAAATACATCGAGCGCATGGGCACAGGAACCAGGGATATGATTCTACGCTGCCGTGAGGCCGAATTACCAGAGCCGGAGTTCGCGGTCTCTACAGGCATTTTTACTACAATAATTCGACGCAAAGTAAGTGTAGATACTAGCATTACCGGGCAAGTACCGGGCAAGTACCGGGCAAGTACCGGACAAGTCACCGGACAAGTCACCGGACAAGTCACCGGACAAGTTACCGGACAAGTTACCGGGGAAGTACCGGGGAAGTACCGGGGAAGTACCGGGGAAGTCGAGCGCCTAGTGTTAATACTTGATGGTGAAATGAAGCGTACCGAAATTCAAAGTTTACTAGAAATAAAGCATGAGGATTACTTCCGAGAAGCATACCTAATACCGGCACTAAACGCAGGATATGTAGAAATGACTATTCCCGGTAAGCCTAAAAGTAGCCGCCAAAAATACCGCCTAACTGAAAAAGGCCTTTTATTACAGGCACAACTAAAGCCAAACTAACTACTGCGGGACGCTAGTTAGATTCCCTCGCCAGTAACGATTTTTTTGGGGTACATTTACGGGGTATCTCTGAAGTCTAGATTTGAATAGCCATTACGGCACAAGGCATCTAGCCCTCAATTGGATTCCCGCCGCCTCCACCAGTTATGCAACTAAAAAATTATCATTATGATACTTCGAAAAATTTAAATCTGTTGGGTATTGTCTTATTTATTAAATACAAGATCAATATAAAAATGTGATGTTTCTGTGCTTACGCGCATCTGTCTGGCAATAAAAGAAAATCCCTTACCTAGCTCCAACAAAAATTTTTGTAAATGGTTGATAATCTTAGACTCCAACATAGATTCCTTACCAGTTAAATCTTCTGGTACATTTAAAAATTCCAACACATAAGGATCTTTGATAAATGATGAAGCCTCACTTGGCTGTTGAGTTACCGACACAGTTTGAGAAGAAAGCAAACGTCGGTAATAACCGCTCCTAATATTTCGTTCCAAAAGCCGAGCACTCCAATTTTGTGAACTAGCTTCTTGCAAATAATATTGACGCTCTTTTTCGTTATCTAAACGCATAATCAGGCGTAACTGAGACCACCCTAGATTGGCTACACACTGTGTAGCCAATTCATTAATATCCGGAAAAACTTGATAAAATTGTCTAATATTCTTAAGATTTGCTATGGAAAACCCCTTTCCAAAACAATCCGTTAAATAACGTGATAATGCAACAATTAGTTGCTCGCCGTACCCAGCCCTTGCCTTACCATTCTGCTCTTGTTCAATAATACGCTTGCCTATCTGCCAGTAGGTCTTAACCATTAGGGTATTTACTGAACGGTATGCTGTCTCGCGACCAGCATGTAGCAGATCGCGTATGTCTACAAAGAATTGCTGTTCACCATCTAAGTCTTTATGTACCATAGCGTAGCTCATTTTCATCTAGTTTCGTGTTTATTAGAGTATTTCGCTCACAAAAGGTAAGGTATTCTGCGGCACTACTGCGTATGGTTTTCTTTTCTTTAGATTTTACATCCATAATGATCCTCCAAGGAGAGGTTAAAATTTTAACATAAAACAAGCCTACTTTCCCGCAAACTAGCGAATTATTGTCCGATAACATCCGAATCAGATAGGGGCAACTTTGGGGGCAACAATTTCATGTACAATTCAAGAATGCTTATAAAACAAGGCATCTATCCCTCAATGTGATTCCCGTCGCCCCATTAGTTGCTCAACTAATAAGTCTCATGATTTCTACTTGAAATCGTTTGTAATAACTCTGTCATCTTTTAAATGACTATGCGGACAAACAAATAGCAATGTAAGATCTTCGGATTGAGAAGTATTTTTCAATTGATGCACCTTACCAGGATTTATAGCAAATGCATCGCCTTGCTTAACTTGCTTTACTGGATCCCAAAGTACATTTGCTGTATTTTCCTGTAAATGACCAGTATAGATCTCGCCGCTTCCATTTAAAATATAATATAACTCCACGTCTTGATTATGCATATGTGACGTTACTTTGCTACCAGGTTTTAAAACTGTTGCATACATGCTCATAGTCTTATCTCCTGCCAAAGGAGCAACTTTAATGTTTACTTTAGGATCTAGTTGAGCTTTAACAAGTTCATAACTTAAATTTTTTATTTCAATTACTTCATTTGCCATAGCATCTTTTGTACTCATAATTACTCCACTAAACAGTACGCACGTTAAAATAGTATATTTAATTTTTTTCATGGTAATCTAACTACTCTGGGTTTCTTTAGCAATTTCCTTCACCATTTGAATGGCTTCTATAAAATGCTTTTCTATTGGAGTAATATCATCCAATCTAATAGCATTGAATTTATCATATTCAGCATTAGCTTTATCAATCGCCTGTTGATGACTTATCTTACCAGCATGCGTAAGAATCTCACGTTCGCTAAGTCGTAAGAAGTCATCTAATTTTACGATCCAATCTTTCATATACATTGGACGACGATTAATTGCTTGCAATTCAGCAAAATCAAGATACATCGTAACCAATCGATTTAAAATATCAAGCTCATCTTGGTTTAAATAATTTTTTGCAATAGTTACATCTGAACGTGTAAGTTTACTTTTCGCCCACGATGTTAACCCCATATAAGGTTTAGTGGCATCTGCGCGATCAGCGATAACTTCTGCAGCAGTTTTACCGTGAGCAGCCCAATGCATTTTATTTTGTATAACTTTGAAAAATTGTTGCGATGCCTCAGCATTAGGAGTGTAGTCGATGCTAGTAGCATATATATCCAAGACCTTGCGCCAAAATACTTTTTCTGACGAACGAATATCACGAATTCTCGCCAGAAGCTCGTCAAAATAGTTCCCACCACCAGCCTGTTTTAGGCGTTGGTCATCTAATGTAAATCCCTTGATCAAGTACTCTTTCAACCGCTGAGTTGCCCACATACGAAATTGTGTGCCACGAATGGACTTGACCCTGTACCCCACTGATATAACCACATCAAGGTTGTAAAGTGCTAGGTCACGATTAACCTCTCTATCGCCCTCTTTTTGAACTGACCGGAAATTCCGGTTAGTTGCCTCCTTAGTTAGCTCGTTTTCTTCGTAAATATTCATAATATGCTCAGAAATTGTATTTCTGTCTTTCTGAAATAGATCTGACATCTGTAGTTGTGACAACCAGAGAGTTTCATCTTGCAATCTTACATCTATACGAGTGTTACCATCTTCAGTTTGATAGATTAATATCTCTCCATTATCTACTCTGTTTTTCATTCTTCACCCCCAACATAAACACAAGCTCAGTCGATTACAATTTGTAACCATCTGGCCTATATAATTTATTAAAAAGCTAACAAACTTAGCCATGTTGAATAATATAATAACATGTAGGTATATTTAGAACGATGATTCTAACGAAATTAAGCGCACAAGATGATCTAAGCGCGTCCAACAACATCCGAATATATTAGGGGCAACTTTGGGGGCAAGTATTAGACATAAATTGCAAACTCCTTGCACTGCAAGGCTTGTAGCCCACTATTCAATTCCCGCCGCCTCCAAGTTTTAAAACTAACTACCTTGCTTAGATCTTATGTAGTAGAGCTGTTATGTAAGACCAGAGCAATTCATAAATTCTTTATGTGCTTCAGTTAAAGATTTACTCTTTATGTCACCTAAGCATTCCATGTCGCCAGTAAGCTCATTATTGATAGCCGCAGCCAACCGAAGAAACTGATAATTTTTATTCAATATTTCTGCATATATCGGCAGTAAGATTGGTAATATTCCTTCCCCTTCAGTCCATCCAAACCCATCTTCGTTATTAACTTCTACATCCAACACTAAAAATTTACCATGCCTCTTATAAGAAATAACATCTTTTATTAAGTATGGTTTGATCTCGGATAGATCAACTAGCTCAAATGGAAATTTGAACATTAACTGCACTGTTCCCCAATTAGCAATATAAAAATAAATGTCAAAATATTTTAGTAATAGCTTTTTTGGATCACCACGAAGGCCGCCTGCAAAATTATAAACATAAGAAGCTCCATGAGTAGTGACAATTGCGCGACTAGATAATGATTTCATTTCTTTACGCGCTTCTTGCGACAAAGGTTGAGTTAAATTACAAAATTCATAATATTGATATTCGCTCACAATTTTCTCCTTATTCATTCATGAATAGCATACCCCATGAGTTTGTATTTTTTAAGACGCTTCTGATACATTCTAGATAATACAGGTGAGTTTACGTCAACGTAATCATAAACACTGATCTGCCGCGACTTCAGTAGACACCTACCCTTAGAAATTGCAGCATAACTCATATTCTTCAGGAGATCTATACCCCAAGTAAGAGTGCTTGCGTTTTCTATTATAAAATATTTCCATGTAATCGAAAATAGATCTCTTTGCTTCGTCTCGTGTTAAGTAATGCTCATGATATACGCATTCAGTTTTTAGTGAATGAAAAAAGCTCTCAGCAACAGCATTGTCCCAGCAATTACCTTTGCGGCTCATGCTGCATAAAATGTTGTTTTGACGCAATAATTGCTGCATGTTGTCCGACGCATACTGGCTGCCGCGATCAGAGTGCAACAACAGATTAGAGCGAACTTTGCGGCGAAATAATGCCATTTTTAATGAGTCAGTAACTAATTGGTCTTTCATGCGATCAGACATTGCCCAACCAATAATCTTGCGTGAATATAAATCTATGATCACTGATAAGTATAGCCATCCTTCATTTGTTGGGATGTATGTGATGTCAGAAACCCAGCGTTGGTTAGGCTCTGTAGCATCAAATTGCCTGGCTAAAATGTTATCATGGATAGGTTTGTTATGTTTTGAATCAGTCGTCACTTTAAATTTTCTCCGTGTCTTCGGGCGAATATTATTTTCGCGCATTAAACGTAGTACTTTGTGCAAGCTACATGGTTCGTCTAAATCCAATAATGCAGCGTGAATGCGGCGATAGCCGTATGTATTGCAGCTGTCAGCAAATATCGTCTTAATATGCGCTAGAATGCGCTTATCATCGATTTTACGCTTGCACTCTGGCCTAGCTTGCCAAGCATAGAAACCAGCTCTGGATACGGTTAATACCTTGCACATTGTTTTAATACTAAATTGCTTTCTATGTTCAAGAATAAAGCTAAATTTTACTTCGCTTCTTTTACACAGAATGTGGCGAACTTTTTTAGTATTTCCCGTTCCTCCTTGAGACGGGCTACTTCTTTGCGCAAACGATTTAATTCTTCAGCTAGATTTAAATTACTGCCAGAACCGTCTGTAGTTTCGGAATTTGATTTGGCTCGACTGATCCAGTTATAGAGGTTGCCATCTGTAATACCAAGATCTCTGGCTGTTTGAGCGATGCTTTGCGTGGAGGTTAAGGCTAATCTAACAGCCTCATCTTTAAATGACTTATCGTACTTACTCATATTGACACCTTTTATTGATGATTATATCAAAATTTGGTGTCCACTAAACCCGCTTCAGATCAGCCAATGCTGCTCGAGCTTCTATACAATGCTTTAAAATCTTCTTTGTCTCGAGATCATGCATGGGTGGAAGGTTGGGCAAGTCATTATATGGTGCAGTTACATCTATTTTCATTATATGTTCGTCTTTTCCGTTTTTATCGACACGTTTTTATGATATATCTATTGGGACGACATGTCAACGAAATGTGTCGATAAAATTCAAATATGTCGACATGTTTTTACAATATGTCGATTGAATCGACATATCAGTATAATGTGTCGATATAAATCAAATTTATCGACATATTATGTAAATGTATGTCCAACAACATCCTGATAAAATGGGGGCAACTTTGGGGGCAACTATTTCCATTGCACTTACACAAGCCTATATAAATCAAGGCTTCTAGCCCACAATTCAATCCCCGCCGCCTCCAGATTTTTATGTATTCAAAATTTTATGCAAATGTTCTAAGATTTTTTCAGCACTTTGCTGCGGAGATAAATTTGTGGTATCTAACGTTAATTCATATTTACTACCTGATTGAAACGTTTCAGTACTTAAGGCGCGCTCTTTTATTTCTTGAGCATCACGAGGCTTGAATATATAATTCTTACGATCTTCACTAACAATCCTTTCAAGCAATACAGGTAAATCGCAAATTAACCTTATGGGAATCAACGTTGCTTGTTTTTCTTTCGTCATCTGTTCGATGCGTGCATAAAACTTTTTATGCCATTCGTTATCTTCACGCAAATCATTATTAATTATAAAATTTGCTTCGCGTGGGCAAATATGCGCAATCGTATCAAAAATTGCATCGCGCACCTGATTAACCGCACTCCAACCTTCTGCTGTTAAAGAATAAAGCGTAGAGTCATCATCACCAAGTAAACGTAGAATTGGCGTCATCCAATCATCTGGGGTGACATTTTTGAACGAGGGATCAAGCTTGCAAATAGCATCGCCAATAGTGCGTTTGCCAATACCTGAAATACCTGTAATAAAAATAATTATATTCGCAAGCTTCATAAATTTTCTAACTCATTTGCAACACCAAGAAATATATCAAAATCACTCTGAAACAGCTTATCTTGCACAACACGATATTTTTCAAATTCTGACTCAGCGTGCGCTGTTGCAATCTCAGCTGTTACCTTTCCGGCATCTTGCAATACATTACGATCTGTAGCGTCAATAAAACGATTTAATCTTGTCTCCCAATCCAGCATAGTCATAGGCATGCGTCTGAGTGCCATATCTTCAGCAATATCCAAATAAGCCGAAACCAAACGTGTAAGCTGTCCCATTTCAAATTCTGTGAGATAATTTTTTGCTATGGATACATCAAACTTTTGAATTTTTCCGTCAGGAGCGTCTTTCCAAGTGGTTAGCCCCACATGCTCTTTTTCTGCATTTGCACGATTATAAATAAGCTCAGCTGCTGTTTGACCATGAATAGCCCAATGTAATTTGTTCTGCACTGTTGCAAAAAATTTTTTAGTTATTGAGGCTGTTAAGTCATAATCAATTGCAGTAGCATAAATGTCGGTTATTTTTTGGTAGAATCTACGTTCACTAATACGAATTTCGCGAATACGTTGTAATTGTTCTTCAAAGTATTTTTCAGTAAGTACAGAACCACCATTTTTTAAACGTTCATCGTCCATAACGTAAGCTTTAATGGTGAATTCATCAATTATGTTAGTTGCCCATTTGCGAAACTGAACAGCACGCTCCGAATTAACCTTATAACCTACTGCGATAATGGTTTTCAGGCTATAGTGCAAAATATCTCGTTCTACTTGCCGTGAACCCTCTACGCGAACTATTCGGAAATTCCGAATAGTTGCTTTTTCATCAAGTTCACTATCTTTATATATTTTACTTATATGCTCGTTAATGGTGGGGAGTTCAACATCATACAAAACTGCCATCATTTTTTGAGTAAGCCAAATGCTCTCATCAGCATAAATAGCCTCTACACCACTCTTACCACCAGATGCAAGAAAGGTAAGGTATTCTGCGGCACTACTGCGTATTGTAATGGTTTTTTTTTCTTGAGATCTTACTTCCATAATGAGCCTCCAATGATATGCCAACATCTTTAACCATATATCCATGATTATGCAAATATTCACCAAGTTCCTTGCGCAATGAGACCCCAGTGTGGTCACTACCTAATAAAATCCTTTTTAGTTCCATATCATTACCCATTATTTTTTTCATTACCATAATTTTTTATCAAAACGCCTTGCTGCCTAAGAACCGCTAGTGATTTATCTGTTATCTCATAACAAATGTTGCCTGTTTTTCTTGCGCCATTTGCTCTACGCGCGCATAAAATTTAATATGCCACTCGTTATCTTCACGTAATTCTTCATTAATTACAAAATTTGCTTCACGTGGACAAATATGCGCAATCGTATCAAAAACTGCATCGCGCACTTGATTAACAGCAGCCCACCCTTCTGCAGTTAAAGAATATAAGGTGGAAGCATCGTCTCCAAGTAAACGTAATATTGGTGTCATCCAATCATCCGGAGTTACATTTTTAAAAGAAGGATCTAGCTTACAAATAGCATCGCCAATCGTGCGCTTCCCTATCCCTGAAATTCCGGTGAGGAAAATAATTACATTTTTAATTTGATGATTCAATTTCTTCTAGCCCTAATTGCTGTTCAATGGCCTTAATATCTTTATCAAAATCAGATTCGAATAATCTATCTTGAATAATCCTGTATTTTTCAAACTCAGTTTCGGCATGATCCTTAGCAATTTTTGCAGTAATTGTGCCACTATTTTTCAAAATATCGCGATCATCAAACTCTAAAAACTTATCAAGCCGTTTTGCCCAATCTTCCATTGTCATTGGTATGCGCCGCTTGGCTCTATTTTCAGCCAACTCAAGGTAGGCATTAACAATACTTCCTAATGAATCTAGTTCATCAGCCGAAAGATAATTTTTAGCAATAGAAACATCGGTTTTGACAATTCTTCCATCAGGAGCATTTTCCCAAGTAGTTAATCCCATATATGGTTTTGCGCTATCAGCACGTTCTATTATTAATTCTGAAGCTGTATGGCCATGGATTGCATAATTTAATGGATCTTTTTACATCCCTATTGCCTTCTTTATGAACAACCGAGAAATCCTCGGTAGTTGCTTCCTCTAAAAGCTCACCATCACTATAAATATTTTTTAAATGCAAACCTACATTGTCAGTTGATGTACCAAATAATTCCGCCATCAGTTTTTGTGTTAGCCATATTGTTTCTTTTTCATATCTAACTTCAATGCCGGTTTCACCAGCTTGTTGGCTAAAAATAAGGAATTCAGCGGTACTATTTCGTATTGTGAGTTTCTTTGATTTTACATCCATAATAAACCTCCCACTGCGAAGTTAAAATTTTAACATAAAATAAGCATGCATTACTGTAAACTAGCAAATTATTGTCCGATAACATCCGGATAAAATGGGGGCAGCTTTGGGGGCAACTTTCAAAATTTAAAAAGCAGTTGCCCCAATCTGTAAGGCATACAAGCCACAACGTGATTCCCGCCGCCTCCAGTTTTCAAACTAAATTATTGGTAGTCATTATGTAACGCCCTCGTATACTTCTATTCTTTTACTAGAATTAATGCTAGTATCTTGTATTAGTCAAAAAGTTCAACAGAGAAATCAATGATAATTATTCGAATAATATCTGTATTGCTTGTTTCCATTTTTTTTATGGGGCAAGTCCAGGCTACTAATTGCAATGAGCCTAACAGTATCACTGCTAAATCAAAGTTAGTTATTAATGAATCTAAACTTGCAAATAAACAATATGTTAAACAGTTATTACGTAATGCAGCAGAACTAGATCAAAAAATTCGTTCCAACGACTATAGTACTTGTGAAAATATATGGTTAAACATTGAGCAGATAGATATGAATAATACTATCATCCTAAACAAAATTACTACTGTACATCCATGGTTTCCTATAAGTACTTTTGGGGCTGATACGGCTTCAGATGCATGGATGATCGTGCAACACTCACAAGATCTAAATCTACAACATAAAGTATTATTTATTATGGAACAACTCATTGAGAATAATGAAGCGAATAAAGAACAATATGCCTTATTATATGATAGAGTAGCGCTTAATTATGTTGCTATTGGCATAAAGCAAAAATATGGCTCTCAATTTACAGTCGAAGATAACAAAGTAATAATGCAACCATATGATGGATCAATTGCTGCAATTGAGGAGAGGAGAAAAAAGTTTGGCATGCAACCTTTGCATGAATATGAAAAGGTTTTGAAATCAATGTTTGTGACTGGTTAACATAAAGCTTGCGATTTCTTTAGTAATCTCAGCCCCCATGGATTCACCCAAGAAGAGCCATTGCCCTGAAGAATTGCACTCAAGAAAAATTTCACATCCATTTATATCGACGATAAAATCATAAGTTGCAAATTTCAACCCTGCTTTTTTGTGAAAATTTATAAGTTTGGCTTGTGTTTCTATGGTGAGATCTCCAGGCTTAAACATGCTTTCGCTTTGATTATATCTCCAATCTATTTTTGTTTTATCATTGCGATTAGAATCAACCTTAGCAATAAACATTTTTTCACCAACTATGGTTATACGTAACTCGTACTGCTTTTCAACAAAAGCTTGGAATATACCAGGCGCTAAAGCAATCGCTATCGAATTGTCATTAATATCGTTTTTGCTTACCTTGTTAGTATAAATGACGCCTTTATCTGTAAAAAATGAGCTTAAAGTTTTGTAAATTAAATCTTCGCATTTAAAATTATTATTCAGGTCAATACTAGAATTACTTATTATGGTTTCAGGTATCTGCAAATCACACGACAGTGCCAATTTCTTTTGGTATAACTTCATGCGCAGTTTATCCAGGATATACACTAGTTTTCTGAATAAATTGTTGCAATCGATAACTCCACATGCTATTCTTACTAGTAAGAATATACGGAGGTGTTTTATGCACATATCAATGTCTGATATTTCAACAACCAAAATGACCTCTAAAGGTCAAGTAGTAATTCCCGAAGAAATTCGTGAGTATATGCATTTAGAATCTGGAGTCAAGTTTATTGTTATGGCAACAAGCGATTCAATCATTTTTAAGCGTGTAATGCCAATTCCTCAAAAGGATATAAAACTCTTGCTTAAAGCTTCACAGGCAATGGCTAAAAAATATAAATTTAAAGAAAAGGACATCCCTGATTTAATATCAGAGGTTAGAGCCTCTAAGAAAAACAAGCAAATTAAAACAGATGGGCCTTCAACAAAGCGTTCATAATAATGAAAATTGTAGTTGATACCAACGTAATTTTTTCAGGAATCTTTTTCCAGGGTCCACCAAGTAAAATTTTGGAAAATATTTTAACTGGCAGGCACCAGGTTGTATTGTCTGAAGATATAGTTAGTGAATACAGAAATGTAATTGTAAGATATGGCAAGAAGAAAAAAGTACTTGATTTGTCCGCCCCGTTAGAAATTATTGATTTGCTAATATCAAACTCATTATTTATCGATGCAAATGGTATAGTAACTCCTGGGTGTGCGGATCCCGATGATATAAAGTTTTTGCAGGCTGCAATGGCGGCAAAAGCAAAGTATTTAATTTCAGGGGATAAACATTTGCTAGATGTGGGCAAATATCCGGGAGGAACCGTATTAAAAGTGCAAGAATTTTTAAGTGCGATTGATTAGGCAATAACTGCAAGTTTGATGCAAATTATATCCTGCTGTCGTTGTGTGTAGTAGTATGATTCTAAGAGGTTGTATATGCGCGAGTTATTTACTCAGTTTGTTGAATGGTTGCATGATAATTATAAAATTATGTCTGGTATTGTTGTCCATGGGGGCAACAATTTCATGAATAAATATAAAAACTATATATATCAAGACCTCTGAACGCCGATTGGATTCCCGCCGTCTCCAAGTTTTAAAACCAACTATTAGCGCATTTGTTTTACTTTATGCTAACCGCAGAAAAGAGTTCCAACACCCGCACTAGATCAACACCACCATTAATTGCAATTGGCAAAAAATACTGTAATTGCCACCGCTGTGTCTTAAGAGCCGCTTTGGCCACTGGATTAGTCCAGGGCGGGTATACTCTAATCCCTCTCTTACCCCCTTTTCCATCACGCGACATAATATCCTTTGCAACCAATATCTCCCGATTAAATATAAACTGTCCGCGATGGATTTCGTCAGATACGCTAATGATTACAAATGTCACCCCGTCACTTATATCCAGTGGTGCAATCTCTCCGCCAACTATCGGTCGCTTCCATATTGTTACGAATTGCCCGATCTTGGTTGGAGTTGTTCTTGCCACACGAAAGACTGTATTATGGCAATCCACAGGGCTTTATCATGAAGATTTTTTAAGTGAGCGTACCAAGCAAAAGTCATGAAAGTGTTTGAGCAGATAAGCAGCAGTATAGTGTAAGCGTAAGTTGATATCATTTATCACATCCCCTGTGTTCAAGTATTACGGTGGGCTTCCGCAAAATTCAATCAGATGCATATACTCCGTAACTTAAGGTATTATTGCAATGTAAACCAATCGAGTAGAATTACCCCTTAACACCATAGCAATACTGATTATGGAATTGTGCAATTTCCACCTATACCCAAATAGACCATTTACTAACCTAATTAAACAGTGCAACATACCTGCTATAAATATACGATCGATCATACTTCTGATCATCATTTTTTAGCTTCAAAATATCCAACACAACCAATCTATCTAAAACTTTTTGCGCACCCTGCCTAGTATAACCAGTTATATTCATGATACCCGCAACATTAATAACAGGGGCTTTAAACAAATGGAACAAAACATCAACTGCTATTTTAGAAGATGTTTTTCCTAAAGAATGAATTTTTTTCAAATCTTGTTCGCGTAACATGTTAATTTTTTTAGCCGTTTCAACCGCTTCAACCGCAGTTACACATACTCCTTCCAAAAAGAACTCAACCCAAGGAACAATGTCATTATTATGATATTTATTTAGAGCATCATAATAATTTTGTCTATATCTATTGAAATATGCAGACAAGAACAATACTGGATATTCTAACATTCTGCTTAAACATAACATCATGGTTATTAACATCCGCCCGGTCCTACCATTCCCATCTAGAAACGGGTGAATCGTCTCAAATTGAGCATGTGCTAATCCAATTTTGATAATGGGAAGTATTTCAAGTCGATCGTCGTGAAAAAACTTTTCCAAGTCACTCATGGCTCTTTTCATTTCTTCCACCGGCGGGGGCACAAATGATGCTGAGTTAATAGAGGTACCGCCAATCCAATTTTGTGACGATCTAAAGTTACCAGGATCAGAGAAGTGTGTAGCGCGAGCGTCATCCATAAGTATTTTATGAATTTCTTTTATCAGTCTGGTGCTCAATGGAAACTCTACTAATCTTTCTAAACCATAATTTATAGCTTTTATATAATGTAAAATGTCATCTACATCTTGTGGTAAGGTAGATGACGTTTTAGCTGTAGCCTCGATAGCGTCAACCATCGTAGCTTGCGTACCTTCAATTTGGCTAGACGATGCCGCATCCTTACATGTATACATGTAAAGAAAAAAATCAACATCTGGCAATATGTGAGTTATACCATCAAGTTTCCCTAGAGCCAATGTAGCCTGAGCAGCTTTATGTATAAGCCCTGCCGAGAATGAAAAACCTTCGCTAGGGGGAAACTCAGCGGGTATAAATGCCTTGAAGCCTTGTGGCTGTTGTTGATATTGACCTATTTTCATATATTTTGTTTACATTTGAATCAAGATGTAAACAGAATGGCATATTTTGTTTACATTTGCAACTTAAAGTAAACGAAAATTATGATTTAGTTTGCATTTGGGTGTATTAGCACTTATTGAACTGTTATCCTTAATTAAGGAAAGTCCATAATAAAAGAAAGCGCCTTATCTTTAATTAAGAGTGATGATGAACACAAATTTTTCTGGGGGCAACTTTGGGGGCAACTATTTCCAGTGCACTTACACAAACCTATATAAATTAAGGCTTCCAGAAATTCCAGTAATAAATACAATTAAATTTTCATATTTTTTCGTGGTGATTTATTAGAGTCTAGCCAACCACACATTTAACAGATCAATCCTCATCTAACTAATAAAAACAATCTATGCTAGCAGCCCCAAATTTTTACACTGCTCTAACAACCAGGGGACATAGTCCATTACTTTGGGGTGTCTTATGGCGCTAGCAATATCATCAAAGTATATTGGTTGATCCTCGTAGCAACCAGTTATAGTTCCTGAATGATCATGCCAGAAGTAAACATATAATAATTCAGTGTGATTCGTTATGGCTTCAGTTATGGCCCCGAAGCTAACGATCTCCGATTCATTCACCTTGGCTCCTAATTCTTCGTGCAGTTCGCGGATCAAAGTTTGTATTGGTCTTTCGTTAGCCTCAATGCCACCACCAAAAGTTGATATACATCCTGGAAATGAACTCCTGTCATCACCACGCATTTGTAACAAAATTTTTCGATCTTTGGTTAACACGATACAACAAGCAAATTTACGTTTAAATTCAGTTTTATCAATTTGATCAAGATCTGCGGCCTCTATTAATTTAGTAATGTTTGGCAATTCTTTCTTCCTATATCGTGGATGGAATAAATTAAGATTAAAGCAAGAGAAAAGATTCCCTGATTGTTTTAGTTATTGATCATCAGTTATTATCAGCGACCGATGATCTGGTTTAGTTGACCGGATTTGGTGCCGGATAATTTAAAATCTATAAGTAAAGCTTAGAGTTAGTCCCTGCAAGATCAAATCATTATTGTGCCCACCCGTACCATCGTCTAAGACTTGGTATTGATTAAACCAATCGCTAATTTCATAACCAAACTTTACAGCTAGAGATTTATAATCTAATCCTATACCGATTATTCCTTGCGTGGTGAAAGCACCTAGGTTTCTACTACCAACGTTGGTGTAGATTGTAGTGGCAGAACTTCCATGCACCACGTCAGTAATTTTCCAATTACCCCATAAATATGAAGCAGTAAAATCAGCAAAAATGCTGTATTTTTTATCTTTGTTTTCACTATCCACGATCCATTTGGTTGCAATGCCTATTTTAGGGCCAATGCCTTTGAAATTGTTTTTCACTTGTTCGGAAATTGATACTGTGCCTTGGAAATCAGTTATTATGCTTTGATTGATCCAACCGCCTCTTAAACCAATTATAGGGCTTATTATGATTGCTCTAGTTGCATAGATGCTTTGCTTAAGATCCAAATCAAACATATTGAAATCTATTTTAGAATACACTTGTCCAGTGTTAAAAAAATTACTTCCTTGGGCAATTTTGCCACCCAAATAAGTAGAAGTAAGATTACCTTTGGCGCCTGTACTTGAGGTGGTATAAAACCTAGTGTAATTGAAGTCTCCTTTCCAAGTGCTACCAGTTGTTGCTACTCCGACTCTAAATGCAGGTTCATAATGGCAGTCTATAGTGTTATAAGTTATAACCTGATTTGGCGTACTCAAGTTATTATTAAGGGACCAATCAATTGTTTCGGTTGCGCGCCAATAAAGCGCGTCAAAAAAGAAGTCGACCGCATATGCATTCGATGCAAATAGCAGGCTAGCTGCAATTATAAATCTATGATAATGCGACATGTTGCACCTTGTAATGTCAAATCACCATGTACTGGTAATTGTTGGAATGTGGGCAATCTTAGCTGATTACTCCAAAACTGCATTTCATAACCTATTTGCAACTTTATTTCAGGTTTGCCAGGTTTGCTTGATGAGGCCCATTCTAGCCCTAAACAATAGTCAAACATCATAGTGCCTAATTGTTCATTATGCATATTAGTAGTAATAGTTGTGGCATTAACAACTAATGGTACATTAGGTCTGTTGTATACATCGCTAATTTTCCAATTACCCCACATTAAAGCAGTAGCAAAATTACCTATCAAACTGAAATTTTTGTAGACGTTCCAACGTGAATCAAGTCTAAAGCTTGGACCAATTCCCATGAAATTATTTTTTACTTGTTCAGTGGAATTATATAGAACAGCATTCCATACGCAATTAGCAGTTTGATTAATAGTCCCACCTTTTATGCCTATTGCTGGCCGAATGATTAGCGATTTACCAATCGCAAACTTATGACCGAAATCAAAATCAAGCATATTCATATTTAGTCGCCAATTTATGCCGCCACCAAAAAAGAAGTTTCCGCTGCTAAAACCGCTAAAAAATTCAGGAAAAACCAATTGCGCAGTAGTTTTTATGTTGCTATTTGTTTTAGCTTGGAAATATGTCCAAGCTAAAGAGGAGTCCCAATCGTTATGTTCTGCCTCATAGGTAACTCCGCCTCTAAAACCTAGATTCCAATTAAAATCAACATTGGGGGCTTTGAATTGTACTGTATTGCTACTACCTGATGTAATTGAAGCCCATGATGACGCTGTTTCTTGTGAAGCATGCCAATACAATAAATCAGCAAAAGGTTCTATGCCCTCTGCAAAAAGTAGCAGTGGTTGCATGCTAGCTACAAAAATTAAACAACGTATAAATACTTTCTTCATCACCATCTAAAAATTAAAATACATGCCTAAAACTCCACCTTGCAATGATATAAGATTGCTTAATCTGCCCTCGTTATACGAATAATATTGCATTTGATTATACCAAACTTGAATTTCATATCCGATGCGGATCCCAAACTTAGAAGATGCTAGCAATTTTTCCCATTGTATCCCTAAAAGGGCACGGCCCATGGTACAACCATTATTGAAACTACTGCTATTTACTGCAACAGATACATTAGCATTATTTTGATATAAATCACTAAATTGCCAATGCCCCCACATTAAAGCACCAGAGAAATTACCAAAAATATTGATAGCCGTTTTAGGTGTCTTATAAACATGCCAGCTAGTATCTAGACCCAGCGTTGGGCCTATGCCCCAAAAGTCATTCTTTAAATTTTCAACGGCTGAAGTAAAATTGTTGGTGTTAGTAGGATTTTGCCAAGATGAAGAAATGTGATTATTAATTATGCCGCTTTTTAATCCAATAAATGGTCGGAGTTGCAATAATTTATCGATCTTAAATCTACGACCAAGCTCTAAATCAAAAGTATTGAAAAAGAATTTCCATTTGATATTAGCTGAGCCATAGTTAGGACTTGCAGTAATACTACCACCGGAGGTATTGTTTACGAAAAAATTACCAAGAAATGGTGAGAAAATTCCGCCGGAGCTTACACGTGCTTGATCGGTACCATTAGTTTGGTAGTGTGTATAATAAAAAGCTGTATCCCAGCCATTATTTTTTAATACATGTCCAAGCCCCAAACGAAATCCAGGGCTCCATTGGAACGGTACTTTTAAAATATTGATTTCTTTCTGCGCGCCATCCGGGGGGATATCTTGTCCCCAATTTTCAGCACTGCCGGCCCTTAGCTGCCAAACCAAGGCTTCTATTAAAGCAAAAGAAGATGGCTCGGTGAATTCTGATGCATACACCTGACATGTAAAAACAATTAGAAAAAAACAAAGCCCTTTTTTCAATATCTACCCCT
>Ga0206842_1047_pt1 | contig 27834 bp, 25 predicted proteins | sample Alteio_BWOrgCont_23_FD_152861 | JGI IMG/M metagenome (GOLD analysis project Ga0206842, IMG submission 152861) | Enriched cells from forest soil in Barre Woods Harvard Forest LTER site, Petersham, Massachusetts, United States -... | ecosystem: Environmental > Terrestrial > Soil > Temperate forest >...
TTCTCATCAACAATGCCGGCATCTATCCTTTGAGGCCTACACATGAAATGACGGAAGAGCAGTTTTGACCGCGTCTTTTCAACAAATGTGAAGGCGCCCTATTTCCTAGTTGCGGAACTTGCCCCGCTGATGGCTAAGAGAGGCAGAGGGGCAATCGTGAATCTTTCGACGATGGCTGCCGATTACGGAGCGCCGGGAATGAGCCTATATGGTTCAAGCAACGCCGCCATCAATTTGTTAACGAAGACCTGGGCTGCCGAATATGGACCGAAGGGCGTTCGAGTGCACCCCGTGATTACTTCCGACACTTGGCGAAATGGCTAGTCTGAAACCGGTTCACCGCGGTATATGCATTTTCGTGGGCATGCAGTACCGGGGTGCTAATCCTCGCCGCAGGTGAGTTGTTGCCGGGGCTGCCACGACATCCAGCATTGTCTTTTCATCGAGATTCTGCCGGCGCGCGGCGCTGCACATGGTGCGCAGCAGGTATACCGACGTTGTTCTGGAGGTGGTTTGGGACGGTTCAGATTCTGGATTGCCGATGCAAAAGGCCCCGCAACGCTACGGCTGACGAACAGCGGCGGGAGCGAAACGGACGGTGAGTACCGTGATATCGTCCTCCTGGCCGAAGGCTTGCGCCACGGCAGCGATCTGTGCGGCGGAACTGCTGCTGAGGTCGCGAGTACGCTCGAAGCCGAAGAGCTCGCCGCCAGAGGTGCGGGCTTCGAGGATGCCATCGGAGAGAAGGGTGAGGCTGTCCTCGGGATCAAGGCGGACGATGGTTTGGGTGTACTGCGCCGCGCTAGTGATGCCGAGAGGGAGGCCGGATTCAATGGCAACCTCGGCGCCGTTGAGATACGGCGCCAGATGGCCCGCATTAGAGAACATGGCTTCCCCGTTCGCGGACATGCGCGCACACAGGCAGGTGACGAAGCCGGTTTCCTGGGATTCGAGCAACTGCTGGTTCAGGGCGGTGAGCAGCGAGGCGGGCGAGACACATTGTTGGCATAGAGTGCGAATGGCGCCGATAGCGAGGGCTCCGGTCATCGCAGCTTTGAGCCCTTTGCCGCTGACGTCCCCAACCACAAGGAGGGTAGAGCCGTCGGGCTGCCCCAGAACCTGGTAGAAGTCGCCGCCCACCTCGTTTGCGGGTAGATAGGCGGCTTCGAGAGTGTAGCCCTGAACTTTCGGCAATACGGGGGGTACGAGGCGTTGCTGGATCTCGCGGGCCGCGTCGAGCTCCGCGGCAGTGCGGGCCTGTTCCCGGCTCACGCGTGTGAAGCGGAAGAACATCACAAACGCCATCGCAAACAGAAAAGTGAGATTTCCCAGATCGGCGACCTGTAACTGCGCCGGGCCAAGCGAGATCGGCTGCAGTAGGATCGCGAAGTGTGCCCACCTAAACATGCTCGCGAAGGCACCCCCGAGGTCGAATAAAAACAGAGTGGCGGTTGGCAAAAGACTGGGCAGAATCAGCCAGCCGGCCTCACGGTTCCCGCGGCGGTACCAGAGCAATAGCAGCACCGGGAGGAGCAAGCCCGCGGGCAGAATCGTAACGGCCTCAATCAGGGCGTACATGTCGAATGAGAAATGACCGGTCCACACAGCGGGAATGAGCGCCAAAGGGGCCAGCAGCGCAATTTCATAGGAGCGCCACAGCCGGCTGAGCCTTACCTGTGCGAAGCTGAACGTGAATTCAATCTGCAGGATGGTGAACACGAAGATAAGCGGATCGGCGATCCAATAATTCGCCGATGTCGGAAGAATCCCTTCCTGCTGTGGGATCCAAAGGCAGTTGGCCGCGCCAACCACCAAGAGATAGAGGCCGAGGAAGAGATACTCGCGGCGTCCGCGCTGGCTGAGGAAAAGCGCAAGGCTGACCAGTCCCGCCGCGCACATCAGCAGGTTGATGGCGAGCGACGGAATCAGGGCATACAGCCGCTGGCTCTCGAGAGCCTGCCGCTCATATTCGATGGCGGTAGGCATGCCCAGGGTGAGGGAGAGAAACAAGGGCAAATGATAAGCGGAGTAGTTTGCGGGGGCATGCGTTCTGAGCGCGAGCACGAAGCGGCCGCCAGGATCGCTCAATGCGAATACCCGCTCTGTCGGCCGCCTCACGTTGAACGCAGAGTTTAGGCGAGGACCGCCGATCCTAGTTCCGTTTACGAACAGCTCGTAGGTGCCATCCCCGCCTTGCAGCAACAGACGGACGGAGTTGCCATCGGGACCGAGGTTGATTTGTTTGCGAAACCAGCGCCACCCGGGCTGGGCGGGGCCGATGTCCTCGATGTCGACGCGCGGCCAGTTGCTCTCGTCGAAGTTCGGCTGGGCCCACTGCGGATCATCGCCAGCGTGCGTCGCCCAGGCCTCGTTGATCTCGGTGAGTCCGGAACGCCATTGCGCAATTGCCTCGGACGGGGCGAGTGCAAGCGGCGCCGCAAAGGCAAGCAGAAGAGGCGCGGCTTTACGCAACGCAGACTTGAACGCAAGCCGGGGCAAAAGCATGGGCCAATAATAGCCTGTCGGCTCGAGGCAGAGTCAGTCTTCGTGCAAGCATGCCGGCGGCCCACATCGAGTGTGAAACCTATCCCTTTCTTAGTGCGCCCATCGGATCCATCCTGCTGGCCGCGAGTGCGGGCAAATAGCATGCAAGGGCAGCCACCAGGATCAGCGCCGAAGAAGCGCCTGCCAAACTCAGCGGATCGGCAGGGTTGAGGCCAAACAGCATTTTGGCAAGCGCGCGACTGATCAACAGTGAGAGCGCCAAGCCGATCCCGACCCCAGAGCATACGAGGACCATGCCTTGTCGCATAACCAGGAGCAGAATGGCAGGTCGCGAGGCGCCAAGAGCCATGCGCACTCCGATTTCGCGCTGTCGCCCGCGCACCAGGTACGCGAGGAGGCCGTACAGTCCCACGCTGGCCAGAATGAGAGCGAGCAATCCGAAAACGCCGAGCATGCTGACCACGATGCGTGCGCTCCACAGGATCTGGTCCATGAACCTGGCCCCGGTTCGGATATCGCTGATTTCCACCTTGGGAGCAAGGGCCTTGACCTCGCGCTGGACTTCTCCCAGCACCGATTCGGGATCGCGGGCCGCTCGCACATAGAGCGTAGCGGTCGCTCCGGGGTTCTGGCGCAAGGGCAGATAAATGCATGGCTGCGGGGCTTCGCCCAAGGTGGTGTAGTTGCTGTTTTTGACGACTCCGATTACCTGGCGCGTGACCGAATCCCCCACAAGGCGGAGGCGCTTTCCGATGGCATCCCCACCAGGCCAATAGCGCCGGGCCAGATCTTCGTTGATGACAACGACTGGGAGGGAGCCATCCCGATCTCCGTCGGTGAAATCCCTGCCATCGAGGAGCGGGATGTGCATGACTTTGAAATAATCCACGTCGACGGTGTTGGTGACGGTGTTCAACATTTCGGACTTTCTTTTCTGCTCCTGGCCTTCAATCGAGACGCCGCGCGAGGCACTCGACCAGAAGGGCATGTTGGAAGCCCACGATGCTGCGGCGACGCCGGGGAGTCCCGAGACGCGATCCTTAACGTCGCGATGAAAGGCCTGCAACTGCACGGCATCGTATCCTACCTGTTCAGGGTTCATCATGAAGACGGCGAGGTGATTCTCGTCGAAGCCGGGATCGATTGTGTAAGCATGTTGAACGGCGCGGAAGAAGAGAGAAGCAGCGACGAGCGATACCAGCGAAAGCGCAACCTGGCCGCTGAGAAGAGCCTTTTGCAAACGAGCGCTGCTCGCGGAAGGCGCGGCAAGGTGAGATCCTTCTTTCAGGTTGTTGACCAGATCTGTTTTTGATGCTCGCAGCGATGGCATGACACCGAAGATGAAAGCAGTCACGATCGACAGCAGGAATGCAAACACGAAGACGGTGCTGTCGAGCTTGGGATCCGCCAGGTTGCGAGCGACATCAGTCGGGCGAAAAGACCAGAGGAACCGGCAGCCTTCATAACCGACCCAAATCCCCACGGCTCCGCCAAAGATGGCAAGAACGAAACTCTCGGTGATGAGTTGGCGAAACAAGCGGGCCCGGCTGGCACCGATGGCAAGACGCACGGCGATTTCCTGCTGTCGTCTCACCGCCCGGGCCATGAGCAGATTGGCAACGTTCGAACAAGCGATGATCAGCACCAATCCCACAATGGCTAGCAGAACCGCACTCACAAACTTTGCGCCGGCTTCGCCGCCTGTGCTGGAGAATAGCGCTGTTGTGATCGGCTGCACGGAAATGGTGCGGCCCGCATTGGCATCGGGGAATTCCTGCTGGAGACTGGACGCGATCGTTTGAAGATTGGCTTGAGCCTGACTGCGATCAATGCCGGTTTTAAGCCTCCCGACCACTTGGAAGAACGGTTTTTCCCGGTCGCGCAAGATGTCCTGCATGGGAAGCGGCAAGACCTGTGCCGCCATGGTCGCTGGAAGCCATACATCAGGACCGAAGATGGCGCTGACTCCGAGGAATCCCTCGGGAGCAACCCCGATGGCGGTGAACGTTATCTCGTTGATCACGACGATTCGGCCGATGATGTTTGCATCCTGGTGGAAGCGAATCTTCCACGCGTTGTAGCTGAGGACCGCGACGGGCGCACTGCCGGGGGTGCTGATTTCTCCGGGCAGAAAGAAACGGCCCTTGAAGGGCTCGAGACCGAGACTCTCAAAGTAACCCGATGTCACAAGCTGTCCAAACAGACGCTCGGATCCGGAGTTTTCAGTCAGGGTGAGCACCAGTGGCGGAGAAAAGCCGCCAGCGCTGCTGAGGGCGGTATTCCTGCTCTGATAGTCCTTCAGGTTCAGATAAGCGGTTGGCAGAAGACTGCCGGACTGCTTCTGGCCCTTGGCATCCGTCGTATAGAGGGAAACGAGATGCGAAGGGTCAGAGGCGGGGAGCGGATGCAGAAGGATAGTATTCACCACGGTGAATACGGTGGTGGTTGCACCGATTCCCAGTGCGAGGGTCAGGATCGCGAAGAAGGAAAAAGCAGGCGCTCTGCCCAGGCTGCGCATAGCGTATTTGGTGTTGCGGAGAAGGTCGGAGGCCAAGTGTAGCTTACGCTCGTCGATTTGTGGTTGGGCCGATGTTTTCACAATGGGTTGATTTCAATACCAATCGTGGCCACGCGCGATTAAGAATTGCAAACTCTGGTTAAGATTTGTAAAGAGCTTGGTGATGAGCCAGGATGAGGAAGCAATGAAGAGTGCGGACGTGAATCAAGAATATCCAACAGGGGCTGAGCGCGTTGAAGGATTATTCTCAAGCCAAAAGCAGCAAGTCGGCGCCGCTTCTCGGGGTAGCAAGCCAGCGAGACAGCGCGTTAATCGAGTCAGCGGGCGGAAGTCAATTCTGCCGCAGGGAGCTTGATACTAATTTTGAGGCCTGGAGGGTGCGCGTTCTCTGCGCGGATCGTGCCTCCGTGAATCCGGATGACGCGATCGGCGATCGCCAGACCCAACCCGATGCCTCCGGATTCACGATCGCGTGCCTCGGCTACGCGATAAAACGGCTGGAAGATTCTTTCGAGATCGTTCCCGGGAACCCCCTTTCCGTGATCACGAATAACGAGCAGAACATTTGATTTGTCATCGGGCCCAAGCGAAACATCGACGGAAGTCGCAGCCTCGGTGTACCGAATTGCATTGCGCACGATATTCTCAATGGCGCTGTGCACCAGCTCCGCGTTTCCGCGTGCATAACAATATTCCGGAGCGGCCATGATCACGGCGACGTTCCGCTTCTGCGCTTCGAATCCGGCGTCGTCGACGATCTGGCGCACAAGGTCTGTCAGATTCACAGAGGTCATTTCCACTGGTACGGCCGCAGTATCGAGCCTTGCAATGGTGAGCAACCGGCCGATCATCTCATTGAGGCGCACCAGGTCGGATTCCATGTGATTGAACGGGAGGTCGCCGGCTTTGCCCTCTCTCGCCAGATCGAGAGCGACGTTCAGCCTTGCGAGGGGAGAGCGCAGTTCGTGGGAAATATCGAAGATGAGCTGGCGCTGACGCGAGATGAGTTCCTCGATCCGGGCGGCCATTGTATTGAAGTCTCGGCCGAGGGCGCCTAGCTCGTCACCGCGGCGTTCGATGCTGGCGGCTGCTCGCGTGCTGAGCATTCCTCCTGCCAGTTGCTGGGCCGCCTGGCGCAAGCGCAGAATTGGCCCGGTGATATAGAGGGTAAGCAGGTAACAGATGAAGCCGGAAACCGACAATGCGACCGCCAATCGCAACAAAACCGCGGCTCTATCCATCCCGAATGCGGCGCGCGGTCCGGCGGGAAGCTCGGTGGCAAAGATGTAATCGCGACCGCCGCTTCCCGGCAGGATCTGTGCAACGCGAACCAAGCCATATTTGACGGCGAATTCAGGCGACCGGGTCGTGGCTACGCGGGAGCGCATATCGGCGAAAGTTTGGCAGCCTTTGCCGGCTATAGGATTTCCATTTACATCGAAAAGACAGGCGCGCAGCTGACTGTCTCGTTCCAGACTTTCGATGTACGACGATGCAGCCGGCGCTCCCCCGCGTTCCAATTCTGCCAAAGCGATCCTCCCTGAAGATCTCGCGGTGTCGATCAAGCTCGAGTGCCATCTTGAAGGCACTCCTCCCGGGCCAAGGATAAAGGTAATGACCACCGCAATTCCGGTTGCAAACGCGGTTGCCCAGAACCAGAAGAATATCTTGAGGAAGAGGCTTTGCATGGTGAGCTTCATTTAGGCTCGGCCCTCAGCACAAACAGATACCCGCTGCCGCGAATTGCTTTGATGCGCTCCACGCCCTGGCTTGTCCCAAGCTTTTTGCGGATGTTACTCACGTGCACATCGATGACGCGATCGAAGGGACCCAGCTTCCGGCCGAGAACTACTTCGGTGAGTTCTTCTCGCGTGACGATGCGGCCGGCGTGCTGCATCAACATTTCCAGCAGGGCAAATTCCACGCTGGTGATTGAGATCAGCTGGCCCTGGAGCCGTGCCTCGCGCGAGGCAGGATCAAGACGCAGGTCCCCGACAATGAGAGGATGCGTTCCGGCCGCGAGGCGAACGCTACGCCGCAAGATTGCGCGAATCCTGGCAATCAGTTCGCGGGGATTGAAGGGCTTGGGAAGATAATCGTCCGCCCCGATCTCCAGTCCGAGGATACGATCGATGTCTTCGCCGCGGGCGGTCAGGATCAGCACAGGAATTGGAGACTGCTCCCGCACGCGTCGCAGCACATCAAGGCCGCCCATCCCGGGGAGCATCAGGTCGAGCACTACCAGCGAATGCTCACGCGAGAGCGCCCGCTCAAGCCCGCGGGGGCCATCATGCACGGCGTCGATCTCGAAACCCTCGCCGCTCATGCGTGCCGCGAGCAACTGGCAGAGCTCAATGTCGTCATCGATGATAAGCACGCGATCCATGGAGATTTATCGCCCTCTCCGATGCTATTCCATCGCCTGAATCGCGTCCCCACATTTACAAAACTTTACTCTGCTTAACCAATCTTGATCGCACGGCAACCACTCCGATGTTGGAATCGGACTGTAGCGAGGTGCTTGCATGATGCGAAGAATCGTTTGGACAACATTAGGAGCGGCGTTGCTGGTCGTCGCCATCACCGCCGCATGGACACAAACAACAAATACGTGGCGCGGAGGTCATGGTCCCTTCTGGTTCCATCACGGACCGATGGGTTTCGTCGCCCGCGAACTCGACATGAGCGAGACGCAGAAGTCGCAAATCAAGACCATCTGGGAAGGCGAGCCGGCGAACATTTCGGAACTCGTTCGCGAGCTCGCGTCGGAGCAGAAGGAGATGGATGCGCTCCCTTTCCAAGACGGCGCACCTAACGAGGGCAGGATGCAGGATATTTCAGCACGCCAGGGTGCGACGCTGGCAAAGCTTTTGGCGGAGAAGGAAAAGCTCACGGGCAAGATCTACTCCGAGGTTCTGAATCCTGCACAACGGACGAAAGCCGATGAACTTCGGAAAGACTGGAACTCACATCTGGAACATGTCGCAGACCGGATCAGCAACGCGACAGAGAAGTGAGGACATTGTGCTACCCCGAAACAAACATTCCGTTTTATTGGCGTTCGTTTTGATGGCTGGTGCGGTTGCTGGATGGGCTTCGCCAGTGAGCAGCAAGCTGCTGGATCTCGTTCCCGAAGGAGCGCAGATCGTGGCCGGGATCGAGGACCCGCACAATCCGAACTCCAGTGGCCGGCTGCTTCTTGTCACCCATAGCTGCAATCTCGATTTCAAGGACTGGGTTGCTATTACTGGTGTCGATCCGCGCCGGGAATCGGATGAGGTCATCGAGGTGGCCACATCGTCGCCGGAGGGAGAGCTTAAGGATCACCTTGTGCTGGTGGCGGGCAGGTTCGATCGGGAACATATTTTCCGCGCCGCTCTCAGAAATGGCGCGTCCCTGTCGGAGTACCGCGGGCAAGGACTGCTGGTGGTGGAGCCATTTGCGCGTGAGAGTCAGGAAATGAATGCCGCGCGCTGGATGGCCATTCTGGATCATCGCACTTCGATCTTCGGTGCTCCGGAGTTGGTTCGGCAGGCACTGGATCGGTATTTGAGTGGCGCCGGTCCGGATCCGATGCTGGTGGAGCGTCTGCTCCAACTCCATCCCGACATGAATTCGTGGAATGTGCTGGTGATGTCGGGGTCAATGTTTGCCCGGCACGTAGCTCCCGGGCAGTTGCATGCCCCCTGGGCCCACATTCTCGACGGAGCAGACGAACTGACGGTGGGGATTCACTGCGGCTCGACCGATCGGATCGATTTTGCCGTTCACGCCATGAGCAGCGAGGCCAGATCATCCCTGGCTCGACTGGCGGCCGCGCCGCGCGCGATCTCCGTCGATGTGTCCACCAGCATGAGACCCAGGCTCCGCACTCTGTCTGTCGAGCGAGGCTGCGTGCGCGGTTCATTCCTGGTGCCGGGCGAGCAATTCGAGCGTTGGCTTGCGTCGGTCTACACGCGGAGTCCGTCAGCTTCCATTCCCCAACCACGACGTTGATCGGATAACGAGACGTGGTGGCGAGTCTTCTTGCGGCTCCGATGAGCATCGTTCAACACGTAGTGGAGGGACACCGATGAAATTGAATTTATCGAATTTGACATTCCCAACAAAGTTGACCGTCGCAGGCCTGGTCGGGTGCGCGGTTGCGATCTGGATCCAGTGGTTATCCGGAGATCCTGCATATCCGAAGTTTCCTCCGGGACCAGTTTTCTTCATCGCCGTTGCTGCGATTGTCACGATTGCAGCGCGCTGGTGGTGGACCCCGCTGATGGGTTCCATGATTGCACTCCTTGTCACGTCGGGATGGTTCGCGAGGCTCCCGAGGCACATGCAGCTTCTCACCCACCCGGGCAGCATAGGGCACTTCGCTCCGGGTATCTTCCTGGGCACGCTTGGGATGATTGTCTTCCTGCTCCTTACGGATGTGGCGGGCCTGGTGGCCACAGTCCTGAATTATCGGAGCAGAAGACACGCGATAGATAGTTCGAAGATAGTGCTGCGGTCCTTCGGCGCCATTTTCGTGGTGATGGGCGTGGTGGTGATTCTAAGCGGACTCCACGCAGACCGTTATCACAACCTGATGCACATCATATGGGGTGCGCTGGCGCTTGGAGCGAGCTTCCTGGCCGGGAGAGCAGCGAAGCTATTCTGCATCGGCTCAGGGGTCTTCTATCTGACGCTGGCGGTTGTCGGGCTGACAATCGGCGATTCCGCCATGGGAAGAGCGTGGCAAGCTGGACCGATGCTCTTGCACACAGGGGACCATGTTTTTCATCTCGTACTGGGCACTATTTTTCTGAGTTTCGGGGTGGTGTCCGGACGGAAAGACTATCAAGAAAAGCCTGTATGATTCTCGATCACCTGTGCGGCGGTCTTAACTTCACAAATCTCTGACTACACGCGTATTACTTGCCCTTTCGGCCATCGGTAATGGTAAACGCCCATCGCGCGAGGCTCAGCTGGATGAGGTGATTTCTGCTTTCTCATTGCAGCTCCTCCTAAAGCGTGAAAGGCGATCGGGCTTGTGAGAGATGCGTTGAGAGTTCAGGTGGATCAGGAGGAACGCACTGATAATCCAGACCGCGGCCCACAGGTTCGGGCTCCTCGAACCGGCCGGGAAGAGCACTCCGCGAACCAGGAAGACGGTGAGCTGCAGGATGGCAGCAACAACCGCAGCCGTGATGAGCTTTAGCACCGATCGTATCAACGGGCTTTCACGGGATTTCGCAATCCACAGCGCCCCAATGAAAACAAACATGAAACACGGCAGGAAAGTGTAGAAGATCGTGACCAGCAAGGCGATTGCTCCCATGAGAATGGACTCGTGAAAATGATGAAATCCGGCCATGAACCCCACGAATCCGACAACAACAATCAGTGGTCCCGGCGTTGTCTCCGCCAGCGCAAATCCGTCCAACATTTGCGGTTGGCTTAGCCAGGAGAATTTCATTACGGCTACTTGCGCGACGTACGGAATTACGGTGTATGAGCCGCCGATAGTCACAAAGGCTGTTTGAGTGAAAAAGGTGGACAGCTTCATCCAGAACGGGAAATCGCGCCCGAAGATCCCTAACAGAAGCAACGGAAGGCTTCCGATGGCGGCGCATCCATCCACGATGCGTATCGTCCGCCAAAGCACGGCGCCATATGCATAACCTACTGACTTCTGGGCAGATGCGGAGCGGTCGATCCCTCTCAGTCGTTGCAGAAGGCCCAGAAGGACACCCATAGCAACAATCATTCCCATAATCCACGGCAGCGGAATATGCAACGCGCTGAGAGCGAGAAACGATCCAATAGCTGCAAACCATTGCAGACGGGACTCGAGAGCGCGACGACCGATCTGAAAAAGTGCCCGCAAAACCAAAGCGACGACAATCGGCTTCAACGCGCGGAACAGGAGGGTCACCCACCAGACAGTCCCGTATTCGGCATAGAGCAAACTGAGCCCCAGGAGGATGGCAGTCGAGGGAAGAACAAATAAGGTACCTGCAAGGAACCCGCCTACTTTTCCGTGCAACTTCCAACCAATGTAGATGACGAGCTGATGCGCTTCAGGTCCCGGCAATAGCATGCAGTGACTCAGTGCATGGAAGAAATGGTCGGAATCGATCCAGCGCCGCTTCTCAACCAGTTCGGATTGCATGATCGCGAGATGAGCCGCTGTGCCTCCGAAGCTGATCCAACCCAGTTTCCACCAGAATCCGAGCGCTTCACGTAAGGAAGGCTGGGCGCTAGCCCCCGATCGATTCTCAGGCATGGAAATTCTGTAACCCTGATGACATTATAACATCATAATTACGTCGAGCTTCTCAGATCTAAGGTTCGATTCAGAAGGAGGAAATCATGCCAATGCAATCCAAAACTGCCGTGAAACTCGCAACTCTTCGGCATGCTCCGTTACGCCGCGCTGCCACTTCGCGCAATCGTCGGTGGGGCTTTATCCAACACGGTTGGGCTAAGATCGTTAAGGGTCCGGACGCCTTCGCAGCGATTCTGCAAGCCCTGCACGTTCCCTTCCCGCATCTCTCGGCGTACCTCACGATTTCGGTAGAGTTGGATGACGAAGAAGCTTCGTGACGAAGCGGACGATATCACCTCGATAAGACAGTACCTCATAGTCAACCGGCTGATTGCCGATTGTTAGCGAGGTTCGCTCGATCTGAAAGATCGGAGAACCAACCTTTACCTGAAGGGCGTCAGCGACAGCTTTGGTTGCGATCACCGCCTCCAACTCGTAGTCTGCTTCGACCAGAGGGACTCCATATTCTTCTTCGAGAAGAGTGAAGATCGGATGCAGCCGTAGATCGTTGCGCACGATCTGCTTTCCAAGGAGGAGAGGCAGATAGGTCTCATCAAAAGAGATCGGCGTATCGTCGGCGAGCCGCACCCGCTTGATCTGCATCACTTTTGTCCCTTTCGCCAATTGAAGGCGTTCAGCAACGCGTGCCGAGGCGGCAATGACACCCTGGCTTACAACTCGGGCAGTGGCTCGTCGCCCGACAGATTGCATGTCCTCAACGAAGCCTTTCAACTTCGTGAGCTCTGCTTCAATCCGCGGCGAGAGAACAAAGGTTCCAAGTCCACGACGAATCTCGAGCAAGCCTCGACTAACCAAGTTCTGGATCGCACGACGAACGGTGATGCGGCTCACCTGAAATCGCTGAAGCAATTCATCTTCGGTAGGTAATTGATCTCCGGGGCGATACTCGCCCTGGGCGATTTCAGTAGCAATGGTTTCCTCGATCCTGGCATACAGCGTCGACGCAGGCATAATGACAATATAACGTCATGTCAATCTGTGCGCATCACATCGCCTCGGAAGTGAGCCTTGCGATAAGATGAATTTCTGCTCCAACCGGGGCCTTCGAAATGGGGCATCCTTTCTCATTTGAAGAGCACTTTCAGTCTTTTTCGGTAGGGCTTCATCGAAGAAAATCCCGTAACCGTCACCAATGAATCGAGAGACATCGAATTCCGGGGCCGGGCGAGACTTCTCCCCCAGACGCTCTGCGATGCCGTTCCAGGGGGTATACACCGTCCACCCACGTGGACAGGCCGAATCGCAGGCAGTTTTTCGGCCTTGGGCCCGTGCGGGGGACATACACTGGTGCGCCAACCCCCGTTGGACGTAGCGGTCACTACTTGAGATCGTAAGAATGACGACGCGGGCAATTTACCGCGTTCCCTCAGGATGCGAAGGATAATCAGATCTTTGGGCAACAAAAGCTCACGATGCCGGTGCTAGCCGTCGGCGGAGAGAAGTCTTTTGGCACTTTGCAAGCCGTCATTATGCGTCACGTAGCAACCAATGTTCGGGAAGCGATTATTGCAGGCTCCGGGCATTGGCTGATGGAAGAGCGCCCGGTTGAGACAGTGGCGTTGATTCGAGGATTTCTTGATGCCTCGCCCGAGGAGCGTCTTTCGCCGGCGGAGTATGACTTTCCTCAACACCGAAATCCAGGCACAGGAAGCTCAGAAAGGGCCGACATTCGTACGGTGGTTCTGAAGGGCGATCCGAATCAGGCTGGGGCCTATACGATCATGCTTCGAGTTCCCGCACACACGCGAATTGCAGCACACTCTCATCGCGACGACCGTGTTGCAACCGTGATCTCCGGCACTTGGCGAATCGGATACGGTGATCACTTCGACGAAACGAAACTGAAAGCTCTTCCTGCAGGAAGCTTTTATACGGAACCGCCCGGCCAGACTCATTTTGCTCAAACAGGGGATGAGCCAGTAGTAGTGCAGATTACCGGGTTATCCATCCGCTGACGAGAACGGATAAGGCCGGACTGCTGCGTTCGCAACAGCAGTCGGGCAGCTATCTAACGGTGCTACTGGCGTCCGCACACGTTTTCCATCCAGGCGAAGGCCTTATTCCGTCGACGAGACTGGCGGAGTTCCACTATCGATGAAGGTGTAGAACACAGCCACACGGCCGTCGCGTTCCTCCAGTACGTCCGTACCGGTATAGCGGAACGGTTGGCCAGGAAGTCCGCTCCCCCAACGGCACATCCCGACATTGTGCATCGTGCGAATATCGCCGACCACCCTGTAGCGGTACTCCGGGATGTGCTTACGAATTTCCGATGCTGCCTCATTGACCGCTGCAATGCCGACCAGGCGGCCACCCGGGTGTATCCATACGCAATCTTCCGTATAAGCATTGCGCATCATGGCTTCGCGCTTCACTGGATCAAGCTCGATGAAGATCTTATCGAAGTTGTGGTGCATCAGTTCTGCAGCTGTCATCTTCTCTCCCTCGTTTCTCTTTGCCAATGTAACGATCTTTCCTTTGAGCTTTCCGGCCACTCTTCTCCTGGCATTTCTCTCAAAATACTTAGAAGGAATATAGAATGGCTTGTACGAAACGGCTACGATTGTACGAAAACGGCATGGGCGAGAGCCGCAAAAGGAGGACGACAGATGCAGGCTTCTGAGGGATCGGACACATTTGAGTTTCGTTCTCCGCACGGTATGAAGGCGGCGCACAGCAGACTTCGAACCTTCGCGGGCATAGCGGTTCGTCACCTGCAGCACTTCAACCACCCAGGCCGTGCCTGGCACGATTTGTCGGGTCCGCAAGACACTCTCACAGTTGTGCTTGCGGAGATAGGCGGCAGATGTGAGGCCCGCACAAATCTGCATCGTCCCGCTGCCCTGGAACGTCAACGGCCTAATCACATCAGTTTTGTCCCGGCAGAGATGAGGGTCTGGGGCTATACGGACAACATGGAGTCTGTACGCGAACTTCGCCTGAGCTTCGACAGGAAATCTCTGGGAGATTGGTTCGGCCCCGATCTGGACCCGGGCAACGCAGGAAACCCTGAGCTGATGCTTCATGACAAAAGAGCGGTCGAGTGCGCGCGACTCCTTGCTGCCGAATGTGACGCATCTGACCCGAGTGCAGAATTGTACGGAGAAGGACTCACGATCGCCCTCCTGAGCGCCTGCTTCCAGGGACGACCCCAAAAAGAGAACTCAGGACTATCGGTCTCACAACTCCGTCTCGTTCTCGACTTCATCCACGAGCATCTCGATTCATCCGTTTCTGTTTTCCAGCTTGCCCGTCTGGTCGACCTGTCATCCTCGCAATTTGCAAGGATGTTCAAGGCGTCTACAGGAGTATCCCCGCATCGCTATCAACTGAACACCCGGATCGGCAAAGCGCAGGAGCTACTGCTGATGAGAGGAGAGAGCCTTTCCATGGTGGCTGTGGCAACAGGTTTTGCAGATCAGAGCCACTTCACGCGGACGTTCAAGAGGGTCACTGGAGCTACACCGCACGAGTGGCATCAGAATCGCAACCCTTAAAGGATGCGATATGAAACTTATGAGATAAGGTCGCCTTTCTGATACCGCGCCGTGCTGATTACTCTGACAAATCATCTTGTGGTTATTGACTTCCGACAAGGAAGTATCTCAACTGCCGAGAAGAGGCCATAACCGGCCAATGTGTGCCCGTTTTGAGGGTGTGTAGAATATCGTGCTCTTCGCCGGTGATGTTGCCTTAGCTCGGCTGAGATAACCATTGCTTGCCCTACAGCTCTTGGTTCCCTCGAGTCGCGATCTCCGCCACACATGTGGCTCTTTGGCCCTGGCGGCCTCCTGGACGCTCGATGGTATGTCTAAATGAGTTCCAGTCTGCCGCCGTTACCGGTGAGCGCGTTATTGCGGGCTGGGCTGACCTTGCCAGACAGGTAAGAAACCCGGCTGAAGAATAATAGAACACCTCTGAGCTCCGCGCCAGATCAGGGTTTTAGGCAATCAGCCAATTTGTAAAGTTGGCCGGTTATCTCCGCCAATGCGCTAATCGACCTAGGGTTGAGCGGCATTCCGAATCTGTGCGGGGGGGCGGCTTGTGAAGGCCGTCCCTACCGCGACCATGTGGTTGTTGACCTCTTACGTGACGGCGAGGAGGATGGTCGTAACTTACAGAAAACAAGCGTCACGGATGGCTTCTTTTGGCGCTGTAAGGAACGATCAGGAACGGGTTACCCCGTAACAACCCACGACCTCGGCCTTTCTATTCGGAATCGGGTGAATCAAATGCTGGACAGAGCCTCGCCGCTTATGAAGCGTGTTGCAACGCCATGGTTTCGATTGCACCGGGCAGGTGAGGCAAGGCACTCTCGTCTCGCGGTTTCCACGCCCTCACGGCGCCGCAGACGATTATTGAATACCGGGGTGCGTAGCTGGAAAGACGGCGGTTGGTCGAACCTGAGCAAGCAGATCCGTCAGATCCGATATCCCCGACTTGTCGAGCTGTTCTACTGCCGCAATGAGCCTGCTCCGAAGCTCCTCATCGGCGAAAGCCTCTGTCAGCCAGTGGAATTTCTCTACTGTCCTTTCCCAGGACATTGGATTTGTCAGGCCTCCCTCGTAGCCGTTCTGTTCCTTCACAAAGACATGTTGGCCCTTAGTGCGAATAGTGACACGGGCGCTTAGCTCATGGGGATAGCGAGCGCTGAAACGCTCGTCAGGACGAATTTCGACACGCCTCAGTAAAACCTGGGCGTCCGGAGCCTGGATACGCGCCTCTTCCAGTTGCGCAGGCCCAAGTTGATCGTCGAGCAGCGCGGCCGCGATGAGGTATTTCAGGTTGTAATCGCCCTGCTCTTTGACCTGTGGGTGGTCCTTGGCGCCGAAGCCCCCACCACCTGCGAAATCGAAGGCCCCCTGGAAGACGTCGCACCGCACGTCCTTAACGTCGGCCGCTGTCAAACTGTTGCGACGCCTCAGATCCAGCACGGCTTCCAGTACAGGTTGACCATGGATCAGCGAGCAGTATTTCTTCATGACAGTCTGTTTGACGACGTCGAGCGAGGGATCCTCCCAATTCACAGAGATGGGCTGTGCAAACATGAGTTCCAGTCCGAAAGGGCCTTCGAACAAACCTTTCGGACCTGTGAAACCATGCTTGGCCAAAGAGGCAGCGTAGACGGAGCGCATACCGGTCATTCCGGGTGAGAAACCCTTCCACTGCGAAACTGGCTCGGCGTGAACACAGGCCAACGAGATGTTGTCAACAGTCGCAATTGGGATTGCATTGGCGATTTCGTCGGCGGAGAGTCCGAAGATTTTCCCCGCGCCCGCTGCCGCGGAGATCGCGAGTTGCGTAGCATGGTTGAAGCCTTTCGCCATTACGGGTATGGCGGCCGTGAACCTGCATTGGATTTCATATGCTACGGCGAGTGCCAACATGAATTCCTCGCCTGAAGCGCCTGCTTGTTCGGCTGCAGCAAGGATGGTCCCAAAGTTGTCACTTGGGTGACAAAGGCCCCCAATCGCCATATAGCTATCCAACAAATCCACATAGCGCACCAGGCTCGAGTTAAAAAGCGCCGCTTGATCTGCTGATGTCTTGCCGCCCCCGATCAGCGTGCAGCGACCGGGAGTTCTATATTCCTCGAACTGTTCACGCAGCGCATGGAACGGCCTACCTTGGAGCCCAGCAATCGCACACCCGAGGCTGTCCAGAATATTACGCTTGAAGAGTTGTCGGGCATCGGATCTTAAGTGCTCTGGTCGAGCTGAATCGGCAAAGACGGCGATCTGCTCGACTGCTGAGCGCACTTCTACCTCTCGCGGAGTTGGCATGAGTTGCGGCATTGTTCATTCTCCTCAATTGAAGCTGTCTGCTGGTTCGATCGATCTGGATGGTGCACGCGTCTTCATAAACCCGCGCACAAGGTCCGCAATCTCGTCTGCCTTGGTATCCAGCGCGAAGTGCCCCGCGTCGAGTACGACGACCTTCGCATTTGGGACATCTGCGCGATAGCGTTCTGGCTCGCCGAGATCAAACGAGAGATCATGCTTGCCCCAGATGACAAGGAGCCTTGGCTGCGTTCTCCTCATCCACGCCTGCCACGTTGTATAGGCGTCGACGTTGGTGCGGTAGTCATAGAAGAGGTCGCTTTGGATCTGCGCCTGCCCTGGCGCATTAAGAAATGCATACTCGTCGGTCCACAGATCCGGATCATAGAGCTCAACGTTCGGGTCGTCGCCGACGTGGCGTGTCTTAGTAGTAGTAAGCGCCAGTAGGTTGCTACGCAACGCCTCTTCATGGGCGGGTCGGTCCACCCAGAATGCCCTGCGTGTCGCCCAGTTCGCGCCAAGGCCATCGTTATGGGCAACCGCATCCTGCACGATGAGAGCCTGCACCCGCTCCGGATGTGCCAGGGCCATGCGAAAGCCGACCGGCCCTCCATAATCCTGCATGTAGACCGTATAGTGCGCCATCCCGAGCGTTTCCGTGAAGCCGTTCATTAGTTCGGCGATGTGATCGAAGGTGTAAGCAAACTGTTTTGGGTCAGGCCAATCGCTGTGTCCAAAACCTGGATAGTCGGGCGCAACCAGATGGTAGTTGTCTGCAAGCCGTTTCAGCAGCGGCTGAAACATCCGAGATGACGATGGAAGACCGTGCAGCAAAAGAATGGTGGGAGCACTCTTTGGTCCTGCTTCCCTGTAGAAGATGGAGATACCTTCGACCATCACTGTGCGATAAGATACCTGCTGTTCCACTGCTCCCGCCTCTCTTTGTGCGTCCGAACAAAAGGTTGTGGCGAACTCAACCGCGATCGTCGTTCAAGGCTTGAAAGGTAAATCTTGTCATCTATTCGCGCCCCTCTCGCGGTTCCACCGTGCCGTTCAACGACCGCCTCCCCACCCCTTAGGGACGGGGAGACGAAAGTTGTCTCCTGCCGCCGTTTACTTCGGCAGCTCGCGGCCCGGCGCCCGCCTCGTGACTTCCTGGACGATCCACGCGTTGCCATCGGGATCTTTAAAAGCAACGTAGGAACTGTAGCTCTTACGCTCAGGATCAGGGCCGCTGATGCGCGCCTCCGGGGAGAAGGGCGAGCCGTGGAAGACCTCGGTCGCCTCGATCCCGCTGGCCACTATTTGCTTGTGAGCCGCCTCGATGTCGGAGACGATCAGCCCGCCACGGAACGAGCCTGGCTTGGCGTCCGTAACTCCTTTCCCAAACGTGAGCGAGGCCGCCGAGCCCGACGGCGTTAGCTGAACAGCGCGAAAATCAGCACCATTGACGACATCGTCATCGACTCGCCACCCGAGCTTTGTGTAAAACGCCTTCGCGCGATCCACGTCCGAGACGGGAACAATAGCGACTTCAAACTTCATATCGACTCTCATGTGAAACCCCTTTTCCTTGTCGTTTGGTCTCACGAGACTATGCGGCTCGTAAGTTTACTGGGACCGCGCACACAGCGTTTTAGGGCTGTGCCTGCGAGGTCTATGCTTTGAGAAAGGCCAACAATTCGGCGTTGATCTGATCTGCGTGTGTCGTGCACAGGCCATGGGGAGCGCCAGGGATCACCTTCAACGTCGCATTCTTCACAATCTTGGCGGAGACGTACGCCGAGTCAGCGATCGGAACGATTTGATCTGCGTCTCCGTGAATAATCAGAGTCGGGACGTCAATCTTCTTCAGATCTTCGGTGAAATCAGTCTCCGAGAAAGCCTTGACGCATTCGTAAGAGGCAACCACCGACGATTGCATTCCCTGGAGCCAGAACATATCGCGAACACCCTGCGAAGGCTTAGCATCAGGCTTGTTATAGCCATAAAAGGGTGCGGAAACGTCCTTATAAAACTGCGAACGATCCGCGACCAGGCCGGCGCGGATTCCATCGAATACCGACATGGGTAAGCCGCCAGGGTTCTTGTCGCTCTTCAACATAATCGGCGGAATTCCGCCGATTATCACAACTTTCTTGACGCGCTTATTGCCATGACGACCGACATAGCGAGTGACTTCGCCGCCGCCCATGGAATGGCCGACCAGTATGACATCCTTTAGGTCGAGCTTTTCGAGCAACTCCGCAAGATCATCCGCAAAGGTGTCGTATTCATTGCCCGTCCACGTTTGCTCAGAACGGCCATGTCCACGCCTATCGTGCCCCACCACGCGGTAGCCCTGCTGGCCGAGGAAAAGCATCTGCGCATCCCATGCGTCCGCATTCAGTGGCCATCCGTGCGAAAAAACGACCGTCGGTCCCGTGCCCCAATCTTTATAGAAAATAGAAGTGCCATCTTTCGTTGTGATCCTGTTCATGTAAGTTTCTCCTTGAACTTGTTTCTGCCGCGCGGGAGCGCCTGCGGGTTTGGGTTGACCGGCAGCAGCCGGAAGGGAAAGCCCCGCGACCGCTAACGTGGTGGCGCCGCCGATGAGAATCTCTCGGCGTGAGATCGACGTTTTCGACTTGCTCATTTCTTGCTCCTCTTTCGAATCCAATTCCAAATTGTCATCACATCATTGCGAGCTATGGCGTCTGCACCTCCCTGACTTCATCGATCTTGCCTCAAAGCGTGTCGACGATGAGCGCTCCAGGTCTGGACAGCACCGCCGATCTCGGAAATCTCCTGCACTAACCTGTCGAGCAGTGCACGCACATCGGGGCAGCGCGAAAGGGTGGCACTCTGTCCCGCCCATAGAGGGAGCAATTCGGGTCTCCCCGCTTTCTCGGCCGGAATCGATAAGTGCCGCACAAGCGCACGTTGAAGTGGATAAGGCAGTATCTCTATATCCTTTTGGTTGAGTTCGTCGAGCAGGTGGTTTTTGATGCCGCGAGCAAGTCTTCCCGTGAACCCGCGAGTAAGAGCGGTCTGCTTAGCTTGACCGCTGAGAAGCGCCTTACGATGAAGCGCGTTCGCTCCCGACTCTTCGCACGGGAGAAAGGCGGTTCCCATCTGCACGCCCTCGGCTCCGAGAGCGAAAGCTGCCACAACTCCGCGCGCGTCTCCGATTCCGCCTGCGGCGACGACCGGGAGTCTCACGGCATCGACGACCTGTGGCACCAGTGCCATGGTTCCCGTCAGGGAATCTTCTGACGGTTGCAGAAAGGATCCGCGATGTCCACCGGCCTCAAAGCCCGAGGCCGCAATCACGTCAACGTTCGCTTGTTCCAGGGCAATCGCTTCGTCTACTGTTGTCGCCGTTCCAATCAGCACAACTCCCCTGCGCCGGAACTCATCCAAAATCTGTTTGGAGGGAATGCCATAAATAAAGCTGAATGCGGAGATCCCTTCGTCCAGGAGAACCTGTACCTGATCTTCGAAACGAATTGGTTCATACGGGCGAAAGGAAGGCTTGACTCCTCCGACATCTTCAATATGATTCGTCAGAGGGGCCAGGCTGCGATCAAATGCCTCTTCCGTCGAGGTCAAGGCTCCTTCGTCTTCCATGGAGACCCACAAGTTCATGGCAAATGGCTTCGGTGTGAGGCTCTTGATCTCGCGAGTGACAACGCGGATCGTCTTCGGCTTGAGGCCATGAGCACCGAACGATCCGAGCCCCCCATAGTTCGATACGGCTGCCGTAAGCCGCTGCGAAGACAAGCCTCCGAGCGGGCCTTGAATGATCGGATATAGCAATCCTAAACACGAGGTCAGTCGATTTTCCGTCCACGCTTTTAAGCCCTCTCGATTTGCCATCATGATCCCCTCAGGTGTTTTCCAAAAAGCGGGAGCTAAGCTCCCACTCTCTTAGTTGTTGACTTCGAACGTTACCTCCAGCATGACCGGCGCACCAAGAGGCAAGGCGGTCACTCCTAATACGGACCGTACGGACATCTTGTCCACTCCAAATACATCGCGGAGAAGTTCCGATGCTGCGTCCGCGACGATGGGCTGGTTGTAGAAGTCTCCTTGTGTTACCAGGTAGACCCTTACGCTGACAACTCTCGTCACGCGGTCCAGTGACCCTACGTGCGCCTTCGCAGCAGAAAGAGCGTTCAGGGTCGCAGTTCGTAATGCATCCTGGCCAGCCGATTCGGCGAGCTCTTTGCCCAGCCGCCCGACGAATTGAAGCTTGCCATCCTTGACCGGCAGCATTCCACTCAGGAAGACCAGACTGCCTGTCTGAATTGCCTCAACATATGCGCCGAGCGGATAGGGAGCCTTGGGGAGCACGATCCCGAGGTCTCGCAGCCGGCGCTCCGCGCTAGCTGCTCGTGAGCCCTTCGGGCTTACCATTTTCCGTTGTGCGCACCGCCGTCCACGTGCAGCACCTCCCCGGTGATATGGCGCGATTCGGTGAGATAGACGACCGCGCTTGCGATGTCCTCCGAAGTGGAGATCGTTCCCATCGGCGACAAGGTCTTCAGGAAATCCTTCGGGTTATTCTTGTGAAGAGGAGTGTCGACGACTCCGGGCGCGACCGCATTGAAGCGGATGTGTTCCTTCGAATACTCCGAGGCCAGGCTACGTGTGATGGCCTCGAGACCGCCCTTCGTGATCATCGGCAGGGACACCGGCAGACCGCCGATGGGATTTTCAACCAGCGATGACGTGATGGCCGTGACGCTTCCACCTGACTTCTGAGCGAGCATCTGCTTGACCGCGAACTGGGTGATGAAGATATAGCCTTCGAGATTCGTCGAGACGAGGGCACGGAAATCGGCGACGCTGTAATCAGGGAAAGGTTTCGCCGAGAAAATGCCGGCGTTATTGACAACCGCATCGATCGACCCGAACTTCTGAACGGCTGCGTCGACCAGCTTTTGTGCAGTCGTCGCCTGTCCGATGTCTCCGTCCACCAACACTAGTTTGTCGGAAGACTTCAACTCAGCGGACTTTGTCGCATTGCGAGAGGTGCCCACTACGTTATAGCCACGTTCCAGGAATGCCCTGACTACTGCGGCGCCGATTCCCTGGGAGGCGCCAGTCACGATTGCCGTCTTTTGAGTGTTTGCCATTTAGTGCTCCTTTTGAAATCAGCGTTATTATCCTTGAAGTCTCGACACTATGTACCTAGATTCCGTCATACGAGGAATACCCATATCGAGCCCAGTAATCTCCTGGCTCTTCCGCGGAATAGGTAATCCGCGTAACGGCCTTCACGTTCTTCAGCCCAAGCTTTATGGGTACCAGGAGACGGAGGGGTGCTCCATGTTCCACCGTGAGAGCCTGGCCGCTGAGGTGTGTGACAAGCAGCGTCTGCGGATGGCGTGCCGTTGCCAAGTCGATAGAGACGAAATAGGGATCAGGGTTACCCGAGGCATCGAGATTGACAGTCGACTCTATACGAGCCCATTTTGCTTGCGGTATTGGCGGGAACGCACGAAGCAGATCATCGAATCTCAGACCAGCCCACCACGCGATCGCACTCCAGCCTTCGACGCAAACCAGCCGGGTAATTTGCTCATGGATCGGGAAGCGATTCATGAGCTTCCGAATATCGAGAGAGACTCTCAAGCCAGAAGCAAGCCCATCCAGAGTCAGATTCCATCCCGATATATAGCCAGGGTCAGGAGTGGCTCCGTTGTAGTTGTTCTTGATCGTGGTAATTTGGGATTTTGTGTAGATGGGCACCATACGATTTCGGGAGTACAGTGCTTCACCTACATCATCGTCAATACGCAATGCTTTGTTCAGGAGCCACTCCTTCCCACGAGAGTTCACATCCTGACGCACACCCATGCGACCGAGCGTAGCTTGTGGCAGAAGAACTCCCGCGCTCGCAGCCGCTGCCGCCGCACCGATTCCAAACGCCAAAACGTCACGTCGGGTTCGATAGCGAATAATGCGGGGAGCCATCTCAATTTCGGGGAGAGGCCGCTCTTCAAAGAAGCTTTGGTGCTTCTTCACGAATACAGGTTCGACTGCAATGGGCGGAGCCACTTCGCCGGTTCGCGGCGCAGGTTCTACTGGTGACGAGAGCGATCCATCTGCATCCAATTGTTGTACTATCGCATCCATTGCCTCGAGCGTTTCAGTGGCTATTGGGGCGGCAGGGTTTGTATCTTCAAGGCCAGCCTCTGGTATCGGCGTCGTCTCCAGTTTCGATCCAGTACCCGTTGAGGGAATATGTTCCGGTTCTAATGAATTAACTTTCTTCTCATCGTTCATTTGCTGGGAACCTCCGGCCGGTCTACTTTGGTTGACCAACCTACGATCATGCTGCGCAGCGTATCCCACCCGTCAGCGAAAACAAGAATCACATGCGGCACAACAAAGAAAATGGAGAACCATACGAGCCAGAAATGCCATACACGCGCTGTGTCAAAGCCGCCAAATAGCGCAGCCAGCCAATGGAACTGCATCGGTTTATGAATCGCCCAGCCTGTGGCGACCGAAAGAGACCCGGCAACCGGAATGGAGAAGTACGCCGCACGTTGGAGCGCGTTGTACTTTGTGTTGAAACGGGGATGCAGCCATTCGCGGTGTGTGAGCTTAGCGAAGGCAAAGCCGAGGTAGTACCGAAGCATCCTAAGCGCGTCAACCACATCCGTATGGCGAGGCAACAAGGATCGCCAGCCTCCGCCCATGAGCAACCCTGCAGCGTACACCGTACCGTTCAGCATGAATAAGTATGCGCACAACCAATGCAGACGCAGCGCCGGCGCTAACATGCCTGGCCCTAGACTCACGTGGTTGTAAATCCAGTCGGGCGGACTGGTGTAATGGTGTTGACCAGGGACATGGGCGCAAATCCAGATTCCGATATCCGCTGCCACGTCGAAGCTTCCCGTATTCGGTTCTGGCTCGTGTTGATAGATCGGCGAGGCCCAGTAAATTGAGATGCCGCTGAGAACAAGGCCAAGAAGGAGCGGCACATTCAACCAGTGACTCCAGCGCACCAGGATATGGTGTCGTTTAACCACGAGCACGTCTGCTCGTTCAAGCAACGTGCCCGTAGCGTCTGGTTGGTTATCCAAAGGAGTCACATGGTTCATTGGGCTAGTCCTCTATTGGCCGGTGTTTTGGGACGCCGCGGGAATAAAGAGAAAGATCTTGTCCGTTACAAGTGTTCCGTCCGGGAGCTTCTGAGTCGTCGCGTAGACGACATCGCCCGGGCTGAAAGTGACCTCTTGAGGTGCGACTAATGTGACCGGGACATCAGGCGGGACGGAGATCGTTTGAGAGCCGTCCTGGTAGTTAACCACGAGCAAAGTACCGCCGCTCTTCTGGACTGTTCCGTTCGTCATGCGCGAGTGCGAAGGCTGAGCGACGGTACCGTTGGTCATTCTGCTGTGAGAAATCGCACCCGGCGGATCTGTAAGTACGCTACCTTCCGCAGCCCCACTCAGTTCCGCGGGAAATATGAAGATCTGCTTCGCCACTTGCTTTCCGTCCGCCTGCTCAGTCGACGCAACACCGATATAAGGCGCCGTTGCGACATGACTCAAATCGGAGGGTATCTGCTTATAGGTTGTGAGCGGCTCCTTGACAGCAACGTGGACCGCGCCTGAACTTGTCAAAAGATCGAGCGATTTACCATCAAATGACCGGAGCTTTCCGATGACACCGTCAATCGGAGGGGCTGTTTTCGCCTGGGCCCAGACTGCGTGTGGCGTTGCCAGCGCCGCCAGCAAAGTGGCATAGGCGAAATGCCGTAGCGAATGTTGATTCATCTCAAATCTCCTTGCTGTTCCGGCAACCAAGTATCAAGTGATCCTGGCCGGTGGTTTGACGTTGATGAGTCTCGCGGCATTCTCCGCGCAATTCGTGGCGTTTTTAGCGAAATCGCGCGGAGGCCAAGAACGATTCGTGCAGATCGTCTGCGTGGCGGACACGTATACCGCAATCAGACGGACTTGCGATTCGCGAATTGCTCTCACCTAGTTCTTCAAAGGTGTGCTTGCAAGGATCTCCACTTTTTCGATCTGCGGGGGAATCGCGAACAATTCGTTGGCCCGCGACCCCAATGCCTTCGCGATCTCGCCACTCAGGTGGGCATTGCGACCGCCTTCATTTGCAAAGGTGTCGAAGATGCCGAACTTCCCCGGCCCGAGCTTGATCGCATACCATTTCAGAGTTTCATTTTCATTGAGCGCAAGGGGCTGAGCTGACTTCAGAAATACTTCGGCATCGGCCTCCTTGCCTGGGCGTGCTTCGAGCGTGACTAACAATCCAATTGCTTCCATTGAGTTACTCTCCTGTGTTGAGTTATTCCCGACCGATTCAACCTGCCCCTGGGCACCCGAAGCTGTTGGAACATCCTGAGCACGAACTGCCGGGTTGAATCAAGCGCATTGCAAGCAATTCCTCGGCACATGGAAGTGCAACGCGAATGCCACTCCTTGCCGCGGGCCATGGCAATTGAGGAAATGGCTGAGAGCGTGGAACTTGTATCCGACTGCGAATAACAGTCCATACCGGACGGACACCCGTGAACAGAAGCTAGCTGCCAGAAACCTGGCCAGGTGCCATACTGCCGACATGTGCGAAGATTTCGCGTATTTTAGTTTTGCGGCTGTGACACGCATTGAGCCGATGTATCCGAGCGGATTGCCGGATTTCGTTTCCAAGCGGACAAAAATGCCAAGTGTAGTCATTTCCGCTCCCCTTTTGGCCAGGATTGACACTCTCTCAATCTAGGCGTTGGTGGGCGATTTAACTATTGGCAGAACCGCCATATTTGGTACCATATGTGCCATGCGCGTTTTTGTACTTGCACTCGATGGTGTCTTCGATCTGGGGTTGTCGGCGATTCTGGATGCATTCCAAACCGCGAACGAATTGATTGAGATGACTGGACTCGCTGTTCCACAGTTTGAAGTCAAGATCGTAGCTATGCGAAAGACGGTCCGAACCGCGCACGGCCTGACGGTCCCGATTCAGCCAGTTGGAAGACAAACTCCTGAATGCGTTATTGTCCCGGCAATCGCATGCAAGACACCCGATACTCTGAAGGCAGGTCTAGCCAGGCCTGACGTCCGCGATGCCGCGAAGGCGTTTCGAAAGTGGGCGAACGACGGAGCAACGTTGAGCGCTGCTTGTGCTGGAACCTTTGTGCTGGCTGAGTCTGGTCTGCTCAATCAGCAGCGGGCAACCACCACTTGGTGGCTGGCGCCAATGTTTCGTCAACGATACCCTCAGGTTTTGCTGGACGAGTCGGACATGGTGGTCAAGTCAGGAAACGTTGTGACCGCCGGAGCCGCACTAGGCCATATGGATCTAGCACTATGGCTGATACGTGGTGTCAGCCCCGAGCTCGCCTCGCTCACAGCAAGATATCTCATTGTCGATTCCAGGCCTTCTCAGACTGCTTATGCTCTTACTGATCACCTTATCCACTCCGACCCGGTTGTACAGCTCTTCGAGCGCTGGGCGCGTGCCCGCCTCGCACGTAAGTTTTCCCTCGACAGTGCTGCAAAAGCCGTAGGCGCAAGCAAAAGGACGCTTACCCGGCGGCTACAAAGCGTCCTTGGGAAGTCGCCGATGTCGTATTTCCAAAGTCTGCGTGTTGAACGCGCGGTGCATCTCCTGAAGACCAGCAAGGCAAGTGTCGACGACATTGCGGCAAAAGTCGGGTACATGAACGGTGGAACGTTGCGACTGCTTCTGCGGCGGCGACTCAATCTCGGAGTGAAGGAGATAAGGAGAGCTGCCTGACACGTTGCACTCATTGACCAAATTCAAGGGTTACGCCTTGAATCACAACTCTTCCCTCTCAAGTAGTTCGCTCTTGTTTCTTCGCGGCCGCATTCCGGCACGATCTGATGGTCGTGTGCCTTCAGGAAATTCCAGATCTGCCTAAAACGGCAGTTCGCGAGAGCCGGATGCCAAGCTTCTGCATCCTGAGCTGGAGTGTTGAACGCTTCACTCCCAGGCGAACCGCCGCTCCGTTCGGTCCTGCAACGACTCCATTCGCCTCCCCCAGAGCACACAGAATCTGGTTCCGTTCCGTCTCTTCCAGCACCTCCTGAAGGGTCTCATGGGACGCTGATTTGGCCGTGGTGACGACAGGAGCTGCAGTCGAAGCCACGTCCGGAGTGAGGTCTGTCAGGGTGACAATCAGCACGGGACCTCGCGAAATAATGACAGCCCGCTCGATCACATTTTGAAGCTCTCGAATATTACCCGGCCAGTGATAGCGGACCAGGGCCTGCATGGTTTCAGACGGAATCGTGTCGATCACCCGCTGATTCCGACGGCTGAATTCCTTGACGAAGTGGCGGACCAACTGAGGGATATCTTCCTTTCGCTCCCGCAATGCCGGAACTCGGATGGGAAAGACATTTAGCCGATAATACAAATCAGAACGGAATCTCTGCTCCTCGACCATGGTCTTGAGATCGCGATTCGTCGCGGCGATCAATCGTGCATCGGTGCGGATGGTGCGCGTGCTGCCCAGTCTCTCGAACTCGCGCTCCTGGAGCACTCGCAAGAGTTTTGGCTGCAACTCCAGCGGGATTTCGCCGACCTCATCCAGGAATATAGTCCCGCGATTTCCCAGTTCAAAGCGGCCGACCCGCTGCGTGATGGCGCCGGTAAACGCACCCTTCTCGTGGCCGAACAGCTCGCTCTCGAGCAACCCCGTAGGAATCGCCGCACAATTC
>Ga0206842_1040_pt1 | contig 27395 bp, 20 predicted proteins | sample Alteio_BWOrgCont_23_FD_152861 | JGI IMG/M metagenome (GOLD analysis project Ga0206842, IMG submission 152861) | Enriched cells from forest soil in Barre Woods Harvard Forest LTER site, Petersham, Massachusetts, United States -... | ecosystem: Environmental > Terrestrial > Soil > Temperate forest >...
ATCTCCTGGTCAACTTCCAGAACGAGCTTCTGATAGTAGTGATAGGCCGCCAACGACTGACGAAGTGCGAATAGATGCTCTGGACGGTAATCGCCCTCGAGCGATTTTGCGATAGTATCCTCGCTGTTTTTCACACCACCATGGCAGAGCCGCGCCAACGTCATGGGATCTCGTTCGCCGGCAAGGATCGCATCCAGAATCCTGAGACCACTGACTCCCGTGATGTCGTTAAGAACGCGATGAATCTGAAGGTTCATTTGGTCCAGAGCCTTCTGCATGTGCAAGACGTGCTCGGCTGCCATTTGAATCAGGCTGCTGCGATGACGCCAGAGGGACCGTATGGCGCAGATGAATCCCGGTGGCCGGAAGCTGGCGCGCAGCAGACCCACAGAATGCAGATACTGAAGCCACTGGCAATCGGAGACGTCTGTCTTCCGGCCCGGAACGTTCTTCACGTGCTGTGCGTTGACCAGGTACACTTCGAGACCGCGTGCTTCCAGGATCTGGTAAACGGGAATCCAGTACACACTGGTTGATTCCATCGCGACAGAATGAATCCCGCAATGCACGAGCCAGTCGGCCAGCGCATGCAGATCGCGAGTGAACGTGGGGAAACAGCGGACGGAGTGTGGGTCTCGATCAGTGCTTACCGCGACGTATAACTCGCTGGCTCCTACATCAATGCCAGCAGCATCCGGGTGCAGGATAGGCAGTGTGTCGCATCTTCTCTTGCCCTTCTTGGCCATTTGCTCCTCCGATTATGCCGGTCGGATGCCCGGGGCGCGGACACAGAGCAAACTCCCAATCGAGATCGTCGCCGGAAACCGACATACGTCATCACACGTCTGTACGCAACCCCAGACCCACGCTTTTCGATCGGGCTTCGATCGGCACCAATGTCGGCGCGGGCTGTAGCTGTCATCCGACCGGCCCCACCATCTTCGCTCGACTCGTGTTCCTTTGCACCCTGTCTGGCCAAGATGGGCCAGTTGCACGCTTGTCGGGACTAACCGTGGTGGTTCTCCACTCATGCCACGAAGAGCGGGGCATGAATGGGTCACCCACCCGAAGAATGGCGATTCGGTCACAATTCTGAGTTGATGATTTATAAACCGCTCAGATGGATTTCCTGTCATTCTCCAGAATTAATTCGGGCTCAACCAATACTCCAACCGAGAGACCACCATAGCCCTCGCGTTCGTGCATCGCCACGAATAATCCAATTCGCGAGCACGACTTTACAGGGCGTTGGCCACACCATAGGCTGCCGGGTTCCGGGAAGATAACGCTATATTCGTAGTCATCAGGAATCGGAACCCCATGATGAACTTCCGCTTTTAAGTAGCGATCAAGTTCCGACTTGATCTGGTTTCTATTGACCACTTCAGGCAGCGGTTTGAACTGCGCAATTAAGGACTTAATGTCTGCCTCAAACCTGCTAGCGTCCTGTGCTGGTCTAGATTCGCTCCATTTCATTGCGGCAAAAAGTTCGCTAATCTTCTTCAATATGGGCTTTGCATCAGCGACCCAGGCGCAGGCATTTTCGATGCCATCTTTATCGACGTCTTCTTTGCATGCATCGATTTGACTTTCGCCAGACGAACGTGACTCAGGCGGCGGTACCGCAATTACTTGAACCGTCTGCTTGCTCCATTGTCTCGCCTGCGCGATCTCAAAGATTTCGTGCGGACCCAGGCCGCTCAGGTCAACTAACTTTCGCCGACCAAAGGAGTTTGTTAAGTGCTCAAGTTGGTGTGAGAGCCCGGCCTCTTCGTGCCCGCGCCTTTCGAATCGATCGTTGAAGGATACTATATCGGCGAAGTCATGAAGAAATTGACTTGATCGCTTCCGCGACCCGTCGCAGGAAATATTTGAGTAGTTGAATCCCATCTCTGAGAGGTACATGAAAGAGTAAAAAGTGTCGCGGTATTTGGCAAAGGCGAGGGAATCCGTCTGACGTAGGCGATGAGCAGTGAGCGGCCATGGTTGTGGAAACGACATCGCGCGGTCAAGAAGCTGGCGTGCTTGGCCAGCGAATATCGCCGCCAGTGAATGTGCAACTTTGCTTCGCTTTTTGGAAGGAAGATCGCGAAGAGCTTCTGGCCGAAGGCCGCCCTCGTCAACAGTGGTGAATTCTCCACTGTCATAAGAGACCCCGTATGAACTAGGCGACAGACATCCGAATACAGATGAGTCAGCTAAGGCCGACACAATCTGATCCCACATGGCGGCGGATTGAAGGTGGTACAACAGTTCGCGACCTCCATGCGACCGTCCTGGGCAGAGTTGGGCTCGAACCTGAGCCATAAAATATAGTCCAAGCACGCGATGACCTAGTTGTCTTTCCTCTTCCGTTTGGAGAAATTCGTTCTCCACGGCCTCACGAAGCTGGCTGTGAAAAAAGTCAATTAGTTCGCCACGATGCATGAGATAGGGGCGCAACAAGCGGAGGAGCGCAGCCACGTTACCCAACCGATCTCCGGGATCGATCAGGCCGACCAATTCCTCCTGGGACAGACCGTGTCTGCTGATGCCGAGGCAGGACGCAAACTTCGTCACCAGCGAAGAACCGCACAACTGGTCTTCAACATCGCGAAAGCCAGGATCATTCGACAGTCGATTCTTGAGAATCCAAACGAAGAGTGGCTTGGCCTCGCCTGGCAGTTGCCGAATTCGAGTGGTGATCTCCTCGTACGTCCCCAGCGTGCGCAGTTCCTGCAATGCGGTGAGCACATAGAGGGGCAAGCGACTCTCAGGCTTGGCCAGCAGGGCATCGATTTGTACTCCACTGAACCGTTTGGAATAACGTTGCAGGAAGGCTGCGATGATTAAGCGCGTATCTGCCTCGCTCAAAAGCTCCAGCCTTTTAGTTCTCACCTGCTCCGTGCGCTTGCGCAATGCATCAAGGGCAGTGTGCTCCAATGAAGATAGGATGACCCGGACATTGGGGGGAAGGACTAGAGGCAACCATCCCATGCCATGTACGTCATTGGTGCCATCGAACTGGTTGATGGCATCCATAACCAGGATGACCCGCCGACGGGCTGCGATCTTGACGAGGAGCTTAGCAAGTAGGTCGGTAAGTTCCCGGATATCTTCTGGGAGTGGATCGCTGGACTCCTCGGCTGAGGCCAGTTCGTGGCAAAGTCGGCGCAGCGTGCGCCTCAGATCGGTGGAACCGACACTGGCGCCGACAAAGTGGGAAATAAGAAGAGCGTGGGGTTGGGGAGCCAACAATTGGCAAAGCTTGCCGAGCAGGGACGATTTTCCCGAACCGGGCTCACCCTCAACGACGAGAATATTGTGTTCGTTATTGTCAGCAGCGAATGCGGTCATCGTGTCAAGCAACGCCTGTCGGCTGCCCACGATATACCGCGCCGTACGATCTTCGATGAACGCTTCCATCGCTTCTCGTTCCTCGGCGAACTCATCGGTCGGACCCGCGGAACTGCCGGCGAAGCGGTCGGCCAGCTCCGGATCATCCTTTATGTTTTTCAATAGATACGCATAGACGTGCTCACCGAAGGCTTCTAGTCCAGTGAGTCGTTCATGGATGGGGTCCCATCGCGCGCTATAAGTGAACACGGGCAATCCGGCATTTGCAATGTATTGTTTCAGCTCTTCGAGCTTCCTGGCGTTCTCGCTACCCGGCGGTTCACGGAAGTCACCAACCTGTTTTTCGATAACGCTGACCGTGACCTCTTCATCGCGGAGATAGAAAAAAGCATTTCCCCGAATCTCCGCATCACGTTCCAGAACTCCGTAACGCACTTCGTCCTCAGTGATCGATTGGTCTTTCTCCGGCGGTACCCAGCCATAGCGCCCGCCGAGCATACCCATGAAACGGGGTTGGCATTCATCGATGATTTCGCGACAAGCAGCAACCGAATCCTGTTCGGAGGTGACTCCCCAGCGCAGATCGACATCGATCAAATGAATACGCCGCGAAAGAAGCACTTCGCGCAACCGGGGGAAAACGAATCGCACCAAGTGATCCCGCTCGGCATGCATGTCACGAAACGTGCTGCTAATGAAGAGACGTAGGGTCTTCCACGGTGCGGCCATAGAGATATTATGCAGGTTAGCAAATAAGTTCGATTCTCAACTGGCGATGAGAGTGAAAACATTCATTGACCCTACATTGCGCGCGCTCAGAGGACACATCCCCGTACCCCCCCTTCCCGACGGCGATCAGCCAAGAAGAGAGCGGCTCAAGGATTCGCGTCGACATGCCGACTTCCCGTTCCCGATCCTCGGACGGCTCCTCGCCTTAGGAGCCAACGTGAACGGTTCGGCGGGGTAACGAAAGCTTACGAGCATTTGGCTATTCGGCAGAGCTTCCGGGTTCGAGCTCAAGAATTTGGGAGGTGGCAATAACTCCCGTCAGGTGATTGAGCTTTCGAGTCGAGTCTTTGGGGCCTACTGAACACGCACCAACTTTACTTTCAACATCCCGGGGTTGGCTTTGGGCAGACCTGATTGAAACAGTTCATCTCCATTGAGTCTGCGGCCGGCAATCCACTTTCCGTTCTCGTAGAGCCCTTCGTCCTTTGAGGAGACAAAGACCTTTCCGGGGCCTGAATCAATCGTGAAAACGGGATCTCCATTCGCACCGATCAAGAGGAATTCGTCGGGTGCGGTGTTGACCACAATGGCGAAGGGGCGCATGTCACTCGGCATTGCGCGGGATGCTGAGGTAACGCCGGCTCCCAGCTCCGCCGCGGACTCTGGCTTGGGAGCCGGTGGGCCAAATCCCATACCGGCTGAAAGCGTAATCTTGTACCCGCCCAGGGAAACAGGTTCGGACTTCTCGCCGTCTATCACCAGAATGCCATTCACTTTACCCGCTGCCTGCCACTCAGCCAATTGGGAAAGCATCGGGGAAAGTAGCTTGTACGCTTGTGCCACCTGGCCATCTGGGCTTAAATCTTCAACTCCGAACGGCGACCAGCCCAGTGCAGAGTGGTGACCGAGAGCCCAAAAGAGATTTCCCACCTGGTCCCTGGCTTCGGGAATGAACAACGGATTTCCGGATCGGGCATAGAGCGCACATGTTCCCTTGAAGTCCGGAACGTAGATATCGGGCGCGAACAGATCGATCGAGGGAGCGGCCGCCCGGTAAATGTCCATCACGCCGGCGACCGGCCCGCCGCTCGGCCATTGACCGGGCAGCTCCGCCTTCGGCTGGGGACCGAGCCACGCATTCACATACATAGGTATATTCAACTGGGCCTTCCCCTCTTTCGCGACCTCGTTGACATACCGCCCCATGTAATAGGCCATGAAGACCTCGTCGGCCCATTCACTCTCGCCGAAGACTTGCTGCCAACTGCCCGCTGTCTTGTAACCGTTCTTCCCCCAGACCTCCTGCATTTCGGGCAATAGGGTGTCTTTGTGCCTTGTGAGATAGTTCATCAAGTCGGCTGGGACGGGCCCCGTCCAGGCCGCTTCCGCCAGAGGAGAACGGTCCCGGCTGTCACCCAGACTGCCGATCTCGTTCTCCACCTGCATCATGATGACCGTATGCTGAGGATCGACATCCTTGATATGACTCATCAATGCAGCGAATGCGCTCGCGTCAGCCTTAACCGTATCCCTGCCAAACGGACTCAGCGGCCCCGTGCCTTGTTGTTCCATGTACTTGGCCAGAAAAGAACCTATTCCGCCATCGGGCCGCACCTTGAGGATCATGGGCGGGAAGCGCTTTGGGTCTGCCTTGACCCAGTCCGGCGTATAGCTCGAACCGGCGTTCTTCCAGGTTGCGAACCAGATCAGCACCAGCCGCATATTTCGCTGTCGTGCCTGATTGATTTGGTCGTCAACGAGAGAGAAATCAAACGTACCCTCCTTTGGCTCAACCAATTCCCAGCTCGCGGCGCCGATCACGGTGTTGAGGTGAAGAGCAGCAAGCCTGTCCCATATCGGTCGCATGTACTCGATGCTCGAGGGGCTCGAGTTATGCAATTCGCCGGCGAGCATGATGAACGGCTTGTCGTCGACGAAGAACTGTTTGACCGCGCCATTCTGGCGGATCTGCGGAAGGGGAGCCGTTTGCGCTTCGCAAGTCACCGCGGCGGATAGAAATAGAACCATCACTAACTTCGTGCAGGCCATAAGTCTCGATACTCCTTCAACCACGCCGTCGATGATAGCTCTAGCAGCGTCCTTGCCTACATCAATGGCGCTTTGGCGAGCTTCGGCACTCGGGTACTTCCATCGGTCATTGGTGGACAACTTCGAGTGGAATCAGGGCTTCAAGATCAAATACGGATTGTGCTCTGTAGATCGAACAACCTTCAGATGAACCCCGAAGCCAAGTGCGTTCGTCCTGAGTGACATTGCCCGGCGTAATGCATTTGATCTGGCTATGCTGTTTGAGGGCCTGATTGTGTGGCAGGTCGAGTGCCTCCTTCCATTCGTATCGAATCGACCTTGATGTTCGACTGCGACAGCATTTTGGCGGGTCCAACTCTCGTTTACCGCACGCACTGTCCATTACCCGCTGAAGGCATCTCCACGAACGTAATAGACAGCGGCGGAAAGGTCATTGCACCGGGCTTTGACGCTTCTCCTTGGATGATCGGGACGGTTCCATCGGGCTCTGCCTTCAATTCTCTGCCATTGAGCAACACGGACTGGCCGAAGAGATCCGGCGCCGAGAGAGTGTAGCGTTCTCCGGCGAATGGCAGCTTGAGCAATGTTTCGGAAGCCTTGTCCATGTTCAGAACCATCAGAGTCACGCCGCCGCTTGAATCTTTCATGCACTGCGCGTAGACGCGAACATTCTTTGCCGGCGCAAGCCCAGGGTCCAGAGCCCGGGTTCCCATGGTGCGCTTCCACAGAAGAGCAGCCCAGTAATTGGGGCGCGGTTCCAGAGTTTCCTCGACGAGCATGCCATAGTCGCTGCTGGCCAGCGTGTTATACATGATGCTCTTCACGCTCTTTTGAGAGAGGCTACCGAACTGGTCCAGCAGGCGGAAGCTGTCGGCGAATTGGGCAGCCCAGGTATCCCCTCCGCACGATCCCTCTCCGGTCTCGGTGAGCCAAAGATTCTTGCCTGGAAGGTATGTATCACGCTCTTTTGCGTAGAAGTTATAGACCGTCAGGTCGCGGTCCAGCCACTCAGAGGTGAGCACCTGTTTGGGATCAGCGCCGCTCTCCCCCAGGCAGCGGTGCGACGGCATGGAATAGAAGTGATACGAGAATGCATCGAAGATCGGGCCCGTGGCCTTCATTAAGTCATCGGTAGAAACAATCTCGAAACGCGGTGCGCCCGGCATCGACGGAAGCGGAAGCCCTTTGGCCGCGCTACCCGGTCCAAGGTAGATTGTCGTGGGAGATTCGCGGCGCAGAAAAGCTCCGAAGATCTTTGCGTCTCTACCGTAACTGGCGGCGTCGTAGTCTTTCGGCACGCCGCCGAAGCTGAGCAGGGTGGGTTCGTTCATGAACTCTATGGCCGCTATATGACCGCCGATTTGTTGCGTGTAGTCGAGCCATGGCTCGGCTTGCACAGCGGTCCAGACGCCGTTCGCATCGCGCGTTCCCGCGCTTGTGGTGACAGAGGCCACAATTTCGGCATTGACGGCCTTCGCAAAGTCGACGACACCCTTCCACTCCGCCCGCGTGAGGACGCCATTGAAGCCTTCAGGCGGAGTTTTCAGCGGCGGATCGTCGTTGTTCTGGAAGTACGTGGCGTTGCGCCAGGTGCCGCTGACCCGAACGTAGGCTGGACCGAGCGCAGCAGCCAGTTTACGGAGCTTCGAATTCGAGAGGTCGATGGGCGGGCGGTACTGGAAGAGGCTGCTATCGAGACCGGCAGGCTGATTGCCCGAATGCGTGTTGGATCCCGCGGCAGCAGCTTTTTGCGCCGCAGACTTGTATGGTGCCCAAAACCGCCCCCCAGTCACTTCAACGGCTTCCACATTGTAGGAGACGAAGCGCGGGTCGACCTCGCCCAGTACTTTCATGCTCTGCGGCGACACGGCTGTTTGAGTTGGACAGTCCTTCCTGCCCGTATCGGCAACGCTGGCGATCATCCATTTTTCTTCCACACGCACCAGATTGAACAGGTCGGTTCCGCAGTGATCTACCTTCCCATCGACCAGAAAATCGAACGGCGCCCACACCACCGCCAGATCGTTATCGATCCGGACCAGTGGATCGTGAATGCGTTCTTCAATCAGCGCATTCCCTGGTTTCCCTACGCGATCCGCGAAGGCTTCAAAGGTCATCTGCGTCGGCTTGCCATCGCGCATCAGCACCATCGTGCCACCCGGCAGCGTGGGCGCCCTGATCGCCGCGGCATCTCGCTTTGACATACCATCAAACATCGCGTGGATCGGCGCCAGCACAGCCTGCTCCTCCACCGATTGCGTAAAGGCGCGGGTGGAGAGGATCGTCGCCAGGATCGCACTGTATACGATAGCGAACTGCTTTGCGTGCCAGTACATGCTCGCCATTCTATCTTGAGATCCGTACCGGGAAACGGGGATGGCAACGCTGATTCTCGAGGGCTGCTGGTACACGGGATTCCAGTCGCCTGGCCGACATATCAGGACTATCCTGGTCAACGAATTTTTTCCAAAGTCCAGGAGCCCATCCTCTGTAGTGTCGTCCAATTTGCTCAGCTAGGCATTTCTATTCCGGAGAAATGGCCTTCTCCAAATTGACGGGCCCCTGCGGTCCAATTCCAATGTCTGGCTGCTTCTGATAAGGCACGAAGTATAGTAGCTAGCATGATCTGCAAGCATCGCAATGGCGTGTTTCTTTCCTACGCGCGAAAAGACGGCGAGCAATTCGCCGCGGCGCTGCGGGAGCGCCTGCGCGAGAAGGCCCCAGACATTGTCATCAAGCAGGACCGACTATTGCTCGAAGGCGGAATTGGCTGGTGGAAACAGCTCACGGACGCGATCGATTCGGTCGAATTTCTAGTGTTGCTCATGACCCCGTCGGCTATGGAGTCGGAAACTGTGCGCAAGGAATGGAGGTATGCTCGGCAGCAGGGTGTCTGTGTTTATCCCGTGAAGGGTGCCCCGGACACTGCGCTGCGCTTTTCCGACCTGCCACGCTGGATGAGTAAGGCGCATTTTTTCGATGTTGAACTGGAATGGGAGTCCTTCGTGGCCCACCTAAGGAAGGGTTGCGACACGCAGCGTGTACCGTTCATGGCTCCGGACCTGCCCGAAAATTTCACCGCTCGCCCGGTCCAGTTCGAACAGCTGAAGCATCTCTTGCTCAGTTCGGACGGCAAAGACCCGGTGGCGATTTCTACCGCTCTTTCGGGAACGGGCGGATTCGGAAAGACGACCCTCGCGGCCGCTCTATGCCACGACGAGGACATCGTTCAGAATTTTGATGATGGCATCCTCTGGGTAACGCTCGGCCAAAATCCCAATCTAATGAGTGGACTCGTCACCGCGTATGCCGCGCTCACTGCCGAGCGGCCTGGATTCGCGAACGAAGAGGATGCCGCGTTCCAACTCGGCCAAGTGCTCGAAGATCGGACCTGCCTGCTAGTTATCGACGATGTCTGGGATGAATCCAGCTTGAGGCCGTTCATACGGGGAGGCAGAAGTTGCGCTAGGCTCTTCACCACCCGCAATGCGGAGATTGCTTCCGGAGTGCGGTCTGTCAATGTTGAAGAGATGCGCGAGTCGGAATCGATGGAACTGATCGCCAAGGGCGTTCCGGGGCTCGATGCCGCGCGAGCGCTGGAAATTTCCCGGCGGCTGGGCGATTGGCCGATCGCACTCCCATTCCAGTTCAACATCGAAAAAATGCGCCTTACTCATCCAGCGATTGGCCGATCGCACTCGAGCTCGCCAGCGCGATGATGCGACTTCGGATGAAACAGGGCGATTCACCGGAGCATGCCGCTCAAAGGCTCTTGCAGATTTTGGAAAGAAAGGGCCCACGGGGCCTCGCCATGGGCATCGGCGAGCCGCGGCATCGCTCGATCGAAGGTGTTCTTCAGGGCAGCCTGGAATTGCTGAGCCCCGAAGATCGCACCCGACTCATGGAACTTTCGATATTCCCTGAAGACATCCCCATCCCTCTGTCCGCGGCCGCCGCAGTATGGCAAGCCGACGAATTGGAGGCGGAAGAGACGGCGCTGCGTTTCGCGGGCCTTTCGTTGTTCAAGCTCGATCTCGGCCGCGGCGCCATTCGGATGCACGACGTGATGCGAAAATCGCTCGCGAATCCCAAGGCCGTGGAAATTCACTCCCGGTTGGTAGACGCATGGCCAAACTGGATGCAATTGCCGGACAGCTCCGCTTGGCGCTGGCTAATCTGGCACCTAGCGCAGGCTGGGCGGAAGGCTGACATCGAGAGGATCTTGTACGACCCTGCGTGGCTCCAGGCCAAACTGCGTGCCACCGATGTGAATGCACTAATTGGCGACTTCGAGCATCTGATGCCCGCACTGGAAGCGGAGTTGATACAAGGGGCGCTGAGGTTTTCGTCTGACATCCTCGCAAAGTACCCATCGCAATTCGCCTCCCAGATGGTTGGCCGCCTCCTGCCGTACGAAGGACAGGCCGCCATTAAGCAATTCACGGCCTCGGTCGCCCAGGGTGCCGGCCGCCCCTGGCTCCGGCCGCTGAGATCCGCCCTCGACCCGCCACGCACGGCGCTTGCATGCCCCCCCACAGGCCATTCCAGTTGGGTCAATGCCGTAGCGGTGAATTCGCATGGACGGAGGGCCGTCTCCGCTTCTGGCGATGGGACGCTCAAAGTCTGGCATCTGGAGACCGGGGACGAACTGCGCACCCTCATCGGACACTCCAATTCGGTCACGGCCGTGGCGTTGACGCCGGACGGGCTGCGCGCCGTCTCGGCTTCTGGCGATGGGACGCTCAAAGTCTGGCATCTGGAGACCGGGGACGAACTGCGCACTCTCATGGGACACTCCAATTCGGTCACGGCCGTGGCGTTGTCGCCGGACGGGCTGCGCGCCGTCTCGGCTTCTGGCGATGGGACGCTCAAAGTCTGGCATCTGGAGACCGGGGACGAACTGCACACCCTCGCAGGCCACTCCGGTTGGGTCAGTGCAGTGGCGGTGACGTCGGACGGGCTACGCGCCGTTTCCACTTCCAGGGACCGCACACTCAAGGTCTGGGATCTTGAAACCGGCAGCCAACTGCGCACCCTCGCAGGCCACACCGACGGGGTCATTTCCGTGACGCTGACGCCTGACGGGCTACGCGCCATCTCCGGTTCCTTAGACAAAACCCTCAAGGTCTGGGATCTCGAGACTGGCGATGAACTACGCACCCTAGTAGGGCACGATTCTTGGGTTCGTGCGGTAGCGGTGACTCCTGACGGGCAGCGCGCCGTTTCTGCTTCGAGGGACCGCACACTTAAGGTCTGGGATCTGGAGACTGGCGGCCAACTGCGCACCCTCGGAGGCCACACGGAAGAGGTCACTTCCGTGGCGGTGACTAGTGACGGGCTACGCGCCGTCTCCGCTTCTTTTGACCATACACTCAAGGCCTGGGATTTGAAGATCGGCGGAGCTGTAGCCACATTTGTCTGCGATGCCAGTGTGAACTGTTTTGCATTGCGGAACTACCAGACCATCGTCGCAGGCGACAGGGCGGGTCGCGTCCACCATCTCTCGCTCGAACTCCCCCAACAAGCATGACTTTTCGGTAGCTATATATATTTAGGTCATCCGCGGCGGCACGCGATCTAGCTGGAAACGCCGTTCCAGTTGAATGGGGCGAATTGGTAACGGAAGACCTAGGCTCCGGGAGCTTCTTCGGTACCGACAATAGTTGACAGGGAATGGATCCCCGTCGAAATGCCGACTTGCGAGGATCTGTCTGAGTCCGCACCAATTGCGGGCTTGCAGGCAACCGTCCCAATATCTTCGAACGCCTGGAAGCGTAGAATTACGGGGGCGGATATTCCCCTGGTCTTGCGGAGCCAATTGGTACAGAAATGAGAATGAACGTGCAAGAGGGCGCGAGTCAGGGCCATCGTCAGATCAGAGGGATTGGCGATAAAGCGCGGGCATATTTAGCCGACAGCTCAGACACCACGGGAGCAGCGGTGGCCTAATGGCATACATTCGGCGACTCATCGGACAGAGCTGAACGACCAACAGACAGCCACAGGATGGCTGCGCTGAGTGACCGAGTGGAGAAAAATGGCCTGCGCAGAATGCGACACTGAAACCGAGAAGCCACCGTACCTTGTTCTTAACGTCGACAAGCATATTGTTTTGACGAGGGCTGGTCGCTTCTTTAAGTACCAACTCGATTTTTACTCAAAAATCAAGTTGCCCAACGGCAGAGTCGCGTTTCGCGCGCAAAGGGGAAAAGGACTTCTTATCCCGGACTCGGCCTTCATATGGGACGATGCGCATGCATACTGGATCACTCCCCTACCAGGTGAAACACATTTCTGCTCTCGCAAGTGTGCTATCTCGTTTGCAGCTAGTCGCAATTGTCTGCTTTTGCGGCGCAGCGACGGAACGCTACTTACACCACAACAGGCTCACTTCGACGAATATGCTAGGGGACATAACCTCGACCGCTACTTGGCACTGACGCAGGAAGATGAGTGGACTACGCCTGAAAAGGAGTTCCTCGGGCTGCTAGCAGCGAGATTGCAGTCTCCGCACAGGTTACTCGCATTGGCTTCCGTAATGATTGACCACGGGAAGTCCACTCTGGCCGAACGCGCAATAACAAAGGTCGTCGATGAATTTCCGATTTCGGTGGCTGCACAGCGCTGTGCTCCGATCCTAAACAAGCTTGGGAAACCCGAGCGGATAGACTCGCTTTTCGAGGAACTGGCTACCGCTTGGGACGGTAGAGCGAACCTTCCGGCCGAAGTGAGATCTTCGTGGGCATTTGGAATTGCGAGTTACAACTACCCGAGGGCACTTGCCCTTTCCACCGAGGCTTTTGAAAGTAACCGTCAATCGAACATGATCATTGCGAACCACCTGATGCTGCTATTGAACAATGACCCAGATTCTGTGATCGAATTCTTCCGGAAGAATTCTGCGTTGGCAGATCATGAGATAAGCTTCTACGCCGTAGGCTTAGCATTTCTGAAGAAAGGCCTTCTTCCCGAGGCCGAAGAGCATCTGCGCTTGTCAGACCTGCTCGAACCCGACCCAATGACCAAAGCCTATCTAGCGGAAACCCTCTATCGACGAGGCCGATGCGCGGAAGCGCTCGAAACCTGTCGCGATGCCACACTTCTAATTGAGCAATATGAATTGCGTTCCGCCGCTGATCTTGACGGCGAGGCTCGTGATCCGGGCCATTATCCTTATCAGTTGAAGAAGGGACTGAGGAGCGCACTTCTCGCAGTTGAGGGTAAGAGTCTGATTTCGATTGGAGAAGAGGAAAGTGGCCGACAGCGAGTGCAGGATGCCTTGGACATCGATCTCGGTTTCAAGAGCGAGGCGATCTTTTATGAGGACGTTGAATCCTTGGTTCAAGACTACAAAACTAAGGCCGAGCTTCAAAATACGCTTGCTGAAGGACAGGAGCGCCTCAATGATCTGCTTTCCGAAAAGCGGAGGTCAGAAATCACCATCGGACGGCTTGAAGACATAATCTCTGCACTCGCTGACATTCAACGGGATTGGCAGGATGCTCTGCTCCGACTGAAGGACGAGGCAGGCGCTGATTCCATCGCTGAGCGATTCTCGAACGAGATTCATGTGTTTTGTATGGCGCTTCGGCGGGGGGAGGCAGTTCGGTACATTGCGGCCAAGGAGCGCTTGCAATCGAGATTGCCATCGCTGCCTGCGAGTGTGATAGAGCAGCTCGCGAATGCGGAATTCCTTCTCGATAGCCATCACGATGACTCACTGCCAGTGTTTGCGGGAGTGATCATCGAATACTGCAAGGCGCTTGAGACTGCCGTTAACGAAATCCTCATAAGGCCCTTTGTCATGAAGGCCTTTCATGGCGAGCGCCGCGTTGAACTTGATGTACTTTCGTCGAGCGGAAGATCCCGTTCGGTCGAAGTGATGTACCGTGGCCAACCGAAGTCATTGATGCTCAACGAACTCATTTTGGTACTTCGGTCAAATCATGCCGGTTGGGTGGAATTCTGCAACTCAGAGCTTGGCGGCCGTGCAACGTGGGTCCGTAACGAGCTTCCGAACATCGTAAGTCGGGTGAAAGATGATTACCGCAACGGGTGCGCCCACTCCAATTCAGCGCTCCGGAAGAAGGCGTTATCGCTGAAAGAGTATCTGAGGCAGACGAATGTTTTCACATCATTAGGGGAGTCGGCAGCTATGGCGCGATAGCTCTGTCAGAGCCTAACAGGCGTTTAAGAGAGGTGCGGCTTCTATATATGCGCGCATAAATAATTCGACATGTTGATTAAAAAAAGGGATGGAGGAGGTTTTCGATCTCCTGGGGATGATGTCGCACGTAATCGAAATTGTGGAAGAGCGCATTGCAAAGATCTTGTGGCCGCTCAAAGAACCGATTGTGTGTCACATGCTTGCGGGTGTAATTCCAGATCCGTTCGGTAGCATTCAGTTCGGGCCAGTACGGCGGAAGTTGGAAGACTTCCACGTAGCGGCGGTTGGCTTTGAACCAGTCATAGGTTTCCTGCTTCTTGTGATACGAGGCGTTGTCTTGAATCAGGTAGATCCGGTGGCGGCGCCGATAGAAGGCGGGCACCGCCACTTGCTCCAGGAAGGCCAGATAGGTCTCCCACTGAAAATAGTCTTCCTGATGCAGGTAGACGAACTTGGCGTTGTCCAGCTGCACGGCCCCGAAAATCTTTTGCGTATTGCGCTCGCCTCGCGTGGGGATCTGAGGTTGACTTCCCCGTCTGGCCCAAGTCGCGTGCAGGGTGGGAGTCTGACGGAACGACGCCTCGTCTTCGAAAACGATCACCGCCCCTTCGCTTTGGGCGTTTTTTTTAGATTCGGGTACGTATAACGCACCCATTTGCGGTGTTGCTCGGCATCGGCCTGGACCAGCCGGGTGGTGGGCCGTTGCATCGAGTAGCCCAACTGCCGGAGCAACTTGCGCACATGTCCGGCGTGATACCGCAGCCCGAATTCCTCTTCGATGATGTAGCGTACCAGGGGGCTGGTCCAAATCCCCGTTTCCAAACCGTAAGCCACAGGTCCGCTATCTAAAATGTCGCACAGTCTTTCCCGCTCCTCCTGGCTGAGCCCAGTCGGTCGCCCACTGCGGTGTCCTTCCAGGAGGCCCTCTTTGCCGTACCGGTTCCATTGATCGATCCACAAGGGAACCGTGCTGCGATGCACCTTGAGATGGTTCGCTATCTCTCCGGCCGTGTGTCCATCCAGGCTCATCAGAATCCCCTGGATACGCAGTACCATCCGCGGCTCTTTGTCTCTCTGTGCTTGGCGACGGAGTTCCAGCAGCTTGGCGACGGCTGTCTTCTTGCCTTGTGCAAATGCTGGGCGCATATACCCATCATGGCGCATTTCATCAATGATGTCGAATTATTTATGCGCATCTATATAAGACCGTTTTCGAGTTCGCCGTTAGAAGGGAGGGTCTCACGATTAGTCCCGATATACGCCCATGTGACATGTTTTTCGGTAGGCTGATCCGGCATCAGCATCCTCGAAAGGCTGTTTGGGGACCGATCCAGGTTAGGTTCAAGCATTTGCCTGGTTGTCGTCGGGCACGGTGGGCCGCGAAATGTGCCGTGCGTTTAACGCGTTGCGAATGATTTCCCCTTCCGGGTGCTGGTAGATCATCGCGCTTCTTACGTCACCGTGACCCATTGCGTTCATCACGGCTTTCAGATTTCCGGTCTTCGCCAGTACGAAGCTGCCGAAGTCGTGGCGCGCACAATAGAGGACGAGCTCGCGGGGCAGCCCCGCCGCTTGCCTCGCGCGGACCCACTGCCGGTAGACCATTCCTTCCCCAATGTGCTTTCCCTTATAACGTGACATCCACACCCAGCCATCGCTCCTTCCCGCACAGCGCGCCTCGAAAATCTGCTTCACCCGGCTGCTCATGGGGATGAAACGGCGGCCGGATTCCGTTTTGCTATCTGGTGTGAAGATCGTCCCGGCATCGAAGTCCACATTCTCCACCCGCATGCAGTAGAGTTCGCGGGCGTTGCGCATTCCGGTATCGCGCATGACCACGATGATGTCCTTGAGCGGCTGTGCGGCCACCATTGACAGTTTCCTCTCCGCATCATCGTTAAGGCGGAGCGAACGCCCATGTTCCTTGAAGAGCGCAAAGTCGGGAACCTCACGGATCAGCTTGCCCTCCTTGGCTTTCGTAAACATCCTCCGTAGCGTCCGCAAGGCGTTGTTTCCGTTCGAGGCCGATCCGGGGAATCTCAGTTTCTCGATCTCATCTTTGGTGATCAGGTCCATGCGCATTCCGGCGATCTTTGTCTTCTCCAGCATTCGCCAGCCATTTCTGTAATACCGGCGGGTGTCGGACTCGAGTCGACCCGTTTCCACCCATCGAAGAAAGTCATTCGCGTGTTGCCGAAGCGTGGGCGGCTTCCTGTCGAATGGGTCGCTGCCCTTGATCGCGGCAGCAAGTTTGAGAGCGGCAGCCTTTTGCGCTCTCGTTTCGTTGGTCTCCTTGGTCGACCCGCGGTAGCGCTCGTCGCGCACTGTGAAGTCATACCAGTAATACTTTGACTTGCTCTTTCTGAACAGTTTCACGAGATCACCTCCAAGCAGCCCGCACGGAAGCAACTCGTGTGTTCCGCCGAATGGGTCCGAGCGGAACAACAACATCGTACATCAACTTGACTTCGATCCCAATCCAGTCAGAGAGCACACCTGCGCAATCCCAACACTGGAATAATGCGGCGGTGGTTCAATGTTGCAGGCATGGTCGTCAATAACAGCGCCATAGTTAGTCGCATAAATGGCTGTTGGGCGCAGCTTTGTCGAGTCCGGTCAGCCATAACTATCTGTAGGATGACAAGTGTACGAGATGCGGACTTATCGGCCAGGTGGATTTTTCGCTGCGTTGTTTTTGAGTGATATGAACGGCGACCCCGTGCTGCAAGTCGAGGGCTGATCGTGGACGCAGGTGCCTACGCTACGACTGCTGCGATGTAAGGATCCTCTACGTCAAGTAGCGCGCTGGCTGTGAGCTGCAATGCAATACGCAAGCCGGTGAAGCGGATAAAAAGTCCGAGCGCGCCGTGCTTCAGTTCCTGCAACTCAAGAAAAAGCGATGCCTGTCCGGGCTACTACACTGCCTTGCTATGGCATCAGGCCTCCCGCAGATGTTAAGCTGCGTAGCTGCCAGCATTTCTGACAATGCTCTCCTCTGTTTCCGGCGTTTTCCAAGGAGGACGCTATGAAGACGTATCACCCCGAGAGCCGCTCGGCTATTTGGATAAGTGCGCTGGTCGCTATCTCATTGGTGTGGGGAACGCAACCGGTTCGTGCGGGTGGGGACGCCTCGGACGAGGTCTCGACGACCATTCGACCGGAAGCCATTCGCGCGGATATGAGGTTTCTCGCGGATGACTTGCTTGAGGGACGCCAAACGGGAACACGGGGACATGAGATTGCCGCGAACTTCATGGCAGCGGAATTCGAAGCGATGGGCCTGGAACCGGCCGGCGAGAACGGAACCTACTTTCAGAACGTGCCCCTGCGTTCGACACGGCCGGACGAAGAGCATACAACCTTGAGCATTGTGCAAGGAGGAAAAAAGCGAACACTAATTTTCCGGCAGGATTTTCTCACCTACGGCGATCCAGGCCGGACAGACACTTCTGTCGAAGCTCCGGTGGTTTACGTTGGGTTCGGCGTAACAGCACCCGAGCAGGGCTATGACGACTATGCCGGCGTGGATGTAAGGGGAAAAGTTGTAGCCTCCATATACGGGGCACCGCCACAATTCGAATCCACCATGCGGGCCCATTACAGCTCCCGTGTGACAAAGGCATCAAATGCAGTTGTCCACGGTGCCGTGGGCACGATCTCGCTGGATAGCCCTGTCCTCGAGCAGCTCTATCCCTTCAAGGATCGAGTGAACGATCTCGCATTTCCAGATATGCACTGGCTCGATGCACAAGGACAACCGAACGATTATTTCCCGGGGCTGCGCGCGACGGCGATTCTGAGCATGGAGGCCACAGCGGGAGTTTTTGAAGGTAGCGGAATATCCGTCGAAGAGATCTATTCTGCGGCAAAAGAAGGAAAACCGTTATCACTTGCTTTGCCAGTCACCGCGAACATCAGGCTCGTATCCAAACTCGAAGACATCCATAGCCCAAACGTTGCGGCTCGCCTTCAAGGAAGTGACCCCAAACTGCGCGACCAGTATGTCGTCTACACTGCGCATCTCGATCACCTCGGGATTGGTGAGCCAGTGAGCGGAGACAAAATCTACAACGGAGCATTCGACAATGCTTCCGGGTCAGCATGCCTGTTGGAGATTGCGCGGGCCTACAGCCAGATGAAGCCGCGACCACGCCGCTCGATACTCTTTCTGTCCGTTACTGGCGAAGAGGAAGGGCTCCTCGGGTCAGACTATTTTGCGCATAACCCGACTGTGACCAACAACAGTCTAGTAGCCGACATTAATCTGGACGGCGCTGCGCTTCTCTGGCCAATCGAGGACGTGATTGCGCGGGGTGGTGAGCACTCAACTCTCGGCGCAGCGGTGCACGAAGCTGCAGCCCGGTTGAACCTTGACGTGAGCCCCGATCCGCACCCAGAACAGGTACTCTTCATTCGTAGTGATCAATATTCCTTCGTGAGGCAGGGAATACCGTCGGTCTTCACGCACTCAGGCATAAAGTCGAGCAACCCGAAGGTCAAGCCGGACGAAATCCAAATGACGTGGCTCAAGACTACATATCACAAGCCTAAGGACGACATGAGTCAGCCATTCGATTTTGAGTCTGGGGCAAAATTCGCACGCTTCAACTTTCTGCTCGGATACGTAGTTGCCCAGCAGAACGAGAGGCCAATCTGGAATCCAGGTGATTTTTTCGGTGAGCATTACGGCAACAAGAAGGAGTGATCCCCCCGTATTTCAAAGGAAGGGCGTTTTGTGCCAGCATAGCGGTCAGGCCGCTATAGTTCGGATTCGGTCGCTAAGACGGCCCCCTGGGCATACCACTTGCTAAGGCTGCTAGATCGGTCATCTGTCCTCAGCCAACCCAGTTGGGCGAAAAACGTCAGTACCCTATCAGAGCGGCTCCGCGGGGATGAGCAGAGCGCAGGAGACGGAGATAGAGCGGAGCAGGTCGGATAGAGCGGTTTGAAGGAAGGCGTTGGCGTTTGCGGCGGGTGTGGAACGTTGCGTGCTTATTGGGTTTTCAATCGTCGTTTTCTCGACAACGAGCCACTCACGTTTATCGATCGTAGGAAAATGCGCGGGACCGTTAACTTTGTCAAACTGTAGGCTTGTCATGCTTTCCTCCTGTGTTCGCGTAAGTTCCGCGTTGCTATTACTTTGTTTGCACTCTCGTGATCAATTTCCTTCAACATTGTCACCCTCCTATGCCACTTTCGCCGCACGCACGACACCAGCGGAACTAGTGTTTCTCAAGGCGTGACGCTCAATGCTTTTGGCGAAGAAAGGTGTCTCCTGCCTGTTATGAGCTTCCGAAACTGGCTTGCGCGCGGATTTGAAGACATCCCATGGAATGCCTTCCTTGGCAAGGGAGTCCAAGAGCTCCGCAGTAGCGCTGCTATGAACGGTGTTCGTGAATTCGCAGGATTGATCGTCAATCTTCTTAACGCTCAGATCCCAGACCACATTGAATTTGATTCGCCCCGTAGGCGCAAAAATGTCGGAATTCGAGACAAGCCTCAGATGATGACGTTCACTTACATCTTCCAAATAGTGCTGGACCATTGGGCTTCCGCCGAGAATCTCGACATTAATGGACATACGCCGGCCATCGGGTGCGGTGGTCACTCCCGCAGAAACGTGAGCTGGGGAGCAGGATTGGTATTCCGCTTCGGGCAAACTAAAGCACCATGTGGGAATATCGATCTTCTCGATGGGTGCATTCACAATGGCTGAAAAGCTTGAGTTGACTAGGGTGTTGTCGTCCATCTTCTCCTCCATTAAATGGAGCTTGAGAGCTTTCTGATTTACGCAAGCGTGATGGCAGTTTCAATGTTGTCGCGCGTGAGACGCGGATTTCTGTCCAAACTAGATACGCTGCACGGATCAACTCTTTCGATTCCGGCGGCAGAGCATTCAAACTGATGCTGCACGTCCGCAGTGAACGTCCTTATGGCCCCGGCCCGATCGTCGATCAGCCGAACGTAAAGTCGAACGCCTCCACACCAGGGTCGAGAAACTCGATTTCGAACCGGCGATCGTAGATCGGCTCGAATTGCCGGATGAGTTGGTAGAGCCGTTGTTCGACGACAGTTCCGTTGCCTTGGCCGTCGATATCTACGCCATGTGCGCTGGTAGGCGGTTGTCCATCGAGGATTACTCGAAAACGTGCGGACCCTCCTTGCACTTTCGGACCCATGACGAGATTGAGATCCCGCGCATGAAACTTGTACGCGATTCTTCCGTTGGCCTCGTTCAGCGCAACGGCCTCTTTCCCAGCAGTCCAGTTGCCCGCAAGGGCCCAGGTGTTGAGGCCCAATCGCACCGGGGCTTCGTATGCGTGAGGCTTGTTCCATGCGGCTCGATGAGACGACGCAAAGTTCTGGGTTTGCTCATAGCCGACGTAGGTTTCTGGAGACCTTAAGTTGTCCAGGTCTGCGGCGCCCTCAGCGCCACTAGCGACGACTGAAACCGGCGTGCGGTCGAACTCGCCAATACCAGTCTCGGACAGCAACTGTTGAATCACCCTTTCGCATTGCAGATAGTCGCCTTCGCCGAACTGATGACGCCGAATATGCCCCTTCGCGTCGATGAAGTAACTGGCCGGCCAATACTCGTTATGGAAGGCACGCCATATCGCATAGTCGCTGTCAACTGCAATCGGATAGGTAATTTTCATGTCTTTCAGAGCCCAGCGAATGTTGTCGACTGCGTGCTCGAACGAGAACTCGGGCGTGTGGACGCCGATCACCACCAGGCCGTGATCCCCGTATTTCTCGGCCCACGCCCGAACGTAGGGGAGGGTGCGTCGCCAGTTAACGCAGGTATAGGTCCAGAAGTCGACCAGGACGACTTTTCCGCGAAGGTCCATCTGAGCTAAGGGCTTTGAGTTGAGCCATTCGGTGGCCCCGCGCAGAGAGGGCATATCACCTTCGTTCGACAACGGTAGTCCGTATGATTCGGTTATTCCGAATCTGGCTGCAGCGAAGGTCATTGCTAAAGCACCAAGAAAACGTCGACGTTGGAGAGTGGCTACATTTACCATTCGCATTTTTCGCAATCTAGGAGAGGTGAAGATCGGAGAACCCGGTCATTTGCGTTCTCCAGTGGCAATGTGCGCCCAAGGCTTGTCTTCGCCGCGATCAGGTTATGCCGCCGACTTTGCCGCATATGACCGCAGTGATGTGAAGCCTGCGCGAAGCTCTTCTGAAAACAGTTGCGGCTGTTCCCAGGCCGCATAGTGCCCGCCTTTGTCAACCCGGTTGTAGAAAATGAGCTTGCCGTAAGCCCGCTCCGTCCAACTTCGCGGGGCTTGATAGTTCTCGCCAGGAAAGACGCTAACAGCAGCTGGGATGGAAACATTCGCAGCGTTATAAAGACTGAAGTGGCTTTCCCAGTAGTAACGAGCCGCAGAAACCGCCGTGTTCGTCAACCAGTAGAGTGTGAAGTCGTCGAGTACATCGTCTCGTGTCAGGTCACCTGCGGAGTATCCGTTAATCGTGCGCCCGAGCACCGCCGAGGTGATTGGCGCTGCCGGCTGGCCATAACCGTCACCATAGTCAAAGAGCCAAGATGCCAGGCAGACGGGCGAATCCGCCAATCCGTAAAGCGTTTGCGGGCGAGTTGCCATCATTTGTGCGTAGGCGCGTTTCTTCGTAAAGAGATTAGTCAACTGCTCGTATGCATGTCCTTCGTCGGCGGATAGGCCGGATGGCGGAGGATCGCCGCACTGGAGCGCCCTCGCAATGTCGGATGGAATGGTCCCAAGGAAATTGGTATGAATTCCAAGCAATTCTGGAGGTGCGTGTTTGGCCATCACAGTGCAAACGCCCGCGCCCAAATCGCCGCCTTGCGCCACAAATTGTGCGTATCCGAGGCGCTTCATCAGCACTACCCAGGCAGTTGCAGTGCGTTCGGGACCCCAGCCGGAAGTGGTCGGCCTTTCTGAAAACCCGAATCCGGGTAGCGACGGAATCACCAGATGAAAGGCGTCCGATGCGCTCCCGCCATATACCGTAGGATTGGTAAGTGGAGCGATAATCTTCAGCTGCTCGATGACTGAGCCGGGCCATCCGTGCGTGACGATCAGCGGCAGCGCATTTTCATGTTTCGAACGAACGTGAATGAAGTGAATGTCCAGCCCATCGATCTCGGTGATGAACTGCGGCAGGGCGTTCAGTTTCGCCTCGCACTTGCGCCAATCGTAGTCTGTGCCCCAATAGCGAGTAAGTTCCTGAATTGTCGCAAGCGGCACCCCTTGCGATTCATCCGTGACCGTCTCCCGATCAGGCCACCTTGTCGAGTTGATGCGCCGGCGCAATTCGGTAAGTTCCGCTTCTGGAACATTCACCTGAAACGGACGAATAGTAGTCCTGTCGGCCGCTTGTGTAGCACTGGTTCGGGTCATGGTGTCCTCCTTTCCAGCAATTCTGGACTCTGCAAATGCCTCGCCGATCGTTGCTGGTTTGAACGCGACTGCCAGGCCCAACATCGAGCTCGCCTTGAGAAAGCAACGACGCGATCTGTCGTCTGGTTCTTTCATCGGGTGCTCCTTTCGACTATTAGCCCTTCAGAAATGCGCTGGATCCGCCTCATTCTTCGGGTCCCACCCCTTCATTTCACTGAGTTCCCCGGGCGTGATCTGAGGCAAGTGCCGGATGAACAAGACTAGGCGCCAGGTTTGCGGGACAGTGTGCGTTCCGTGGAAGGCGGGCATGCCGCTCAAACGAACTCCATTTTCAATTGTGTAGTAGAGCTCACCATCGCTCTTGTTCTGCGTCCCGGCAGCACGCAGGTCGGGCGGTTTGGGATAAAGGCCCTTGCCGAATATCGTCTGGCCCCCTCCGTCATTCGAATGGCACTCGGAGCAATGAAAAGAGAAATGCTCCATACCTCCCCGAATGTTCTCTGTTGAAGGCACGAGGGGATTGTGAAGTTCGCGATACGAGGATGGAACAGCCACTCTGCGTGCCGTTGTGGCCGCGAACTCCTCAATCGCTGATGGTGTCGCAAGTGCGCTGAAGCCTCGTCGTACGAGAGTCAGCCCGTATCCCGCGGCTGCGATCGCGAGAGCAATCAGAATTAGCGAAACTGCTTTCCAGGGTTTCATGTCTACCTCTCCTGTCCCGTGTCATCACCGTCCGCCTGCCCCGAGCCTAGGCAGGTACCTGCCGAAGTTCAATTCGAAGTCGCTCGGAACGCCGTAACCGATGCCACGGATCTTGGCGCGGCGCGCCTGTGCACTGGGCAAGGCCAGCAATGGGAAGAATAAGTCGATGCTCGACTGAATCTCGGCAGTTGCCGGTGTCCCGAACCGATTGATCTGGGCCTTCGCCGCGGTTAACGTTTCATGGTCGAAGGAGGCCAGACGCCGGGCAAGCGTGTCGACAAACGAGTCGAGGTTGGCATCGTCCAGCGTGCGGTTTACCCAGCCATAGCGCTCGGCGATATCGGCATCGAAATCGTCGCCGCTGAGGACTATCTCAAGTGCGCGGGAGCGGCCGACCAAGCGCGGCAGCCATTCCAGCGCTCCGCCGCCAGGGACCAGTCCGACGCCGACCTCTGGGTTGCCGAACAGAGCACTTTGCCGGCTGGCGAAGCGCATGTCGCAGGCCAGGACGAACTCGTTACCGATGCCGCGCGTGCGTCCGCGAACCTTTGCGATGCTCACGACCGGAGTGGACGCGAGGCGCAGCACAAAGTCGCGCCAAAGGCCCAGGACCTCTGGCCGTTCAGCTGCCTTCGCTACGTCGAGATGAGCAATGAAAAAATCGGGATTCGCCGACTGGAACACTACGACCTTCACGGACGGGTCCGCCTCGAGGTCACTCATCAGGGCTCCCAATTCGACGATCGTTGAGGGAACAAACATGTTGATCGGCGGGTTGTTGAAGCTTATCGTCCACCGCCCAGGATCGGTACGGTCGATGTTGAATTGCGCCGCGGTCACCTCGCTGGCGGTGCCGTCGGCGTGGACCTCATAGGTCGGATCTGCCATGTTCTTCCCTCCTTTTGCGTTTGGCAGCTGTTCTTTCGCTATCTAGTTGAGGCGAAGACAGGAGAGCCCGGTATCTGACTCTCCTGGAGCAACGCGCACACAAGGCTAGTCTTCGCCGCGATGATCAGGTTATGCGGCGGACGCTACTATGCCCGATCGTAATGATCTGAAGCCCGCGCGAACCTCTTCTGAAAAGAGCTTCGGCTGTTCCCAGGCCGCAAAGTGGCCGCCCTTGGGGAGCTTGTTGTAATGGATCAGCTTGGGATACGCGCTTTCTGCCCAATTCCGCGGACATTGATAGAGCTCGTCAGGGAACGCGCTCACAGCAACCGGGACGGACACGCCCTTGACGCTGAAATAGGGAAATTTATTTTCCCAGTAGAGCCGTGCTCCGGAGAGCGCCGTGTTCGTCAGCCAGGTGATCGTAATGTTATCGAGGACATCGTCTCGTGAGAGACCTTCGGTCTGCCCGTCAAAGACTCGCGCGATCAGCGCATAACTCCACGCATCGTGGTCCAGAAAATAGGCGGCCAGGCCGACGGGAGAATCCGCGATTCCATACAACGTCTGCGGTCGCAACCCCATCTGGTAGCCGTAGGCGACTCCTTTGCTGTACACGAATTGGAGCCTCTCGAAGGCAACCTTTTCGTCGTCTGAGAGAGCGGACGGCATCGGTGCGCCGGACAAAATCGCTCGATAAATATCCGCAGGAACCGCACCGGGCATGTTGGTGTGAATGCCGAGAAGCTCGGGCGGCGCCTGCACGCCCATCAGATCGGTGATGACCGCGCCCCAATCCCCGCCCTGTGCCACAAACTTTGAGTAGCCGAGTCGCTTCATCAATACGGTCCAGGCACTCGCGATTCGTTCAGGGCCCCAGCCGGCCGTCGTCGGCTTGCCTGAAAACCCGTAACCCGGCATCGACGGAACCACGATATGGAACGCGTCGGATGCATTTCCGGCGTGTGCGGTGGGATTGGTTAGCGGATCGATGATCTTCAACTGTTCGGTGATCGAGCCGGGCCAGCCGTGCGTCACAATGAGCGGCAACGCATTTTCATGTTTCGAACGAACGTGAATGAAATGAATCTCCAGCCCATCGATCTCGGTGATGAATTGCGGCAAGGCGTTCAGCCTAGCCTCGCACTTGCGCCAGTCGTATTCCGTGCCCCAATAGCGCGCGAGAGCCTGAGTCGTCGCGAGTTGCACGCCTTGGGTTGCATCTGTGACCGTTTCCCGTTCCGGCCACTTTGTGTTGTTGATCCGCCTGCGCAATTCGGTGAGCTCCGCCTCCGGGACATGGACGTTAAACGGACGAATTGCGGTGGTATCACCTGAATGGGTGGCTTCTTGATGTAAAGCAACTGCCGTGGTCATAGGTTCCTCCTCCTTGGTTGTTCAGGTCGTGTGCTTCTGGGTGTGCGGAGCTGAAGATGCTCAAGTGGGATGATGACGGTATGGTGGCGAGCCCAAGAAAATGCTGGCGGTTGTGATCAGTGGGTTCCGATGAATTAGCGCACTATTCATTGGTCAGCCACACGGGATTGGCCGTTGGTTGCTGAGTCCAGCAATAGCGTTCTGAGTTCTTGATTCCGGATCAGAAGTTCGCAGATACATTCCTGTAAGCTGAGCAAACTCCGACGCCAATCTTCTTCTCGTTCCTGGCACGGCTCTTCGTATTGCATCTCCGGCTCGACGACATCGGTCTGGCGGTGTGCCGAAGCGGTGCAGTCGGGCAATGGGGCGTGAGACTCTCGATGTTGGCGGTCACACATAACATCTCAAACGCAAGATCGTCTGGAGCGTAGGGCACCCATTATTGAGCTCGCCTTGAGAAAGCGGCGACGCGACCGAATGTCAGTTTGTTTCATGACCTCCACCACGTGAGCTGAATCGGAATGCCCGGCTCGTGCGAGTCTGGCGACTACAGGCTCAGAGGAAGCAACTGCGATTCCAAACCTGCGAACGAGTGCACAAAGAGGTGACAAGAACAACATGCGGCAGTATTTAGAGACAGTCTCTTCGAACCTTCCCGCTTGCAGCTGCGCAGCCGTGGACAGAGGGTGTACTGGAGACGCTACAGTTTGACTCGACACTTTGTACGACGATTCGTCACCTCGGTTAAATTAACCGTGATGGTCACACGTCGAACGGCAGCTCGGCATGCGGGGCCGCCACCAGAGCTGCGGCGAAGCTACGAACGCCGCGGGTGATATTTATTCCAAGATCAACAATCTCCAGATAAGCAAATTGGCACAAACTATGCAAAAGCCTCCATTTGCGAAGTAAAACATGATGATTCCCCGAAGTCCGCGGACACCCCTATCAGAAGTCTGCTTCCCCAAACCGCTTTTCAAATAAATTGAGATGGCATTCGGATTGCAAACTCAGTTACATTCCGACTGCGATGGCCTTTCGGACCGAGAAGATTCGAGCGGCCAATTCGTGAAAGGGCAGATTACCGACTTCCGAATTCTGCGTGTCTTCGGACGGAAGGGTGCGCAATCTGTGTGGGAAACCAAGATAGGTCAAAGTGGGAACAAGGTTCAACACGGCAAGAAACGACGGGATACCAGTTGGCTCTTCGACTGTGGATTTTTCCACGTGACTACAGGGACGATCATTGGATCCGGACCTAATGGACTCTCCGCCGCTATTGTTCTCGCCACCGCTGGGATCGACACAAAGGTCTTGGAGATGAACAGCCGCATCGGCGGAGCGTGCTCGACAGCCGAGACTACGCTGCCTGGATTTCGTCAAGACCTGGGATCATCCGCCTATCCGATGGGACTTGCGAGTCCTTTCTTTCGGTCGTTGCCTGTGTCGATCCCTTGGATAATCCCTCCCGCTCAATGCGCACATCCTCTTGACGATGGAACAGCGATGCTGCTCGAACACTCCATTGAGGAAACCGTCGCGACGCTCGATTCATGCGATCGTCGGGCATACCGTTCTCTGCTAAAACCTCTGACCGGACAATTCGATCAGCTGATTGAAGAAGTTCTGAGTCCGATGTGGCATTTCCCACGGCATCCGTTACTCCTTTCCCGCTTCGGGCCTCTGGCACTGCTGTCCGGAATGCGTCTTGCGAAGTCCTTCTTCCGCGGTCAGCGAGCCCGGGCATTCTTTGCAAGCAT